>Ga0180431_10002399_pt1 | contig 25097 bp, 18 predicted proteins | sample SS_ome_11_FD_132459 | JGI IMG/M metagenome (GOLD analysis project Ga0180431, IMG submission 132459) | Hypersaline lake sediment archaeal communities from the Salton Sea, California, USA - SS_1_MS_1 metaG | ecosystem: Environmental > Aquatic > Non-marine Saline and Alkaline > Hypersaline >... | reverse complement strand
CGCCAACTTCTTGGTCGGTCCAATTACTATCGTGAAAAGCTTCCGACATCAAAGCAATCAGTAGATCCATAGAAAATAGAGCGTTTTCAATCTCTTGAATCCACTCCTTGGTTGGTTCTATATCTTTATGTGCCACAAAGCAAGAAATTCCATAACGTTCAAGTTCATCTTTAAGTTCACCTGCCTTATGCTTGTTTTCTGCTTTGTGAGTGATAAATACTCTAACGTAGGCTGGTTTCCAAATTCTCGCTAAAGCGTCATCAGATATGTGTTTTTTAGCTGGCAAGATAAATCCAGATTTTTCCCGCCAATTTTCATCCTCTGAGAGTTGCATTTCTATCGAAACACAATCTAAAAATTCACTACGTATTTCTATTAACTTGTTTAGATCATCGGTGATTTGGCTTTCATATTCGCCTTTCGTTTCCACAAGTTTAGCGAAAATAATGTCTGGAACCTGTAAACGTAAAAGAAAACCATATTGCCCCCCATCCAAATTGTCATAACTGTGCTCTTCTATGGTAATTGTTGCATTCGCAAGGAGTTCTTGGAGAAAATCTAACCCCTTTATTTTGTATATCTGCATTAAAGACGCGATATATCTTTCAATTTCTTTTGGAAGTCGCAGGCTCATTGCTTTTCTTCTACGATTCTTCGTGTATCATCAATCCAAATTATGTCTTCTTACGTAGCCAGAAGTATTTCTGAAAACGATATACTTCACTTCAACTGACGTCTGCATCCCCAAGCCGTTTTTTTCAAAATATTTATCATGAAACATTCTTATCTAAATATACACTGCGTCTATTCTTGAGTCTATTCCTTTAATCCATACTCCTGGATGGCCTTTTTCATAGATTCACACCATGTTAAAAGTAAATCTATCTCGGTATCAGAAAGCTTTCGTTTAATATGACATTTCAGATCCCGACCAGCAGGAACAAAGAGACCTGTACCTTCTGCCTGCTCTCTTAGGTCTTGGAGCATTTTCTCCGGAACTGCGGTCTTCTGTTCCACACCGCCCCGGTCAAGTAATGCAGTTCGAATAGTCTGCCTATAAACCGAATCAGGTGGGTATACAAAACAAATAGCAACATGAATACCTTCTATATCGGCATTAAGGGAAAATCCTTTGGTCCCCCAATGGACCGGCATTGACTTACGTTTGGCTAATTCGAGAATTCGTGAAAAGACTGCTCTGCCGTTGTCGTCAAGCGAAGCAAGGAAGACTTCCTCTGTGATGATAGGTAATGAACCCGAAGCCACATGGGTTTGCTTAACAGATTCCTTTCCGACGACGATTTCCTGGGACAGCAAAGGTGTTCCATTGTTATCCTTAAAGAAGCTAAACTCAACACATGTCACTCTAATCCCATTTGAGCGTAGAAACGATGCCGTTTGCCTGATCTCAGGAGTAATTCGCTGTCCGACCACGACTATGCGCTGTTCCTTGTTGAAAGCGACGGCTTCATCAGAACCAAGCTCAAAATACTCTCGATGATGTTCAGCCAGCCGGAGAGACTCATCGTTCTCGTACAAATGCAAAATCTTTTCAAGTTGTTTAATATCAAGCTGTTCTGCAAAGGATGCATATTCAAGAGATTGAGCTATTGTATCACGCGGCGTTCGGTCCCGTTTGAGTTCCATTACTACAACGTTACCTTCACGATCAACACCAAGTAAGTCGATAAATCCCCCTAAGTTGGTAGCGACTTGACGACCGATGATCAAAATATTCCCGTCCTCTATAATCCCATCAGGATTGGATTCAAGCCAGTCTTCAAGCACTTTCTCTTCGTGATCGATTTGGAAGGGTGTGTGAACGTACTCACTGAACTTGCCTTCAGGTTGTATGCCGAATACTCGCATATAGCTTACCTCACTCTATAAATTTTTATAGCATTCGCACATGTTGATCTAAAATTTCAAAGAATATGAAAGTTCTTGCATAAATTATCCAAAGGAAAATATCGTCAAGGATGCCTTTATTATTATCGGTGCAAACGAAACCCAAAATAAGGAAAAAGGGGAAAAGATGAGAAGAAAGAATACAGGAGACAGAATACAGAATATCTGAATATCGAATAATCAATGTCCAATACCCAATATCGAAGGTTTTGAATCCGCGTCATCCGCGAAATCCGCGGTTTAGAAGGGTCGTTAGTTTTTAGTCGTTGGTATTTCGTTTGTGAAAAACAGTGTTAACCCGTGTTAAACCGTGTCAAAAATATAAAACTGAATTGAAGATTGCCGCGGCCCTGCGGGCCTCGCAATGACCGGTTTAAATAGATTCTTCGGCGACGCCCTTCGGGCTTCGCTCCTAAGAGCATGTATCAGAAGCGGCCTTTTTCGTGGCATGGGCATCTTGCCCATGTATCGCAAGACCTTCCTGCTTCGCAAACTGCCTTTTCCCATGGGCGGGACGCCCATCAAAAACACGGGCAGGATGCCCGTGCCACTTCTCACACATACTCTAAAAAGCAGGCTCTGAGCCTGCCGAAGGAATGACAAAGGTGGGGCGGAGCCGCCACCCTACCTCATCCTGTTCATCCTGTTTAAGAATCACCGGCCGGGAGCGTTGCACCGTTCCGGCCGGTTTCTTTCTTGTCTCTGCGGATGCTTTTTCATCCGCCGTTACCATTTCGGCGTTGTGTTCTTTGTGATGATATCATAATCTCCGGCGACGATCTTCCACGAGGTATATCGCATCGTACTTTTACCATCGCCCTTCCAGGGCGTCTTCCATACCTTTGTGAAGTATTCCTTGCCGCATCGCTTGGCGATATCCGTCGTCCCCAGGACATTATAGCCAAACGGGCAGCCACTCCATTTGCCATCCTTCTTCGCTTGCGGCGCGTGGATATCCCGGATATAAATATTCGTCGGGCCGCGAGGGGTTATCTCGTCCGCTTTGTCCCGCGCCTGCTTAAAGGTCTTGCCGTTGTTCCATTGTGTGGCGAACCGGGCAAACTCGTACGGATAAAAATTCACATCCCTCGCGCCCAATCCCGTTTTGGCTCCGATCGACCGCCAGGTCCCGATGAGCGAAGAGCCGTAGCAATTGACCTGATAGACCATGCGAATCGGCAGTTGCTTAAAACCGGATGCTTCCCGAACGTGCTTGATGTCATCCTTCGTAAACGCGTCATGCGTGCCGTCCGTGCCCTTGCTCGCCCTGAAGCCGTTCTTCCAGCCGTGCGAGAAAATCCAGAGGTCGATCATGTACCCCTTCTCGGCCAGCTCGATCAGGTATTTCTCAAGATTCGCTTTGGTGGGCGTGGCGATTTCATCGGCTTTGTTCAGCGCCGTCTGGCTCACCACATACTTGCCGGCCACGCGTTTATGTTTGAGCAGAACGATATACTCATAATCCTGCATGGCCCTGAACAGCTCCATCGTCTCCTGGGCCAGCGTCGTTTTGGTCGAATCGCCGAAATAGAAAAAGACCAGCGACGCGGCGCCCTTGGTGACTTTGGGCGTTCTTTCTCTTCCTTTCGGTCGTGCCACCTGCCCTCCGCCGGTCTTGGGTTTGCCTCCCCGGCCCGTATTGAACCGTTCGACCGTCTCAAGAGGCTCATTCAGACGAACCGGGACTACGTCGGGACAGGCATACGCTTTCGAGACACAACTGATGCACAAAATGACACAGACGACTTTCAACTTTTCCATTTCACCGACCTCCTTTTGTTTATGTGGAATAATTTAGTTTTCTATTATACTATTATACTGTTTTCCTGACAATACTAAAAGCTATAATTCCATTCGAGCCAGTGGTCTTCCAATAGGGCTAAGTCCAGCTCATTGACGATACAGTCCTCGTTGATATCTCCCGGTATGAACTCGAATCCCTCTTGATTCTTGGCGTGCTCGCAGGCATCTTCGTACAGGACGATTTGCAGGGTGTCCGCCGTCGTATATTGGCCGTCGTTGGCTTCAAGCTGCACTGTATAGGCGCCGGGCACTGTCATCGTGACCGTGGGATTCGGCGCTCGGGGATCGCTGATCATAGCCGGACTGAATTCGTCCGGCTCGGCTATCACCGTCCACAAAAGCGTGGTCGGTTCGGGCCTGTTGTCTTCGTCGGTGGCGATCCCATCAAGCTGGACGACCCTTGGCCCGTCGTCGGCCAGCCAGGTCTCAATATCCTCGCCGGCATTGACCGTCGGCGCGACGTTCAGCGTATTGAGCGTGAAAACAGGGCTCAGGTAAATCGGATACGTCGTGCTCACGGCGGAATCGTACACATCGAGCGCCCAATAGTATTGCGTGTCGAGCGCCAGCGTGACGGCGACCGACTCGACCGCCTGGCCGGTGACGACCTTGGGATTGACCTCGACCTTGGGATTCGTGCCAAAATAGACGTCACATGTGACCACCCCCGCCGGACCGCTCGATTCGGGCAATGTCCACTGAAGCTGGATCGGGCCGCCGGGCACCGTCGAGCCGTCGGGCGGAATCGGATCGAGCCGGGTAGCCAGGACCGAAGCGGTCACATATGTATAACCATCGTAGAATACGATTTGCACGTCTCTGGCTCCGCCGTCGGCGACGATGACGCCCTCGCGGGCAAGGGCTCGGACCAGCTCGGTGACATTATTCTTCAGTTTCAACGTTCCACCGCCGGACCCGTTATCTGATCCAATATCAATCAACGCCTTGCCCTCGCCGATGATCAGGCCGCCGCGCTCGTCTTGGGCGACGTCGCCATGATGCTCGATCAAACCGCCGTTGCGAATGGTGATGGTGACGTTGGACTCGGCGCCCTCGGCGACGATCATATTCCACTTGGGCTTATCGACAACGCCGACTTCCAGCTTGCCGCCGTTCACATCGAGGGCGACCTCGCCGGCGGCACCGAGTTCGAGCGATTTTATCGTGGCCACCGTCGTTCCGGCCCCCTCAATTGTAAACTTTGCAGAGACACTGCCCGGTTCGTAACCGATCTTGATATCATCTCCACACAGCAGAGTCACACCGCCTTTAACGGTCAGCTCGCCGCTCAGACCGTCCCCATTGGCAATCCAGAGGTCGTCGATCTCAGGCGGGATATCGCCCGAATCAAGGACCGGCCACGTCAACGGCGTCGTACTCCCTATGAAAACGTCCGCGTCGCCTCCTAACGCTCCATTCGAGGGAACCGTCCCAACATCCCAGTTGCCGGGAGTCATCCAGTCGTCGCTAATCGCACCGGTCCAGGTATAGATATCGTCCGCTTCGGCGAAACCGGATAAGCCCAGCAGGATCATGGTCATGAGTGTGATGACGGTCGTTCTCATTTGTTCGTCCTCCAAGAAAAAAGTTTCATCGACACTCTATTATATCAAATTCTCATTGAGATTGCACTCATTGCCCCGGCGGCGCATACAAATTGAACATCGACATCGAGACGTGTGGAGTCTTTCTTTGATTGTCACATGGTTGGAGAGAATCGTATTGAGACTATCTGCGAACGAAGGAAATCGCTCGGGCGTGACAGAGGTCCTGGCAGGTGGAGCAGCCGGTGCATTGATCCGGGTCCACGCCGGCTTTTTGGTCTTTCAAAGTGATGGCGTAACAATGGCCGATCCGTTTGCATCGGCCGCAGCCGTCGCATAACTCCGGCTCAACGTAGGCATAGACATCCCGAATCGAGAGATGATCGGCCGGGGTGATGGACTGGACCATTATATCTCGGAAATTACGATACGAGTCGTAGCCGTGGCGGGCCATGAACTTCTCGATATTCCTGAGGACAGCCGGAAGGAACGCGAAGCCGCGGAGCATGACCTCGGTGCAAATGCCGATCATGTCCGCGCCGCACATCATCATCTGGATCGCATCGGTGTGATTGCGGACGCCCCCGGTGCCGAGAACGCAGGGTACCGGGCCGACTTTCTTACGAATCTCGAAAACGTCGCGAAGCGCCAGCGGCTTTAGCCATCCGCCGGAAAAGCACGCCATCGACGGCTGGTCCTGGAAGCGGAACGGGCCGCGTTTGGGATTGTGGATGTCAAACTCGGGAATCGCCAGGCGGTTGGCGGTCGTGCCGACCACCGCGGCTCCGCTCTCGAAACAGGCCTGGGCGACCTCGGCGATCCCGCCGCCTTCGGGTGTGAGCTTGACGAAGACGGGCACGTCCACGGCGTCGGCGATGATCTTCGTCGCCATGCCCACGACCTCCGCGTTCTGGCCGAGACTGGCGCCGGATTGGGCGGTGCGATCCCGCTCGCCCGAGACCTTCAAATTGAACGACATGTTCGGGCAACACATGTTCAGCTCCAGGGCATGCGCGCCCGCATCAACGAATTGTTTCGCCATCTCCAGCCAGCCGTCCATGCCCTTTCGGCCGGTATAGGTGATATTCGCCAGGATGATCAGCTCTTTGGTCTGCTCCCTGCCCTGCTCGGTGAGCCGGAGGGCTTCGTCGGGGGTCAGCCGGGTCTCGGCGGAGAAGGCCAGGTAGTGCTCCTCGTCCCACCATCGGTACCTGGGGTTCAGATTGATGTACGGGGCCGGCTCGATGGCGAGCTTGAGGCTGGCGCCGCCCCAGCCGCACCGTTCGGCCTCAATGAGCTGCGAGATATGCTTCGTCGCGGGGCCGGAGGCGACGATAAACGGATTACGAAATTTTAGCCCGGCTACTTCAAAGAACATCGTAAAACCAACTTTCGAAAAAAATACAAGCCTAACCTTCAACTTAGCGGAAGTCTCGCCATTGTAAACGCTCGATCCGAATCGTGCAACAGCATTCGGTGACACGAGGTTTCCTCCTGAACTCCGGATTTTTCCTGATATCCCCTTTCCGGTCTGCTGATTTCTTGATATCCTAATACAATCGTTTAATGGATTAAATCGAACGGGAGGTATCTTATGAATCGAATCCTACCACACATCGTAGCGTTGACCGTGAGTCTGAGTTCTATCGCCGGGGCGGTGGACGTCGTACCGATGCCGGTTTCTATCGAAGAACGCGCCGGGGTATTTACCATCGAGCCGTCCACGCACGTCATTGCGGAAGGCCAGGCCGCCATCGAAGCGGCCAAACTTATCGAGGCCCTCGCGCCGGCGATGGGATACCGGTTGAAGCCGGGCAAGCGCGCGCTCAATAGCATTCAACTGGATATCGTCTCATCACTGGAAGATAAGCTGGGCAACGAAGGATACGAGCTTGACGTGACCGAACAGGCTATTAAGCTTCGGGCGGCTAAAGGAGCAGGATTGTTTTACGGCATTCAGACGCTGCGCCAGTTATTACCGCCGATGATTTTCGCTCAACGAGAGGTCGAAGACGTCCAATGGTCCGTGCCTTGCGTGCATATTATCGACACGCCGCGGTTCCAATGGCGCGGACTATTGATCGATCCGGCCAGGCATTTCATCCCCGTGAAGGATTTCGAGCGCTATATCGATTTGATGGTCCTCCACAAGTTCAACCGTCTCCAGGTTCACTTTACCGACGACCAGGGCTGGCGGATCGAAATCAAGAAGTATCCGAAGCTCACCCAAATCGGATCACGGATGGATTGGACCACTGTACGCCACAGAGGTTCGGACAAGAAAGTCGATGGATTTTACACACAGGACGAGATTCGGCACCTGGTTCGATACGCCAAGGAACGTTATGTAACGATTGTGCCCGAAATCGAGATGCCCGCCCATACCGGCGCGGCAATCGTTTCCTATCCTCAAATCGGTTTATATCCGGACAAGCTTCGCGCCCTCGAGCCGGAGAAGCGATGGTGGGCCAACGAGAGAGTGCTGGCGCCGCGGCCGGAGACCGTGGCTTTCATGCAAGACGTGTTGACGGAAATTATGGAATTGTTTCCCAGCAAGTATATTCACATCGGCGGGGATGAAGCAAATACGAGCCATTGGGCAAAATGCGAGGAAATGCAGTTATTGAAGAAAGAGTTGGGCGCCAAAGACGAGGCCGAGCTGCATAGCTGGTTTATCAAGCAGATGGATGAATTCCTCACCCGGCATGGCCGGCGACTTCTCGGGTGGGACGAGATCATTCAGGGCGGTCTTGCGCCGGGCGCCACGGTGATGAGCTGGCGGGGGCAGGCCGGGGGCATTACCGCCGCCCAGGCCGGGCACGATGTGGTCATGGCCCCCACGTCGCATACCTACTTCGACTATTACCAAGGTCCGAAGGAAAACGAACCACTGGCTATCGGCGGCAATATTACCGTTGAAAAGACCTACTCCTTTGAGCCGGTTCCGGCGGAGCTGACCGACGAGCAAGCCCGTCACATCCTCGGCGGCCAGGGCCAGCTCTGGGGCGAATATATCGATAACCAGAGGCATCGCGAGTATATGACCTATCCACGTGCGCTGGCGCTGATTGAAGTGCTTTGGTCATATCGAAAAAATCGAAGCTATGATGAGTTTGCCGTTCGTCTGAAGGAACACCTCAAGCGCCTCGATGCGGCCGAGGTCAATTACCGCCCTTTGGACCAGGCGACCGCTTCGGCAAGCCGGCTACTCAAGCGATTATTGCCGGGCTATGTCGATCGCTTTGCCTTTGAGGCGATGGCACCGATACAAGGCCGGGACGTCTTCGAGATCGAAAGCAAGAACGGCAAGGTTGTGATTCGCGGCAACAACGGCGTCGCCATGGCGATGGGGCTCAACTGGTATCTCAAGCATTATTGCCATTGTCACGTTTCATGGAACGGTAGCCAGCTTAACATGCCCCAAACGCTGCCGGACGTACAACCAAAGGTACGCCGGACCAGTTGGGCGAAATACCGCTATTTCCTGAACTATTGTTGCTTCGGCTACTCATTACCGTGGTATGACTGGGACCAGTGGGAAAAGCTCATCGACTGGATGGCCCTGAACGGGATCAACGCGCCGTTGTCGGTGACGGGTCAGGAAGCCGTGTGGCAGGCGGTATGCAAAGGGCTGGGGATGAGCGATGAGCAAATGAAAGAGTTTTTCGCCGGGCCGCCCTATCTGCCGTTTCAGTGGATGGGCTGTTTGGACGGCTGGGGCGGGCCGCTGCCGCAAAGCTGGATCGAGAGCCATGAAGACCTCGAAAAGAAGATACTCACTCGTCAGCGCGAACTCGGCATGACGCCCGTTTTGCAGGGCTTCACGGGCCACGTGCCCGGCGCCATCGCAGAGAAACACCGGGATGCAAAGCTGTATCGCATCAAATGGATCGAATGGCAAACGCATCTGCTCGATCCGCTCGATCCGCTCTTTGCAGAGATCGCCAAGCTTTTCATGGAGGAGCAAACCAGACGCTTCGGCACCGATCACCTGTACGCAGCCGATACGTTCATCGAAATGACCCCGCCCAGCGGCGAGTTGAAAGACCTGACCGATCTGAGCCGTGCGATTTATAACGGCATGGCCGGGACCGATCCTCACGCCGTGTGGGTGCTTCAGGGCTGGACGTTCTCGTACCAGCGTGCTTTCTGGACGCAGCCGCGAATCCAGGCGTTTCTCGGGGCCGTCCGCGACGACCAGATGCTCGTGCTGGACTTGTTCTGCGAAAGCCGCCCGATGTGGAGCGAGACCGAGGCCTTCTTCGGGAAGCCGTGGGTGTGGTGCAACATCCAGAATTTCGGCTGCACGCCGTTCTTAGGCGGGGCGCTACCCAAGATCAATCAGGATCCTCACGCTATCAGGAACGACGCGAAAGGCGGTCAATTGTTCGGTTTGGGCTTTGTTAATGAGGGACTCGGTGATAATACGGTCGTCTATGATCTGATGTACGAGACGGCCTGGAGAAATAAACCGGTCGATCTGGACGAATGGATCCGCGACTACGCCCACAACCGTTACGGCCAGCCCGATGATCAAGCGTATCGAGCCTGGCGAATCCTGGAGGACACCGTTTACACAGCCCCGTTTCGCACGCGCTCCGTCATCACTTCGACGCCAACGCTCGATCCGGCCCGGGACGTACCTTATAGCAACAGCGATTTAGCCAGGGCGTGGGAGGCTCTGCTCAAGGCATCCCCAAACCTGGGCACGGCCGACACGTACCGGTTCGACCTGGTCAACCTGGCGCGTCAGGTGTTGAGCAACCACGCGGCGACACTGCATCGCAATGTCGTCGATGCATACAAAGCGAAAGATCTACAGGCGTTTAAAAAGGCTTCGCGGCGTTTTCTGAAACTCATTCGCGATTTGGACAGGCTAACCGGCACACGCGAGGAATTCCTGCTTGGCCGTTGCCTGGAAGATGCCAGGCGTTGGGGTATGACCGGCGCCGAGCGAGACCGTTTCGAATGGAACGCGCGGCGCGTACTAACGCTCTGGGGGCAAGGCCCTATGATCGACGATTATGCGCGAAAAGAGTGGTCCGGCATGTTTACCGGCTACTATCTGAAGCGATGGGAATGGTTTCTGGACGAACGGGCTCAATCGCTTAAGGAAGACAAACCTTTCGACAACAAGGCTTTCGATACGAAACTGAGGACCTGGATGGCCGACTGGTCGGACCAAAAGGAGAGATTCCCTATTTTAACACGCGGAGACAGCGTTCGGGTCGCACGGAGACTCTGGGCCCGATACGGCAGACAACTCGATCCGAAGCAGAATTGATGCCCCAATACGCGATTATCTTTCCATCCTGCCCGGTATTTCCCGTATGCCGGGTAAAATCATAGACATACGTTCAACAGAACGAATATTTGAAATCTTCAAAATAAACGCTTGCATCCCTTCGCTATCAGTGGCATAATTGCGGCGAACCTGACGTACATGAATCCAGTATTATGTAGTGTTGTTGAGAAAAAAGTTGGTATGAAGACAAGTAAAGCAGCCGATATCATGACAACAAACGTCGTCACGGCCCCAAAGGACATGGTTTTGACGGACGTCATCGCCCTGCTCCTCCGCTGGCACATCAGCGCCCTGCCTGTTGTCGATGATGATAACAACATTTTAGGCATCGTAAGCGAAATCGACCTTGTGAACGTGACCTTAGACGGAAATGCCCGAAACACGAAAGTAGAGGAAGTGATGACCACGGATCTCAAATCCTTTGGTCCGGATGCGGAATTATCGGAAATGGTCCAATCGTTCTCGAAGCATCACCTCCGCCGCGTTCCCATCCTTAAGGGAACCAAGGTCATTGGCATCGTCAGTCGCCGCGACATCCTCCGCGAGATGCTCTGTTGGTATGATCGATACTAAACAGGACACAGGTTTCCAGGAATTCTTTATTCGTTTCAGCCTTTTTGAAGGATTTGATTCGGAACAAGCCAGAGGATTTGTTGTTATATAGAGTAGAAGTAACGTTTTGCAAAATTGAAGGTTAGGCATCGATTATTTGAGAAAATCTTTTTTAGAACAGTTTGAACTTTGAACAGAGAGGTAACGTGAATGTCAATTAAGAAACTGGACAAGGCCGCGTTGGACAAGTGGGTTGAAGCGTGCATTCAGAAGCAGCGCGTGTACGGCGTACAGGCAAAAGAAGATCGTTTTGCTTTCGCCCCGCTGGCCAGGGCCGCCGACCTGCGTCTGGATTACGACGTGACCATCCTTCCGCCGAAGAAATACTTCCAGCCGCAATGTGAAACGCTGCTCAAATTCGACCGTGATAAAGGGTTTGAGAGCGTCTTCGAGGAGGATCCGTTCGTCGTATTCGGCGTCCACCCGTACGACATGGTCGCGATTCTGCAAACCGACAAGCTCTTCGCCGACGGCCAGTACGACGCCCACTACATGAAACGCCGGGAGCAGGCGACCGTTGTGGTCTGCGACGTACAAACGCCCTCGGCGGACGTCTTTGCCGGGTGCATGGGCACGGCCACGATTAAAGAAGGCTTCGATATTTTGATCACAAAGATCGAAGACGCATATCTGGTGGATATCCAGACCCCGAAAGGCGAAGCGCTGGCCGCGAGCCTCAAAAACGCACCGGAGGCCGACGATATCAGCCTCAAGCTCAGAAAGCTGGTGTGGGCGGACAATACCGAGCTGCTCCAGAAACATAAGCTGGACGTTCGGCCCGACATTCTGCCCGAACTGCTGGGTCGATCCTACGACCATCCGGTTTGGGAAGAGAAGGCCGAGCGCTGCTATTCATGCGGCTCGTGCAACCTGGTGTGTCCGACGTGCTACTGCTTCGACGTGCAGGACGAGGTCGATTGGAGCCTGGAAAAAGGCGAACGTCGCCGGGTTTGGGACGGCTGCCTGCTGAGCGACTTTGCCGCCGTGGCGGGCGGGCATAATTTCCGCCGCAATCGCGCGGACCGCTATCGGCACCGCTACTATCGCAAGGGAAAATATATACCGGAGAAAATTGGGGAAATCGCCTGTGTCGGCTGTGGGCGATGCATCACAGCCTGTACGGCCAATATCGCCAATCCCGTGGAAGTCTTTAACAGTCTTGTGCATGAGAGGACATAACTCAGATGCAAACATGTAAAAGTAACGTAGATATCTACCTGCCCGAAGCGGCCACGGTAGATAAAGTGGAACCCATGACCGCGCTGGAGCATTTTTTCTCGTTCCGGCTGGATTCGGGTAAGGAATTCGGGCACATGCCCGGGCAATTCGCAGAAATATCGATTCCCGGTATCGGAGAAGCGCCGATTTCCATTTCTTCTTCGCCCACGCGAAAGGAATCGTTCGAAATGGTGGTCCGAAACGTCGGCAATGTCTCCGCCGCCATGCACCGTTTGAGTGCAGGCGAGAAGGTGTTCATCCGCGGCCCGTTCGGCACGACCTTCCCGGTGGACGAGGCCATGAAAGGTCAGGACCTCCTGTTCATCTGCGGCGGCATCGGCCTGGTCCCCGTGCGTTCGGCGATCCAGTACGTGTTGGATAACCGGGATGACTACGGGCGCGTCATGATTCTGTTCGGGGCCAAAACGCCGCGCGAGCGGCTTTTCGCCGAGGAACTCGATAAATGGCGCACGACCCAAAACGTCACCCTGCTCGAGACCGTCGATCATCGCGACGAGACCTGGTCCGGGCCGGAAGGCGTGATTACGACGTTGATGCCCTTAGTGAAAATCGATGAAAACCGCACCACGGCCATCATCTGCGGCCCGCCGATCATGTATAAATTCGTGATTACCGAGCTGTTCAAATTCAAACTGCGGGCGGATCAAATCTACCTGTCCCTGGAACGGCACATGAAGTGCGGCGTCGGCAAATGCGGGCACTGCCAGATCAATAATATTTACGTTTGCCAGGACGGGCCCGTGTTCAAATTCTCCGACATCAATGATACAGAGGAGGCACTCTAATGGCTAAACTTAAAACGGCTGTTTTTGATTTTGCATGTTGCGAAGGTTGCCAGTTGCAAATCTACAATATGGAAGAGGAAATCCTCGATCTGCTCTCACTCGTCGAACCGGTGGTGTGGCGCGAAGCGATGTCCGATCAAAGCGAAGACTACGATGTCGCCATCATCGAGGGATCGATCACACGACGTGAGGATGAAAAACGGGTCAAAGAGATCCGCGCCAAGGCCAAAATTCTCATTGCCCTCGGCGCCTGCGCGACCATCGGCGGCGTCAATAAGATCAAGAATATTTTCGATATGGATGACGTGAAAGAATGCGTCTATGGAAACGACGCCCGCCGGCCGCATTTGAATACCTATCCGACCAAGAGCGTCGGCGAGGTCGTCAAAGTGGACTACAATGTCCACGGCTGCCCGATCAACGCAGAGGAATTCGCCACCATCATCAGGTGTCTGGCGATGGGGAAGGTACCCAAGATTCCTGAGTATTCCGTTTGCGTTGAGTGCAAGATGAAAGAAAACGTCTGTCGTTTCGAGTACGGCGAGATATGTCTCGGCCCGATTACGCGGGCCGGCTGCGGGGCGAAATGCCCGTCTAACGGCACGTGGTGCTTTGGATGCCGCGGCCTTGTCGATAACCCGAATGTCAATGCCGCCAAGGACGTCATGGACCAATACGGCAAAACCATCGACGACCTCAACGGTAAGTTAGTGCTTTTTGGAAATAAACAGGAGCAGTAATGGCCAAAACAGTTGATATCAGCGTACATCACGTCACCCGCGTCGAGGGGCACGGCAATATCCGGCTCCGCGCCAGTGACGGCAAAGTCGAAAAAGTTGAATGGCAGGTCCCGGAGGCGCCTCGGTTCTTCGAGGCCATGGTCCGCGGACGAAGCTTCGAGGACATCCAGACCATCGTCAGCCGGATTTGCGGCATTTGCTCGGTCACTCATTCCCTGGCGTCCATTAAGGGCGTGGAAGATGCGATGGGCATCAAGGTCTCGAAACAAACCGATAAGCTGCGGATTCTATGTCATTACGGCGAGCAGATGGAAAGTCACATTCTCCATGTGGGTTATCTTGTGGCCCCCGATCTTTTAGGTCAGAAGTCCGTGATTCCGCTGGTCGCCTCGCATCCCGACGTGGTCAAAACCATCATTCGCCTGCATCGCCTGGGCAATACGTGGATGGAGATCATCGGCGGTCGGATGACGCACCCGGTCACGTTGAAGCCGGGCGGTTTTTCGATGCTCCCGACGGAGGAAAAGCTCCGCGAGTTGAAGACCATGATGGAAAACGCCGTCCCGGACTTGAAAACCCTTGCCGAGGTCCTTCTCAGCCTGGCCGACAAGCTGCCGGACTTCGACCGCGAAACGGAGTATATCGCCTTGACCGGGCCGGATTACTACACCTTCTACCACGGCGACATCGCCAGTACGGACACGGATGAAATCGTGCCGGTCCAGGAGTTCGAACGCGTTGCGAACGAGTACGTCGTGCCGCAATCGACGGCCAAGTGGACCAAATGGCATCGCGATTCCTACGCCGTGGGCGCGTTGGCGCGTTTCAACGTAAACGCGGATAAGCTGATGCCCCTGGCGGCTGAAATCGCCACATCATTCGGCCTGAAAAAGGGCGCCTGCAATCCGTACTTGAACAACATCGCTCAGGTCGTGGAGTGCGTTCAGGTCATCGAGCACGGCTTGCAACTCCTCGACGAGTTGCTGACGGCCGGGATCAAGCCGGAACCCGTCAAGGTCGAGCCGAAGGCCGGCGAGGGCGTCGGAAGTGTCGAGGCCCCGCGAGGCATTCTCTTCCACCGTTACGCCTTCGATGATAAGGGCATGTGCACCAGGGCGAACATCTGCATCCCGACCGGGCAGAACCACGCGAATATCCAGAAGGACTTCGAGGCGTTCGCCCCGCAGATCATCGACCGGCCACAGGAAGAAATTACGTTGCTTCTGGAAATGCTCGTTCGTTCGTACGATCCGTGCATTTCCTGCTCGACCCATTACCTGAACGTCGAGTTTGTATAACAAAACGATGAATGTCATTGCGAGCCGTGAACCACTCTGCGGCTCGCAATGACAGAGCATATATTCCTAATGAACCAATAATGATCCCCCTATGAAGCCGACACTCGTCATCTGCCTTGGCAATCCCCTCATGCGGGATGAAGGGATCGGCATACGTCTGGCTTCGGAGCTTTCACAACGTCTGACCGATCATCCGGATATTGAGGTCCTCGATCTCGGTACGGGCGGCCTGACGATCATGCACGCCATCACGGGCCGGGAAAAAGTCGTTTTCGTCGATTGCGCCCTCATGGGCGAGGCCCCGGGCAAAATGCGCCGATTCACTCCCGAAGAAGTCGTCTCGAAAAAGATCAAGACGCGCTATTCCGCACACGAGGGCGATTTACTCGAAGTACTCAAACTCTCCACCGATATGGGCGAATGCCCGGACGACATTGTTATTTTCGGCATCGAGCCCAGGCAAATCGACCACGGCCAAGGATTATCCGAAGAACTTCAAAGCACTATCCCGCATTACCTCGAAACCATCCTGAAAGAACTCTGAATCCCGAATTCTAAACAACTCAAACTGCCCGTTTATAGATCGAATAATGAAGCAAGTCGTTCATAGGTAAGAAAATAGAACGATTTGTCATTCCCGCGAAAGCGGTAATCCACTTTGTACGTCACGTTCCTGGATCCCTGCTTTCGCAGGGATGACAACAAGGATCAGTCAGTATGAGTAAATAAACGCATCGATCCCCGTTCGGAGTGTGCCCGCCCACCGTGCTCGCGGCAGGTAAGGGCATATCCGCTTACAGTTTCCCCATAATCTCCCCCGTATAACGCCTTACGGCGTCACGACAAACGCTTGTCGCCCCGGTCTTGGTCCGTGGCTCGTTTCTACTGACAGTATTCGTCAATCCCTATGTCGTATCCCGAGCCGGCGGGACGCGGATCCCCTTCAAAATCGTGACGGGGCGCCCCAATAGGCGAACCCCTGTCTATCGCCGGTGAATTGGGCTTGAGATGAAAATCCCCCAATAGAGGATTCACGAAACGGGGATCGCCGACGGCAGCTCGAACACCATAAATTTCACACCACGAACCCCTAAAACCATCAATCAAATTATTGTCCACATGAATCTGGGTTTGCTGATTCCTGTGCTTTTGTTCGGAAGTATCTCTTAATTGAGCCCGCTCGTTTTGGCTGCATATATTATTTCTTACGACAAGATTCTCAAATTTCTCATCCCCAATATCTATACCGCCTCTATTGTTGTTATAAAACGTGTTATTGATGACTTTGCCGTGCTTTAATATCGATTCATCGTGCCAGACATTAACACGAATTCCCCACGTATCATTATTGTAAGCGAGATTGTTGTAAAACGCGATGTTTTCAAGCACGCCGCCGGCTTCCGAGGCCACGGCAAAACCCATCTGGCAATCGTGTACGATATTGTCGAAAACCTCGATGTTCGAGCTGTCTTCATCCCAGGCATCGACGTAAATACCGAGTTTGTTATAGGTGCGATACACGCAATTCTTATAGACCTTCCCGTTCGTACAGCCGTCCTTCGCATCGATCCCCTCGCCTCCCGGGGTATCGGCAAGATGTCCGTGGTGAACGTAATTATATCTGACTTCAAACCGGTCGATCCCACTCAGTGACAGGCATTCCTGCTGTTTGCCATTGACGGCCAGCTCGATCTCATTGCCGCTAATGATGATGTCTCTACTCATTCCCCCTGATCCGCGCCAGGCGGCAATCCCGGACGAAGCGGTGTTGTACGTATAGTTTTTCTCGATGATGACGTGATTCGAATTTCCTCCCACATAGATTCCCCAGTAGGGAGAGTTGATCACCCTTAGGCCGGACACCTTGATATAGCTCTTGTCTCTCACGTTAAATAATGCATACCAGTCAAATTGCTCACTCGCACCGTCAATCGTCACGATATGGCCCGGATAGGCGGTAAAGGTGATGAAGTTGCCGGGCATCCCGGAATTCTGCACCCAGATTCTTTCATTGTACGTGCCTTCTTTGATATAAACGGTTTTGCCCGCGGTCGCCGTGTCCGCGGCTTTTTGTATCGTCCGCCAGGGCAGCCGCTCCGTGCCGGGATTGCTATCCCGGCCGTCAGGGGCCACATAGTAAGCATTTCGCGGCATCGAGTCACTTTGCTCGAAGAGTGCTAAATCAATAGAGTCAACATTACCGCTGTAATCAAGGTCGGCTCCATCACACCAGCAATTCTCCGCGAAGCAGTCACCGGCCAGCCATTGTTCCAACAATCCATCCAGCCCCTTGAGCGTCATGGTCGGCCGGTCCGGAATATCGGCGCGGTCCAGGCCATACTTTTGCGTCAGGTAACGTGCAACGTCGTTCTTTTCCGATGTCGTTAACTCGCGGCCGTAAACGATGATTTCCGCAATGTCGCCATGAAAGGCATTCATGCCGCCATCCGTAAATCGTGCGATATTAAAAGCGTGACGGTCCGCATTTCCCGTATCGACATCGACGACAAGAAAGGGCTTCGCCAGCCCAACCGGATTGTCCGGGAACGTCATCCCGCGGTCCGTTTGAATCACGGCGCTTTCTTTCACGACAGAGACGCACAAACCTCTTCGGGCGCTGTCCGTGCCCCCTTTCGGTTGTGTGGAAAAGAGTGCAACGGGGGAATCGTCCGCTTCCGAATATAAAACACCCACAATAAAAACAGTCGCCGTAATATTCACTCCAAATCCGTATCGCCCCACCAGATACTCGTTAGGTCGAAAACGCACCGCGGCCTTACCGTTAATGGCGTTTGGGTAGTAACCTGGAGCGGCGCCGCCCGACGCATTATTGCCGACGCTGGACTTATCCGCCCAAACGGTCACATCGGCGCCATAGGCGGGATTATCATTAGTATGACCATCCCCGTCAACGTCGCCGGCGTCCAGCCACAGCGCCAGGTTGCCGATCTCATCCGGCGACGCCCCGGCCGCATGAACGAAACCCAGCAACAAAACAAGTGAAATGAGAACCATTTTCCCCTTCATCGTATTCTCCTCAATCAGGATTTCCCATCCAAATAAAGTCTGAATCGATACTCCTTCACGCCGTAAACTTATTTATACCAAAATCGGCGCCTCGATTCAACACGAAAGGTCAATCGTGTTCTTCCGTAATCCCAACAAGCCCGGTAGGATTCGAAAATACGAACCAGCCAGGGCATTGCAAATTCAAATGAAGAAAAACCTCATTGCAGAAGCCCTTCTCATTTGATACAATAGTCTTGAGATTCAACCTGAGAGGTGCACTATGTCGAGATTCATGCGTCCGGCAACGGTATCCATGGCGGGATTGATCGTTGTTTGCTGTTTTTATATGGAACCTGTCATTGCAGGCTCTATCGTCGGCTGGGGTATCAACAAATACGGTGAGGTTACACCACCCGATGGGAATGACTTTGTAGCTATCGCCGCGGGAGATGGTCATAGCCTGGCGTTGAAATCCGACGGCTCCCTCGTCGGCTGGGGTAGGGGGTGTATCGGACCTCCTGACGGCAATAACTTTATGGCCATAGCCGCCGGTGGGGTTGTGAAAAAAAAGATGTTGCTTGAGGGCCATTGTCTTGCTCTAAAGTCCAATGGCTCACTTGTCGCATGGAGCGCACCCGGAATTAGCGGGCTTTTTCCTCCTACTGGTAATGACTTTGTAGCCATAGCTGCAGGGGGTAGTTATAGTCTAGCATTGAAATCCGACGGCTCCATCGTCGCCTGGGGAGACAAGACTTATGGGCAGGCGACACCTCCTGCCGGCAACAATTATGTCGAGATAGCTGCGGGAACACGCCACGGTCTTGCTCTAAAGTCCGATGACTCACTCGTCGGGTGGGGGGATAACTATTTTGGTCAGGCAACGCCTCCCGATGGCAACGACTTCAAGGCTATCGCCGCCGGCGGTAGCCATAGTCTGGCTTTAAAATCCGACGGTTCTATCGTGGGTTGGGGGGACAATCGCGATGGTCAGGCGACACCTCCGGTCGGCAACGACTTTGTAGCTATAGCCGCAGGAATGTTTCACAGTTTAGCGTTAAAGTCTGACGGCTCTATTGTTGGTTGGGGTCGTAACTTATTGGGGATGGCAACACCTCCTGAAGGCAACGATTTTGTGGAGATAGCTGCTGGGCATAGCCATAGCCTGGCCTTAAGAAAGCACTGACATAACGTGCTTATCGGCGACTTGAATGACGATTGCAAAGTAGATTTCTCCGATTTTGCACTGATGGCGTCTCACTGGCTCATCGATTGCGACCTGAATCCGGAGAACCCGGCATGTATCCCTAAATGAGCGCCGCTGATATCAAAAACTCTTAGTCACGCCTTCTGTCATGTCGAGCGCAGTCGAGACATCTGGCGACGAACGTGACAGGCTTTTCTTCCGTAACCAGATTTCTCCGTTCCAGTCCACTTTTAGTGGACTTCCAGTCGAAATGACACGGTCGCGTTTGTCATGTCGAGCCCCTAAGCCACTTGGCGGCTTGTGTCACGAAGAAAATGAACCGGAGGACGATCAACTTGCATGTGTCATGTCGTCCTTAAGACTCCCTACGGAGAGCGCAGCGAAGCGGAGTCGAGACATCTGGTGACGGTCAAAACATCTTTCTCGTAACCAGATTTCTCCGTTCCAGTCCACTTTCTGTGGACTTCCGGTCGAAATGACACGGTTGCATTTGTCATGTCGAGCGCAGTCGAGACATCTGGCTCATGTGCGAATGTTATCATACCAGCCGTCACTGAGGTCTCGCCAGTCGGGATTCTCACGGGCAATCAATTGGCGTTTCTTCTCTCTTCGCCAATGTTTGATTTGCTTTTCGCGTGCGATTGCTGAATGCACATCAGTGAAGGATTCGACATAGACGAGCATGTCGATTTTATAGCGATGAGTGAAGCCTTCGACAAGTCCCGATTTGTGTTGATACACTCTCTTTTTGATGTTGTTTGTGACGCCGATGTAGAGTGTGCGCGATTGATTGGTCATGATATAGACGTAATAGGTTCTACGGCTTGGCATGATGGTATTGTACTGAATGGAAGAGAATCTGTCATATTGAGTCTTTTCGTGAGAATTGTCTAAAAGTTGATAATCGTTCGTTGTTCGCAAGCCGGATTTCTCCGCTACGTCCGCCCTCGGCGAACTTCGGTCGAAATGACACCGTCGCGTTTGTCATGTCGAGCGCAGCCGAGACATCTGGCCACGTGCGATGAAAGTTACTCGTTCGGGACAAGATTTATGCGTTCCATTCCCTTTCGTCAAATGATGGCGACCTTCTATAAAAAGACTTCATATGCAGGAAAAAACCGGGTATTAAGGTGGGAGTGGGTTGTGATATTTATGCCGGAGGCTGCTGTGTACGGAAGAAATCGGGTACACAGCAGACTCCGGTTCGTTTGTAATCATTATCCCGGCAGGACGAGCAGGAGGAAGACGAAGCCGAACAGACCGACGGTCTCGACGATACCCATTGAGATGATGATAAAGACCAATCCCTTGCCCTGTCCTTCGGAGATCGAGCGACAGCCGGCCGCGCCGATCAGGCCCTGTATCCATGCACTGGTCAACTCCGCGATGCCGCCGGCGATGCCGATACCTAACAGGGTGCCCGGATGCGTGCTCGTGAGCGGATTGTCACCGATCACCAGGGGCGAGAGGCCGACCAGCATGAGGATAAATCCGTAGATGGTTTGCGACAAGGGCATGCCGGTGAGAATGATATAGGCGAAATTCAAAGGTTTTCCGGCTTTGGCTTCCTTGGCCCACGCCCCCGCGGCGGCTTTGGCCGCTGCGCCGATGCCGAGGGCGCTGCCCATTGTAGCGCCGATCAAAACCAGTCCCATTGACATTTGTCCCGCGAATTCCATACCTGTCATGATTCATTTTCTCCGATAGAAATCTTTTTGTCTTTCGTGAAAGGCCGATACGCATAGCCGGCCCATTTAACTCCAACGTTATTTGAAAATTCCAGCATATTCAATCGCACGCCGTGTGCGAAAATGGCAATGGCCGCCAGGCCGATATTGAGGGCGTGGCCGAAGATGACAATGGGAGCGCCGCCGATCCACGTGGCCGAGCCGGCCACTTTTGCGCCTAAGCCGTTGAACGCCGCGGCGATGTAGTAACTGGCCAATCCCACCGCGAACAAGCGGATATAACTCATAATATCGCTAAACGTGCTCAGCAGAGGTAAAATCGATGAGGCCAGGCCGATCAAAAATCGTTTAATTGGATTCCTGGCGGGTGCCGTAAACCAACTCGCTGCGACAAAGCCGATCAACAAGACATACGCGATCCACGCCGGCATTTGATCCACACCGATGAACATGAGATGCCATATAAGAACGAGCATATCGGCCAGGATCACCGACCAGGCAATTTCCGCATAAGCCCTGGAATCGGGGAACAATTTGACGGCGGTGTGCAGGTGCGCGGTAATCAGATGGACGCAGCCGATGACCAGCGATATTTTCATGATGAGGGCGCGGGCTTCCTCGCCGTCCGAGCGCCAAAGCGGCGCGATCGCCAGCATCGCATTGGCGATTCCCTCGCGTCCGATGCTAATGAACGATTGAGGTGTGATGCCGAAGTAGTTGGCCGTCAGGATGCCCCAGAGCATCGTCGCCAGACCGAAAATGATCAGCAGATGGGCGGACGGTTTGCCGGCGGCTTTGACGATCTTTTTGTAGAAGGCGAAACCCGCCCCCGCCAGGATCGCGCCGTAGCCGGCGTCGCCGATGAGCATCGCGGCAAAAAGCGGCAACGCGATCATAAAGAAAGGCGATATGTCGTATTCCTTGTAGCCGGGCAGCGTACCGAGCATATCGAACAGCGCCTTAATGGGCCTGGCCCAGCGAGGGTATTCGATCAGCGTCGGCGGCTGCTCTTCCTCCTCGACGGGCATCACCTCCACCGCGGCGGTAATGTCCCGTTCGGCCAGGCTATCCGACAGCGAATCGGCCTTACTCGAAGGGACCCAACCTTGAAGGGCAAAGAGTGCCTCGCTCGAAAGGCCGCTGTTCTGCACGACGCAGACCTCCGCCTCGACCTGATATTGTTTGTGTTGTTGCCGGATCGCTTCGACCAGGTGAGCTAACTCGGCCAGACGTTGGCGATGCCGTTTAAGGGACGCATCCACCTCGGCGGCCTCTTTCTTAAGGGTCGGCAGGTCCGTCGTCGGCCAGGGGATTTCCCTGGCCCCTTCGGGGACCTGGAATTGCCCCGCTCGATCGATGACGGCAATCACGACATCCCGGCCCGTCGGCTCGCCAATGATCTCGATACATTCGGCTTCGAGCTCGGCCAGTTCTTTTTGAGCGACGGAGAAAAATTTGATTTCGATATCGAGTGAACGAAGCTGATCGAGCTGCTTGAGTTCGACGTTCCCCCAGAGGGCGAGCTGGTCGGCCTTACGTAGCAGCGAGTTGAGGTGATCTTCCTCATCTGCGATAGCCTTTTGAATCGACAGGGCTTCCCTGGCCGCATCCAGGGCCGATACGTCGGGTGTATTACCCGAAGGTTCAATTGGCTGCAATATTTGCAGGCCGTGGTTCAGCGTGGAGATCGCCCGAACGGTCAGCTCCTTGGCGACGGCTTTTTCCGGATCGACCGGTTCGACGTGCACGACGCCTAATTGCCCGAGGGCATTCAAAAGCCGGTCCCGATTATGGTTTTGTGTAACGATGTAAATTTTGGACATCGGCACGATCATACGACGGCGGCCTCCAGGGAGTTTCCGTGTGCTTTTTGTTCTAATTTGGCCTTGGCGATTTTCGCCCTCGCCACGCCGGCGGTCATCTGATCGCCCAGGGCGATGCGAATCCGGCGGATGTTTTCAAGCGTATCCGGGATCTTCACTTTCTCGAAAAGATTGACGCGCTGCATGACCTTCTTCAACTCGGCCTGCAACAGATCGAGACATTCCTGTAAAATACCCAACTCCGCTTTCTGTTGATTCAGCTCTTTCACGTCTTCGAGCGCCTTATCCACCCATGGCGCCGTTGCAAACAGGCTAAAATCAGCCTTGGGAAAGGCGATGTTCTCGAACCGAGGGACATGGACGCCCGCGATGCTGCGGGTGGAGGTGTTGACGGAATCGGGCGCCGAAAGCTTTGCCAAATTAATCCCCGCGACGTCATTGAACAAGCCGTCATAGGCGGAGATGGTTCTTTCCGTAGTCTTGACCGCTTGCTCCTTCTGACGGAATTTTTGACGCGCCTGCACAATGGACGACTGCACCTGCTGCTGTTTGAGCTTGAGCGTCGGTAAATACCGCTTGAAACGCTCCAGGGCGTCGCGCTGTTGCTTAAGCTCGGTTCGAGTAAATTTTATCTTACGTTTAGCCATGTGTCTTCTATGCGTCGTTACGCCGGGACGGCTTCGGCCTTTGGTTCGGTTTTTTCCTGCGGTTCCGTGCTCGGCCAGTGTTTTTTGACAATCGCATCGCGAATGCCCGTCTCTTCCGGCTTAAAACACTCGGCGAGGATTTCCCAGCATTTATCCAGAGCGTCGAAAAGTTCGATGTTGAGCGTCAGGTCCATAATCTGATCTTCGAACAAGTCGCCGTACTTAAGCAGCCGCTCATCCCATTCGGATAGCTCGAAGCCCATTTCCCGTTTTTCCCGGCTTTCGTCGGATTGGGCGTAAAGCTGGATGCAAGCGTTCATTATGACCCGATGGTCGTCCCTTGTTTCTCCGTTGACCAACTGTTTTAAACGTGAGAGCGAACCGAACGGTTCAATCCGGCCGTTCCGCAGATAAAGCTGGCCTTCGGTGATATAACCGGTGTTGTCGGGAACCGGGTGGGTCACGTCGTCGCCCGGCATCGTCACGCAAGCCAGCAAGGTCATCGAGCCGGCGCCGTCGAAGTCCACCGCCTTTTCGTACCGCCGGGCTAACTGGGTGTATAAGTCGCCCGGATACCCGCGGTTCGAGGGGACTTGTTCCATCGTGATGGCAATCTCTTTCAGGGCGTCCGAAAAAGAGGTCATATCCGTTAAAAGCACGAGGACGTTTTTGCCCTGCAAGGCGTATTGCTCGCCCACGGCCAGGGCCAAATCCGGGATCAGCAGACATTCCACAACGGGGTCGGCGGCGGTATGGATGAACATGATCGTTCGACCCAGCACGCCGGCCTCGTCGAAACGATGGCGGAACGTCAGATAGTCGTCGTGCCGCAACCCCATGCCGCCGAGAATGATAATCTCCGCGTCGGCCTGCATCCCGACTCGCGCCAGCACGTCATTGTACGGTTCGCCCGCGACGGAAAAGATCGGCAGTTTCTGCGAGCCGACCAGCGTATTGAAAATATCGATCATCGGGATCCGCGTGTGGATCATCTTATCCGGAACTCTCCGCTTGATCGGATTGACGGCCGGCGAGCCGGTTTCCACGGTTTCAGCCTTCACTTCGGGCCGACCGTCTCTCGGACGTCCGGAGCCGTCGAAGACCCGCCCGAGCAACGAATCGCCAAACGGCACGTTGAACGAGTGGCCGAGGAATCGAATCTTGTCTCCGGTCGAGACGCCTTCGGTACCGGCGAAAATCTGGAGACTGACCTGGTCGTCTTCGAGACGGATCACCTGGGCCAGGGAAGGCCCCTGGGCCGTGGTAATAATGGCCAGTTCATCATATCCGATACCCTGGGCTTTGACCGTCACGACGTTTCCGGCTATTTTGGAAATCTCATCGTAAAATGTTCTCATTATCAAATGCCTTCGATTATTGACGTTGTTTCATTCTTCAGATTATGGTTTCAGGCGGTGACCTGCTCGATATCCTCTTGAGCGGCCGATTTCTCCGTGTTTTGCAGAAGCGATTGGATCGTCTCATCGATTTG
>Ga0180431_10002391_pt1 | contig 25168 bp, 25 predicted proteins | sample SS_ome_11_FD_132459 | JGI IMG/M metagenome (GOLD analysis project Ga0180431, IMG submission 132459) | Hypersaline lake sediment archaeal communities from the Salton Sea, California, USA - SS_1_MS_1 metaG | ecosystem: Environmental > Aquatic > Non-marine Saline and Alkaline > Hypersaline >... | reverse complement strand
TTTCGAGTTGGACGCGTTCAATGCCTGAGTTGGGAACTCGGAAAAGGAAATACGTCTTTTTGTGTCTGCGTATTGCCGTCGTGACGGGCGGCATTCTCTGGGCTGTATTCTGGATATCCCGCGAGCAACGATGGGCCAATTTAACGGCGGTCTTTCGCAAAATGAATATGTGGATTTTTGCCCTCACCCTGGGCATTTTCGTTCTTTGCCAGATCGTCATGGGCCTTCGCTGGTGGTTATTACTCAGGACCCAATCCATTTTTATTCGTCTTTGGGCCGCGGTGAAATTGTATTTTCTGGGGTGGTTTTACAATAATTTCATGCCCAGCTCCGTTGGCGGCGATCTGGTCCGGGCCTGGTATATCACCAAACACACTCACAAGCGCTTCGAGGCGGTTTTGAGCGTATTTGCCGACCGGGCGATAGGTTTGCTCAGCACCTTGAGCATCGCTGCCTTTTTCTATTCGTTTTTCTTTGTCGGTCGGGGTGAAAAGATTCGTCTCACCGGCAATCGCGATTCTCTGGCGTTTCTTACCCGGCATAAATCGGTCATTTTTTATGTTTTTCTGACGATGACGGTGGTCTTTTGTGTTCTTCTGATAAACCGTCGAACTCGGGCGAAAATTAGCAAAATCTGGTTTTCTGTTTCTCTACGGGGCCGTCTGGTTTTTGAAAAGCTGAAAAACACAATAGTCGTTTATTGCAGGAGGCCGTTGACGATCCTAATGGTCTTCGCCCTGACGGTCGGGTCGCAGATTATGGTGATCACCGGCTTCTGGATTCTCGGTGAGAATATGGGGATTGAGGCCGGTATCAGATACTACTATGTCTTCTTCACTCTGATGTGGGTTGTGGCCGCTTTGCCTGTCAGTATTGGAGGCGTTGTCGTCATGGAAGGGGGATTGGCCTATTTATTTGTCCATTATGCCGGAGTAGAACCTGAGGCGGCTCTGGCATTGGCGTTGTGTCAGCGTGTCGTCTGGATGGTCGCCTCAGTGCCGGGGGCGTGGGTTCATTTAATCGGCGCCCATTTACCCAAAGACTTTTTTGTTGACTCAGGTAAGTAAGTAACATAATCTATAACGTCCCGGATTTGGTGTAATCTGATAGGGGATTTGGCAAGGCAAAGATCCGTAAGCTATTTAGAAAAAAGGATTTGGTTCCAATACGATGAGTCTGACCAGACGCTTCAAGGGTTATTTTTTGCACGGATTGGCAGTGCTTTTGCCGAGCATTCTGACCATCTGGTTGTTCGTCTGGGGCTACGGATTCATCCAGACCAATATCAGCAAGCATATCAACCGAGGCCTCGTTCATGTGATCGCGATCGCCACCCAACGAAATGTCGAGATTTCCGATGGAGATATCAGGGCGTACCTTAAAGAAACGCGGGAGGAATTGAAAGAAAACCAGGAGGAACTGGAATTACAAGCGAGACGACAGGATATTAAAGGGAAGGTTAAGGTCTGGAAGCGGAAAAAGGCTCTTGAGAAAACCTGGGTGGACGGTCCCGGTTCCGTCGTGGGTTTTTTTATTGCCGTAGTGGGCGTCTGTGTTCTCGGTGCGCTGCTGGCGAGTTACGTCGGCAAAAGCCTTTGGCGGAGGGCGGAGAAGTTCATATTAAGTACGCCGTTGTTGAGACGCGTTTACCCTTATGTCAAGCAGATCACCGATTTTCTGCTTACGAATGAGGATCAGAAGAAGCTATTTTCCCGTGTTGTGGCAGTGGAATATCCCCGCAAAGGGATTTGGTCCGTCGGTTTGGTCACGGGATCGGGGCTTGAAAAGGTCGTTCATCATGTCAAGAGGGAGTTTGTGACGGTTCTGATCCCCACTTCCCCGACCCCCTTCACGGGTTTTGTCATCACTGTCCCCAAAAAGCAAACGATCGATTTGGATATGACGATCGAAGAGGCGTTACGATTTATTGTTAGCGGAGGTGTCATTACGCCGGGCGGCGACCATGCCGTTCCGGCCGGAGTGTTGCCCGATTCGGAATCGGAAAAGGACGAATAAAACGAACGGTTGAACAAGTCCTGGACATTAAATTAAGGAGAACGATCTTGCTTTTTACAATTAGCGGCAAACATATCGAAATAACGGAGGCGATCAGAGTGCATGCTGAGGAGAAGACGTCCAAGCTTCCTAAATACTACAACAGCATCAATCAGGTCGAAGTGATCGTCGATGGCGCCCAGGGAGCGAGCACGAGTGTTGAGATTATTGCCCGGGCCGAGCACAGCAAGGTTTTTGTGGGGACCGAAACGGGGGAGGACACTTATCGGTGTATTGACATGGCCGTTCATAAGCTGGAACGACAGTTGAGAAAAGCAAAGAGCAAAGAACGGGACAACAAGCACTCGGGAAGTCATTCGGTCAATCCCACAGACAGTACAGAGCCAACGTAGTTCGTGTTTTTCGACGAGTGGTTTTATTAACCGAATTCAGCGACGAATGGAAGGCATTGGATAGACAAGATGAGGTTGTCAGATTTTTGTTGTTTTGAGGCGATGGTCCCGGAGTTGCAGGCCGACGATCGTAACGGCGTGGTCGTCGAGTTAGTTTCGTTGCTCGAACAAGCCGGTAAACTCGGGAAGGCTGGAAGTACGGAAATTCAAAAGGAGATCATTAAGAGGGAAAAGGAGGCCAGTACCGGCATGGGCAAGGGGGTGGCCGTTCCCCACATCAAGCACAAATCGATAAAACATGTCGCGGCGGCGATCGGCCTCAGTCGCGACGGGATCGATTTTTCCGCGCTGGATAAACAGCCGGTTTATTCGGTGATTCTTTTGGTGAGCCCGCTAGATAATCCTGAGCAGCACCTGAAGGCGATGGAAAGCATTTTTAAACATCTGCAGAAGGAGAAGTTTCGTAACTTTCTTAGACAATGCCGCACGCCGGAGCAGATCACGGATCTGATTCAGGAGGCTGATGACGATCCTTCTTTGTAGTCCTACGGGTTCGTGAGGTGGACATTCAGATGTATGGTCGTGGATGTACATGACAGAGGAAGATACATTGGAGAATGACGTTGTTGAGGCGGAGCTTGAGATCCGAAATGAGCACGGACTTCATATGCGCCCTGCGATGCGGTTTGTTGAAATGGCCAGTCGATTTGAAAGTGATATCACCGTCAGTAGCGGCCAGACCGTCATCGACGGAAAGAGTATTATGCAGATCACGACGCTCGCGGCGACGTGCGGAACCAAGTTGACCATTAAAGCGGAGGGGCCGGATGCCCGGGAGGCCGTCGAAGCGCTACGCGAGCTTGTGGAAGCGGAAGATTTCGATGAGCCGATATCTTGAACAGGTTCGGTAGGATGTGCGATGCACATTCTACAAGATAAAGAGAACGAAACGATGGAAATTAAAAAAGGCATCGCTGTCTCGCCGGGTATTTCGATTGCGAAAGCGCTCCTCATCGATTCCGAAGATTATCGCATTCCGCGCCGTCAGATCAAGCCTTCGCAGCGCATGACGGAAATTCAGCGTGTCCGGAACGCGTTTAAAGATGCCGGGCACGAATTGACTCGGCTTGAGGCCGCACACGACCATGCAGAGGGAAGCAAGATCAAAGACATTTTCGCCGTGCATCTGCGATATCTGCGCGACCGGAGCCTGCGAAAAAGAGTGACGGACGTGGTCCAGTCGGATCTGGTAACCGCTGAATTTGCCGTATCGTCCGTGCTTCGAGACATTGCCGCACACTTCAAGAAGCAGAAGGACGTGTATATCAGTGAACGGGCCGCGGATATTTACGATATCGAAAGGCGTTTGCTTAAACAATTGCTCGGTCGAAAGCGTGAAGACGTCGGGCATTTGACAGAAGAAGTGGTGGTCGTCGCGCGGGAATTGAGCCCGACGCAGACCGCCGGCTTCAACAGGGAATTCGTCAAGGGGATCGCCAGCGACGCCGGGGGGCGGACCAGCCACGCCGCTATTATCGCCCGCTCGTTGGGTATTCCCGCGGTGGTGGCGCTGGAAGATCTGACCGAATATGTCCGTGGCGGAGATGCCGTTATCGTCGATGGCAATCGCGGCATCGTGATCGTTAACCCGGACGACCAGACGATTCGGCAGTATGAGGAGTATTCGAGGGAATTCATCCAGCTCGAACACAGGCTGGATACGATAAGACAAAAGCCCGCCGTCACACGCGACGGCGCCCGAGTGACCTTACTGGGTAATATCGAGTTCCCGGATGAGGCTGAGATCGTTCTGCAAAAGGGCGGTGACGGGATCGGCCTGTACCGGACGGAGTTTTTGTATCTCAACACGGACCGGGAGCCGACCGAGCAGGACCACTATGAGGCGTATGCCAAAACCGTTCGCGTTTTCGACAAGAAGCCCATCGTGATCAGAACGATGGATCTCGGGGCCGACAAATATACCCAGAGCAAACGTTTCGCGCCGGAGCCGAATCCGTTTTTGGGATTGCGGTCCATCCGCTTCTGCCTGCAAAACCTGAGCCTGTTTAAAAAGCAATTGCGTGCCATCTTACGCGTTTCGGTGCTCGGCGACGTCAAGATTATGTTCCCTCTGATCACCAATCGCCAGGAACTGATGCAGGCCAAGATGATCCTGCACGATGTCATGGAAGACCTCGATGAAGAGTCCATTCCGTATCACAGAGACATCGATGTGGGCATCATGATCGAAACCCCTTCGGCGGCGCTGACGGCGTTTTCACTCGCCCGCGACGTGGATTTTTTTAGTATCGGGACCAATGATCTGACGCAATATACGCTGGCCGTGGACCGGGGCAATGAATTGGTCTCCCCGCTCTATTCGACAGCGGACCCGGCGGTGCTCCGGCTGCTGAGAACCGTCATTCAGGATGCCCATAAAGCGCAAATCCATCTCAGCGTATGCGGCGAAGTCGCCTCGGAACCGGAGTACGTGATGCTTCTGCTGGGGCTCGGTGTTCGTACTTTATCGCTCACTTCACCGATGATCCCTGAGATCAAGCAGATGATCCGTTCGGTGACGACCAAGGATTGCAACGAAGTCGCCCGCAAAGTGCTGAGCATGGATTCCGAACGGCACATTTCCAGCTACCTCCGAAACGCCGCCAGAAAAATCCTCCCCGAGGCGTTTTAGGGCTGAGGCAACGATTTTAAGGTAGAACAGGCGTTACTCGATGGGTAAAAGTTATTAGGTGGTACCGAGGTATTGCTAAAGGATCGGCTCTATGAGGCCTCACGCATAAAGATCACGATCACTCTTTCGGATTCGCCAAGTCCACTTGCCGGCAGGACAGTATTGACCAGTCTCCAACCGTCTCTTCCTTCCGAGTTCAAGACATTCTCCAAATCCGGTGACACATCCTTTGTAAAAATGCCCTTCATCGGAAGCTTCACCACTTTATACTCGATTTTCTTCATGCTGAGTTCCCTTCATATCATCTATCCGTGAAGACAAGTGTATTTTTCGATTCGTAGTGGTTCTGTACTAACCAGAGCCTGAGAAAAGCCATCATCAATGTGTCCCCGTTGGTTACGGCCTCGTAGTGGTCGTGCATGTGGGATGCTTTGGGTAGTTGACAGTTATCATCGAGGAACAAGTCGAAACCTTTGCGTGCAAAACGATTGGCTGCTCGGAGATATTTATCATTGGAGGTCAGCTCGTAAGCGTTCAGCATCAGAATGACGACGTTGCCCAGCGTTCCCGGCCAGACCGGCTGGCTCAGATCGACGTCAGCCTCGCGATAACCATCGGCCGTGTGCAGCACGAATCGGCGGTGCGTGTCAAGGTGAACTTGACGATAGCGGAGCATGCACACGTTGGCTGTTGCGGCAGGACCGCCGCTTCCGTACGCATTGGACCAGTTTGCCGAGATTCGACTCGTCTGCGGATGGGCTTTGGCAAACGCTTTGTCGTTGGCGGAGGCTGCGTTTCGCATCTTCTTGGCCAGTTCGAAAGGAACACGCCGGGCCGCTTCTTCCAGCGAAATAGCCAGAGATACGGCATACGGCGCCCGGCTGCCTTTTTTCTTGGAGCCGCCGGTTACCATGCCCCCTTCCTTCAATCGTGCCCGCTCAAGCCCATCCAGCACCGACTCGATAGCATTGAGGAATAACTTGTCCTGTGTTTGCTCGTAAGCGATGGCCCATGTCTCGATATAGAAACCGCCGTGACGGGCGTAGGGGGCCTGGGTGCCCGGTCCGTGAGAGGCAATGGATGCGTGACGTGAGAAATCCCCCGTTTTATGATCGCCGATCTGATGTTCCCACAGACCGCGGGCAAACCGTTCACACGCCTTGTCGGCGAGTTGCCAACTGCGCCGCCATAGAATCCAGGGCCGGTAGAATTCGTGCGTGTTACCGGCGTTCTTGTCCAGCGGCCTGTCGGTGCGCAGGTCCCATCCGGCGTGTTCGCCCCACCAGAACAAGCCGGTCGATGGGCTTTGGCATGTTTCCAGGACGTATTTCAGCGACCGGTCGGCCTCCTCGGCGTAACGTTTTTGGCCGGTAATTTCAGTCAACTGATACAGGATTTGATAGAGATTCTGGCAATGCTGAGGATTGCTTCCGCCGAGCATCCGGTCGTGCGGACGAATGCCCCACTCTTCGCGAGGAATATCGGCCGCGTTTTTGAGAGCATCGCCTTCCAGCATCCGCATTGTTTTGCGGTCGAGTTCTTCGGTGAAAAGGGGGGAGTGCTCTTGTCCGTATGAATCCCGTCCATACCGGATCATCGTATCGGCATAGGCTCTGACAATGGCCAGGTAATCATACGGCTTTCGGAGTTTCTCATTCGTGGCTCGCGCGGCTGAAGAGATCAGGCTTCCTATCAGAAGCAGCGGGATCAATAATACGGTTGGATTTAGAGTTGTTCTTGTTTTCATGCTATCCATTTCCAACATATCAAGTGTCCGAGCACGGACGCCTCGAAGTAAAAAAGGAGCTACCTGGATTGTGTTTTAAAAGGCTGGTGCCACGGACTCCATGCGGACCACGTGCCATTCGTGTCTTGCTGTCGTATCCGAATAAAATAAACGTCACCAGCTTCGAGTTGAGTTTTACCCGACAGTCGTCCGATGAATCGGCCTGTATCGGGCCCGACATGAATTCTTTCGGGCGCCTTAATCAGATCGGTTATCCAGACGACATTCTCGCCTGCATCATCACGGGCGATTTCCACCTGCCAGGCTTGCTGTCGCCCGGGTCCATGGTAAGGTGTTTTTATCAGGGTGGGCCTCCTCGAACTAACGACGGGACCGATCGGTTGGGTGGATATAACAAAGTTATCAATCCAACGAGACTGAGTTACGGGAGATCCTTTGTTCCAGTAGGTCTCCAGAAAAACGGCGTTGATGCCATGTCCTGTATAGCGTCCTCGCCAATCTAAACCCTTTCGCTCGGCTTCGAGCCGGCCGTCTATCCACAACTGATTCAGGCCGTCTTTTTGACCGGGCGTATTGAGTTTTACCCGGGCTTCGACACAAACCCACCGGCCGGATTCCTCCGTGCTGTGGAGCCTGAAACGGGATGCGGGTTTGTTGCCCAACCACCTCAAATTGCCAAAATCGTTGTACCTCGTTGTCACGACCTTATTATCTCTAACGCCGGTCGCCGGATCGAGAGTCAGCGCCTCGCCGCTGCTCCAAACGTGGGCGATCATCGCCTGTGCCCAATTCGGTGAGGCGATGCTGGTGGCTCGTGAGAGTTTCGCCGGACCGCCTCCCCTCCAGCCATGTTGGTGTTTTACATAGATGCGCCAGTATATTTCGTTGTACTGTCGGCCCCTGTTGACCACTTTGCCCGTGGGGCTATCCCCGAAGAACACCTTACGATTGCCCAGCCCTCGAGTTCCTTTCTCGTAGAAACCGAGCATGGAGCCGCCGACTCCCCCGAAGCTCTGGCTTGTGTCGATTCTGCCCTGAGATTCGGTGTAACGCTTCTCGGGGCCGTCGAAATCATCGTACCAGATCACCGCCGGATTCGTTTCCAGGGGACTCGACTCCAAAGTAATCAGGCTGTCGATGCGCGGCGTCTCGGGCAAAGCTTCAGCGCGCACACGCTCCGATCCAAATCCAAGGACGATTCCCACACAAAAACCTAATACACATAGTCTCCTCATAAGGAATATTTACTGGAAAAGAGTAGGACTTGCAAGAGGAAAAAAGACCTGACAAATCGAAGATCGTGCCGGATAAAACAGCTAAAAGATCTTGAGGAGCCAGCTCCAGGGGGGGATTTGCAAAAGGATTAAAATGGACTGCAAAGAGAATCCCACCAGGGCGTAATGCCACATGTCTTTGCATTTTTGGTCTAATCCTTCGTTACGGCACTTTTTCCATGCGGGAATGAGAAACAGCAGGGGAAGTCCACAATAGAGGCCGCAGAGGAGGATGGCGATCTTCCATTCCAAAATCAATGGCTGAGCGGCTCTGAATTTGGCTTTTTCCTCGAGCGCCTTAGCTCGTTCCTGGAGTTTTATTTCGAGTTCCGCCAAACGATCGGTTGATAGGTGCCGGTCGGCCAGTTCGATGCTTGCGAATTCGAGAGCTTCCGGAAGGTGTGTTTGAGTTCGCGTGTACTCAAGCAAATCAACATCCGACAGGGATTGGATAAACTGCTCTACTTGCCTTTCCATACGTTGTCTCCTTTCGTCCCAGGGACTCCTCTCGGAGAAGACAATTTGTATGGGCAGCGCTCACGCCCTAAGCGCCTACCGCGACGCGTCGTTGCCGTCACGGCGGGAAAGTAACCGTCCTGCTCATATCGCGGGGAATTATACCCGAAATCGTATGGAAAAGCAAGAAAAAACTCGATCTCAACAGGTCAGAATCGGGTGTTCAGAATCGAGAATCTAATATCCGAACTGGACGCTGCCGGGACCGACCACATTGATTTCGACCTTATCGGCTTTCACGTCATATTGAATCTGATCGCTGAGGATACCGTTGTAAAAGCAGGGCTGGATCTCATCGCCTTTGACCCGTACGACAGCCGTTGTATGATCGTAGAGCAATTCGCTGCCGCGGAATTGATGGTTCCTGTTATCCTCGTAAATGATGCCCCCGGTGGCGTTTAGCGTTGAGAGCTCCGTTTGGCCCTGGGCGGTTTCCCGAAGGACCGCTTCGACATGAGAGGCCGTAGCCGTAATATCTCCTGAATCCCCGCTATTGACGATGGGTAAGTAAACGATCCCCAACTTTCCGTTCGGTGTGGCATCGGCCACAATACGATTTTCCAGCATAGAATATCGTAGCGTATCGAATCCACTGATAAACGCCCAGCAGGGTTGTCGCAGACTGAACGGTTTGGATTTTTCGTTCGGATCGGCGCCGAGTGCGTTGTTGAGTCTAATAATACCAGGACCGGTGGCCCAATAAAGCTGCTGGACGGCGTCGAAGTCGAACTGGCGACATTTCAGCTCGACGCCGCTGAGTAAACCCGTTTCGTTGGCGTCTTCCAGGATGTCGGCAAATGCGCCCCCGGCTTTGGCCGTTCGGGTGGTGGCGAGTCGAACCACCTCGCCGGTCGCGGTCAGGTGCTCGAGGTCGGCGATGGGGCCGGAGGTTCGGTCGTTCGCGTCCCCGGCCAGATCGACAGTCATCCGTTCCGATCTCAGGATATATTCTTCGACAACATTCGCATCTTCACGGATCATCGTGCATTGGCAGTCGCCTTCGAACGCCATTTGGTTCAAGGCCGCTAAATAATATGCCCGTTTGCTGGCGGTCACCGTGACCGGAATCAAGGCGCCGTCGCTATAGAGTGACGGTGGCTCCTCTTCGCTTACCGGTTGGTTTGCATCCTCCTGTCTTCGATCGGGCTTGGCGCGCGGCAGGGCGGGTTCCATATAGAATGAAAGCTCCACCGGCCCGGCGGCAAGAATACTGAGTTGTTTCTTCTCTTCCGGTGAATCCAGCGCGTTCGCATCCTCCGGCGGCAGATCGACGGTGATTTGCGGGGCGAGAAACGCCACGTCTCGTTGCTCGGTCAGACCCGCTCGCGGGACCGTACAAAGGCAATCGTTGAAGACAATCTGGTTCGACGCCTTGGTATAAGTTGCTCCGTTGCGAGCCGTGACTTTCAGGGGGCCGGCGCCGGCCTTGTCCGTGGATGGGTCGGATTCGGTGGTCGTCGCCTCCACGTTGTAATAGGTGAGCTCCGACAATCCGCCGGTTGTCATGTTCCCGGTCACGGCGTTGTAGTCGATCGTCCGGGCAAAAAACTTCGTTCGCTCCGTGCCGTCATCAAGATGCTCGTAATGGTTGGGGTCCGGGGGGATGTCGGGGCCGACTTCTGGGGACTCATCTTGAATTCGGGGGGATTCTTTCGGAACAATCATCAGTCCGCCGTCACACGTGATCACGATAAAGGCCGGTGTCTCGTCGGGCGCTTCATTCGGTTCGGGGGGGCTGGGTACAGGGTCGTTGGGATCGGCGATGCCGATCTCATTTTGGGTGTCTTGTTTCGCCGCCGGGCCGGTCTCATCGGATTGATCGATAAACGCCTTTGACCAGAAAATATCGTGGATCTGGAGTTTGTCGGCAGCGAAGACCCGTTGGCCCGGCGTGTCGATAAGCACGTTATCATTCAATATGCACGTGTAATAGTCTCCTTCCTGCGGTTCCTGTTCGATGGAAGGTTCGACGTGCGTCGGCGGGGTTTCGTCATTCTCTGAAACCGTCGCTATGATGGTTTCGTTCGGCTCCTGGATTTTGTTCTGCGGGTCAGGTTGCGTGAGCGTCTGGTAGCTTGAAAAGAACGCGGCTTGGGAGTGTGTGATCCGATAGCTCATACTTTCCAGGTCGGCAATTTCAAAATATTCGAGGCGTTCGGCGTGTTCATTGAAGATGAGTTTCAGGCCCGTGCCGCGCATCCTGGCGTCCTCCGAATCAAATCGGATCGGACCGTTTGTCATGAGCAGCGATTGATCGCTCAGGAAGATAATATTATCGAGGTACACATGGCATTCTTTCATGGTCCCCGTGTCCGTGGGGACGAGGTGGATGACGACGTTCGAGCTGAAGGTCGCGTCCTTCGGCGTCGTTCGGCCGACCACCGTCTCGACCTGGACCTCGCCTTTGTCCGCCGTGATGAAACATTTGAAATTCTGACGATAGACGTTCATGTACGGCTTCTCGATCTCCCAGACGTCACGGACCTCATGCAGGAGTTTCTCGAAGCCGAACTCCCGTTCGACCTCTTTTGTTTTTTCGTTCAGCGTAACGTATCGTGCCTGTCGAACGGGGCCGATCCCGACATCACCGATTTTTCCCATCGTGCTATTGGGATCGATGGCGTTGCCGTCGGTGGTGGACTTGATGGCCTTGGCGGCACGGTTGGTATCGATCTCGGGTGTCTTGCCCGTGCGGATGTAGAGTGTGTACAGACCCAGCACAATCCCCACCGAAACAAAGCCAATCAAAATCTTCCGCATCTCAACTGCCTTATTTTGTCGTTATGGCAGATACCGTTTCATCAATTTCTGCCATCGCCCCGAATTCTTCAGAATATGCTCTATCACTTCCCGTACGGCGCCGCGACCGCCGGGATGAGTTGTTACGTAGTCGGCGTAGCGTTTGACTTCGACCACCGCATTGGCAACGGCTACGCCGAAGCCAGCATACCGTATAACGGGCAGGTCCGTCAAGTCATCTCCAATAAAGGCCGCCTTTTCCGCGGGCAATCCGATCTGGTCGAGTAATGTTTCAAAAACGGGCAGTTTATCGTGACAGTCCTGAAAGACGTGCTCGATCTGTAACTGCTCGGCCCGGCGGGCTGTCGGCTCCGAGGCCCGGCCGCTAATGAGCGCCACGTCCAGCCCGGCCCGTTTCCACATGCGAATGCCGTGGCCGTCCAATGAATTAAAATGCTTGCTTTCACCGCCATCGGCATGGATCACCAACGTGCCGTCGGTCAAAACGCCGTCAACATCCATCACCAGCATTTCTATGTTCGCTAAGTTTACCTTTTCCATTTTCGTTCAGTCGCTTTTTTTACCCCACAACCTTGATGGTTACGATATCTTGCACGTCGATAAGTCCGACCGGTTTATCGTCGGCGTCAACCACGGGAAGATCGTCGATTCGGTATTTATGGAAGAGAGCGGTGGCCTCGGCGGCCAAAGCGTCGGCCCGGATTCTCTTGCAGTCGGCTGTCATGACGTCGTCGGTCTTGAATTCGAAGGCGTTACGCCCGTGTGCGGCCATCAGGCGACGAAGATCGGCATCGGTGATAATACCCGCCAGTTTTCCGTCTTTGTTAACGACGATCACGGCGCCGTGGCGCTTGATCTCACCGGTTTTTTCAAACAAGTGTTCGATCGTATCGCCCGTCTCGACGAGGGGCAAGTCCTCACCTTGCTGGAACAGCATGGATTGCTCGACCGTCATCAGCTTGGCGCCCAGCGATCCGCCGGGATGGAACCGCACATAGTCTTCCACGCTGAAACGGCGCGCCTTCATCACGGTAAAAGCCAACGCATCACCGACGGCCAACATACAGGCCGTAGAAACGCTGGGGGCGATACCGAGTGGGCACGCTTCGCTCAATCGCCCCATGCAGAGCACAACGTCGCTGTGTTTGCATAGTGTTGAATCGCTGTCGCCGGTAATGGCGATGAGTCGGATTTGCAATTGCTTAACCAGATTAATGAGCCGGACGACTTCGTCGGTTTCTCCGCCATAGCTCAGAACGATCACAATGTCGTTTTTACGCAATCGGCCCAGGTCTCCGTGTACGGCTTCCGCCGGGTGAAGGAAATGGCTCGGTGTGCCGGTCGAGGCCAGGGTGGCGCTGATTTTTTGTCCGATGATTCCCGCCTTGCCGATGCCGCTGACGATACAGGAGCCGCCGCAGTCGTGAATCATCTGACAGGCTTGCGAAAAGGACGCATCGACAATCGGCGTGACTGAGGCCATTGCTTCCGCTTCCGCCTGTATCACCTGTTGCGCATATTCAAGATCGAATTCCACTGATAACCGTCCCTGGTTTCTTGGTGTACGAAGAGAATTTACAATTTCACAGTGCTGCCGCGATCGTTGTAGCAGACCATATCGTGTTTTTCTCCGCAATATTCGGGGGCCGAATGAATGATAACCCGCTTGTCGCTAAGCTGCTCGATCTGCGCCAGCGCGGCCCGCTTGACATTCTGAAGATAATCCGCGACCTCCGGCGAAACGAACAGCTCGATGCGCTTGATCTGGTCCTTGGAGGCCGAGAGATTCAACTGGCGGATAATCTCAAGGGCCATGGACTCATGACTCTTGACGAAGCCCGTGCCCCCGCAGTTCGGGCAAGCCAGATAGGTGCTGGATTGCAGCGACGGTCGCATCCGTTGGCGCGTCATCTCCACGACGCCGAACCGGCTGATGCCCAGGACTCTCGAACGGGCCCGGTCCGTCTTGGCCGCCGCACGAAAGGCCCTTTCCACGCCCTTACGATGGTTGGCATCGCGCATATCAATAAAGTCGCAAATGATCAGCCCTCCGAGGTCTCGCAATCGAAGCTGACGCGCGATTTCCGCCGCCGCCTCGATATTACTCTCGTAGGCCGTTTGTTCGGCATTTTTTTGCTTGCGATATCGACCGCTATTGACGTCGATCGAAACAAGGGCTTCGGTTTGCTCGATGATAATCGAGCCGCCGGACTTGAGTTGGACCTTGCGGGACTGGACCTTGGCAATCTCCTCCTCGATCTTGTATTTGTGAAACAGCGGTACTTTGCCGTCGTAGTACGTAATTTTTTGTTTCACCCGCGGCGTGGCGATAGTGAAAAAGTCCCTGATCTTGCGAACGACATGCTCCGAATCGCAGATGATCTTGCTGATTTTGCCGGTGAAGACATCCCGCAGCGCCCGGATGACCAGATCGGATTCCTGGTAAAGCTCGCCGGGCGCACCTTCGGTTTCGATCCGTTTTTCGATCGCTCGCCACAATCGCTTCAAATATCTCAAATCATTTTGAATATCTCTTTTCGAGCATCCCTCGCCGGCGGTCCTGATAATGAAGCCACGTCCCTTGGGCGGATCGCTTTCCTCAAGAATCTCCCGCAACCGTTTACGCTCGTCCTCGTCGTCGATCTTGTGCGAAACGCCGTGTTTGCGCATCCAGGGCATCATCACCAGGTACTTGCCCGGCAGGGCGATATACGTGCTGAGCGTAGCGCCTTTGGTCTTCAGGCCGTCCTTTGTAACCTGGACGACAATCTCGTGCCCTTTACGAAGACAGTCCTGGACGGGAGGGCGTTCTTTCAACGCCTTTCTCCGGCCGATGCTCTCGATATGGCCGCTGCGTGTATGAGAGAAGTAGCGTGGGTGGAGATCGCTGATATGAAGAAAACCATTTTTGCCCACACCGTAGTCGATAAACGCTGCCTGGATTCCGGACTCGATATTGACCACCCGCCCCTTGTAAATATTGCCGACGTGGCTGCCCAGGCTTGCTCTTTCCACGTAGAGCTCCTCCAGCGAGCCGTTCTCGACAACCGCCACCCGGCACTCTTCGCTTTCAGCTACATTGATGAGCATCTCTCTTGACATGTTTGTGTCCTTATTTGCATAAATTCTTCTCCTGTACCGCTCGACGAATCCGGCGTCTTGCCTTCCTTCCAACATGTAGTCGCTAATTGTTTTTCCATTGCACGTTCGTTCTTCGCGTTGGCCCGGAGAGCTTCCCTTCACTTAGTTCCAGCAGCTCCAGGATTTCGTCTATACGTATCGAGCCGGTCGGGCTGATTCTGCATTCTATTATTATATCTCGGTTATTGAGTTCAATCGATTTCAAAAAAACGCGTACATCGACATTTTTGGTTCGCAATCCTCTGGCATCTTTTCGTCGCTGGACGTGAAGATGTTCGCTCGTCATCACTCGTTCGATCGCTGTTTTCAACCTCTCATCGAGGTATTTTGGGTATATCGGTAGTATATACGTTGCCGAACAGGGCTGAAAGGAGACGCCCGACGCGGCGATATCCACCGAAAGCAGGTCGCAGCCTTCGGGCAGTTGGGCGGCGAGTTCTGAGTTAATGCGTGCTTCATCCGCCTCATCGATCACCTGCAGGCAAAGCAGCTCATCGTCCGACTCGACGCCGACGGGCCTGGGCAGCGGCAGGGAGAGCTTCGGGCGGGGATTGAAGCCTTCGCTGTAACGGACGCGGATGCCCGCTCGAACGCAGGCCCGCTGGAAGACCCTGAGCGTCTCGGCGTGCGACAGAAACCTTAGACTCCCCCCGATTCTAAATCTTACCAAGAGCAGCATGGTTTCATTCGTTGGCGCTATACGTATGTCTCCTTACGATAATCACTTACCCAAGCAAGCATTATGCTCATATTGGCGGCGGAAACAAGCATTTTCTAACAAAAAACAAACTTTCGCTCATAATCCGACGGTTCGTTCCAAACATATTTGTCGGGATTGATTTTTTCTTTCCCCATGACGGGGTATTATCGTATATAGCAAAAACACAATGGAGTATTGGATATGATTGAAATAGCGATGCTTTGCGTGCTCACATTTATTGCAGCCGGGATTGGTACGGCGACTGGATTCGGAACCTCAACGGTGATGATCCCCGTCATGACCGTTTTCGTACCGCTGCCCGTCGCTCTGCTGTTTGTCGGAATCATCCATTTGTTCGGCGATATCTGGAAAGTGCTGCTGTTCAAGACGGGATTCGATTGGAAACTAATCCTCGGTTTCGGCCTTTCCGGCATTGTCGCCAGTTATCTCGGCGCCAAGCTGTCTTTTGTCGCTGGGGATTTGCCGCTGAAGAGAATTCTGGGTGCGTTCCTTCTTGCCTACGTCGGCTTTTTGTTTCTCAAAAGGCAGTGGGCGTTGCCAAAGAATTCGGGCACCGCTGTTTGCGGCGGTGCTGCGTCCGGATTATGTGCCGGTTTCTTCGGGGTCGGGGGGGCTGTGCGAGGAGCGTTCCTGACGGCGTTCAATCTACCCAAGGACGTGTACATATTCACATCGGGACTGATTGCCTTATTCATTGACATGACTCGCATCTCTCAGTATATCCGGGGAGGAACGCGGCTCGAATCGAGTTTTTTGTATGCTTTGGTTTTGTGTATTCCGATCTCGTTCTTAGCCGCCTTCCTGACGAAGAAGTTCCTGGACAAACTGCCTCAAAAGTTCTTTCGAATCTTTGTCGGTGTTTTTCTTGCCTTGGTGGCGATTAAACTGCTCGTGTGGTCATAGCGGCGAAGATCATTGGGGGAGAATATTAATGGTATCGTGGATCAATTTCAGTGTTTTGGCTGTTTTGTCGTTCTTATCCACCTTTTTCTATGTCAAAACAGTCAGCCCGGCAGCTCTGGAAATCATCGTCCACAAAGCAACAGTGAGTATTCACGGACTGAAAAGTCAGGGCAAAAAGAAACCGGAGATGTTCTTGACAAAGGGACAACTTTCTTAAATCATTCTTGAAGATCCGTTGACGTGGTTAACTTGCCGAGAAAGGAGACCAACATGAACGAAGAGAGTTTGAAGCATGGGGCGTTTGGTTGGACCGAGCTGATGACGACCGACGTAGAGGGGGCGGCACGATTTTACGGTGCTCTTTTCGGTTGGGAGACTGAGGAGGCGCCGATGGCCGTTGTGGAGGGTATGGAAGGTATGAAATATACCGTCGTTAAGGTTGACGGTGATCCGGTCGGAGGCCTTACGGGCATGCCGTCGGAATGCAAGGGGATGCCGCCGTGTTGGGGCGTTTATGTGACGGTTGACGATGTGGACGCCATCGCCGCGAAGGTCGAAGAGATCGGCGGGCAGCTCCTTCGCCCTCCGGCGGATATCCCGAACGTCGGGCGATTCTGCGTGATTCAGGACCCCCAGGGGGCTGCATTGTGCGCGATCACCTACGTCAAAAAAGAGGATGAGTAACCGGCTGAAAATCCAGCGCGACGTCAGGTTCGTCGCGCTATTTCCAGGAGGATGATAATCAGAGGAAACATCCATGAAGGATCTGGTTATCCATGTAAGCGATTTTTCCAAGCGCTACGGCAATGTCACCGCCGTAGATCGTATCAGTTTTGATGTACATCGAGGCGAGATATTCGGTTTATTAGGTCCGAACGGCGCCGGGAAGACCACCACGCTTGAAAGCCTGGAGGGATTGCGTGTTCCGGATGGCGGTTCATTGCGGGTGATGGGTGTCGATCCCGTTCATCAATCGCGGAAGTTGCGGAACCTGATCGGCGTTCAGCTTCAGACATCGGGTATGCCGGACCGGATCCGGGTAGATGAGGCGATGACGCTTTTCTGCGCTTATCACGGAATCGCCCCCCGTTCTGACCTGCTGGAGCGCCTGGGTCTTATGGAAAAGAAATCGGCTCAGTTCCAGCAGTTGTCCGCCGGCTTGCAGCGTCGATTGTCTTTGGCGATTGCCATAGCTCATGATCCACCGGTGCTGTTTTTGGATGAGCCTACGGCCGGATTGGACGTCCCGTCTCGTGTGGAACTGCACAAACTAATGCGTGAGCTGCAAACCGAGGGCACGACCATCGTGCTGGCAACACACGATATGGCCGAAGTTGAAGAGATTACGGATCGAGTCGCGATTCTACTGCGTGGCAAGATCGCAGCTACAGGCAGTCCGCTGGAGTTGACCGCGGCGGGATCGGGGTTGACGAAAGTATCCGTTTACACAAAGGAATCCAGTCTGTACGATGCTGAGGTTACTTTCCCGGGTGTGAGCAAGCGGATATTCAAAGAGGATTACAATATCTACTACAGTACGGATGTCGGACCGACGGTAGCGGCGATTATCGCCCACATAGAGACTCGGAAGGACACGCTCATTGACTTGCGAGTAGAACGGCCCTCGCTGGAAGATCGTTTTCTGGAAATTGTGGCGGAGGGAAATGCGTCATGAATGCTTTTGTCTATCATTTCCAATTCGAGTTTCGATCCAGCATCCGCAACAGGGCCAAGCTTGTGGTCAACTATCTGTTGCCTATAGGGCTGTACGCGCTGATGGGGCCTATCATGGGCCCCGTCATCCCGGGTTTCCGCGAGATAATGATCCCGGCCATGGTGGGTGTGGCTATCATGGCCACCACAACCCTGACGTTGCCGGAACCATTGGTGACGGCCCGTGAAGCGGGTATCTTTCGCAGTTACAAAATCAACGGTGTACCGGCCTTTTCCATCCTGGTTATCCCGGCGTTAACGACCGTTATTCATACGCTGGCGGTCGCCGTCATAATATGTGCTACAGCCCCTTTGTTTTTCAAGGCCGCGCTCCCTGTGAATTGGCCCGGTTTCATTGTAACAATTCTTGTTATGCTCTTCGCCAGTGCCGGACTTGGCGTGTTGATAAGCGTTGTCTCGCCAAGCTCGCAGGTGGCGCTGCTCATGTCGAATATCGTTTTCATCCCCTCGATGGTATTAAGCGGGATGACCGGGCTGCCGAATAGCCTCCTGCCCGCTGCGATAAGAAAAGCTTCTCAGATCTTTCCGGCGACGCATGGTATGAACGCCTTCCGGGCTATCTCTCAGGGGCTGCCGGCCGATTTTAACCCGGCTGGCTCTCTTGTTCTCCTGGTAATGAGCGGAGTTCTCTCTTTCATGTTGGCCGTCTATCTGTTCAATTGGGACAGGCATAATGTGACGCGACGAGGACATCCTTTGTTGGGATTGATCGTATTGCTGCCTTACGTGGTCGGGATGTTTGTATTGTCATGAGATATCGAAGGAATTGTCATGATTCTCCAAATCATTGGCATTATTCTTGTTGTTTTGATCCGTTTCGTTATCCTTGATATCCTGTTTGTTGGCTTTGCCCCGGTTTGTCGGTTCCGAAGCAGCCGCTCAAAGAAGGTAAGCGATCAGCTTGAATTCTTTAACAAACACCTTTTATGAATTATAGATGTATCAGGAGATTCTAATGACAGGACATTTCAATCGACGGGATTTTATGAAAATTATCGGAGCAGGGGCGTGTTTTATGGTGTTGCCGGGATGTGCCCATGCTTTCAATAGGACGTCTTTGCTGAAAGCACGGAAAAAGGCCGCTCGCCGGCGCCGCCGTATTATTATGAACAACGATGGCAACGACACTCGCACTGCGGCGACTGAAAGACCCGCGACACCGGAGAATCTGTTGAGTAAACGCACGACGGGCCTGATCGGCTCGCACGTGGATTCGATTTTCTACTGCACCGGCGTCTTCAACTACTATTTTCATCGCAGCGAGGAGAGTGAATTGCTCGATACCCATGAAGGCGTCGCCAAATACCTTCGGTTGCTTTCCGAGTCGGGAACGGATCCATTAAAGATTATGGTTGATTTCTGTCATCAAAACGACCTTGAAGTCTTCTGGTCGATGCGAATGAACGACACACACGATTCGGGCAATCCGCTGCTGTTCTGCCAATGGAAGCAAGATCACCCCGAGTATCTCGTCGGCACGAAACAAGTGAAGACGCGCTACGGTGCGAACCGGTGGTCGTCCGTCGATTACGGCGTCCCGGCCGTGCGGGATAAGGTCTTTCGTATCTTTGAGGACGTGTGCAGCCGGTACGATGTAGATGGCATCGAGATGGACTTTTTCCGCCATTCGGTCCTGTTCAGGCCCCAGATGACCGGCGAGCCGGTGACGCAATCGCATTGCGATCAAATGACCGGCTTGATGCAGAGGGTGCGAAAGATGACCGAAGAGATCGGCTTGAAGCGGAAACGGCCTATTCTTATCAGTATTCGTATCCCCGATTCCGTCTCGTACTGCAAGGCACTGGGAATTGATTTGAATCAGTGGCTTGAAAAAGACTTAATCGATCTCGTCGTCGGGGGTGGATATTTCAAATTGGAGCCGTGGGAGAATCTCGTGGCGCTCGGTAAGGCATACGATGTCCCGGTCTATGCCTGCCTGGTCAAACGCCGCATCCAGTCGTCGGGCGCGCCGGAAGGAGAAACGATGCCGAAGATCTGGCGGGGCGAGGCGTACGCCGCCTGGAAAGCCGGCGTGGACGGCATCTATGCGTTCAATCGCTTTAACCCGAAGGATCCCATCTTCAGAGAACTGGGCGATCCCAAATTATTGAAGACGCTTGAGCGAATCGACCAGACGGCCTATGTCAACGAAGAGTGCTGGTCGCGCCCGGAAGTATGGCTCGTCAACGGCAGAGACTACGTTAAGAAGAATGCGGATTAAAGTTGAGCAACAATTCTCACTGCGCTGCTTATGAACGTTTCGGGATTTCTATCAACCGGTTCGTCGAATCGGTTGTGGCTGATGTCGGAGTTTCGTGAAAGCGGGGCGCCCGGCGTATAGTTTGGGCCATCCTTTGGCCCCGTCGTTGAGGTGCCGATTGATAAAGGCCTCCGTCTCATTCTTTGCTTTATATCCTGTTTTTATGGTGTTCTGTGAATCCATGATACGGACCCTTCGTCCTTAACCTTACGCTGCTACAACTTGTCCTTTCTCATATATAGACGTTCGACCTCGACTTTTATTGACAAGATTTTTCAAAAATTTTCACGAAGTTACCGTTCGTACGGAGGGGCCGGACTGTCTTTCTACAAATGACGGAATTCTCTTTGCAGCATTCCAGGCGTCTAATAAAGATTGATGAATGGGAACAGAGATTGTAAACTGGACGGAGTGTGCAATCCATATCAATGACGATTTTTTTGTAAGGATCGATCAATGAAAACAAACCGGCTCACCTTTGTCACGACAGTTCTGTGTCTGTTCTCTTGCCTGGTGGTTGCCGGGGAACTTCCCGTCGCTTCGCCTCAGGCTGTCGGGATGTCCCCGGAGAAACTGGCCGGCGTCAATACGGCCGTGCAGGCCCTCATAGATAATGAAAGAATTGCCGGGGCCTCTGTGGTTGTGGCCCGGAAAGGGAGCATCGTGTTTTCTGAAACCTTCGGTATGGTCGATGTGGATGCGCAAAAATCCATGCGGACCGATACGATCTTTCGATTTTACTCGATGAGCAAACCGATCACGAGCGTCGCCGTGATGATGTTGTATGAAGAGGGAAAGCTCAAACTGGACGATCCCGTATCCGAATATATTCCGGAATTCGAGACCCTCAAAGTCTATGCCGATTCCGGCGAGCATGAAAAGCCGATGCGTCCGATGACCGTTCGCGATCTGTTGCGGCACACATCGGGTTTAACCTATGGCTACTTCGGCGATACTCCCGTGGACAGAATGTACCGAGCAAAGAACATCCTTGATCGACAAAGTTCCCTTAAGGACATGGTCAAAAAACTCGGCGAAATTCCGCTGCTCTATCAACCCGGCACAAAGTGGCACTACAGCGTATCGACGGATGTGCTTGGTTATCTGGTCGAAAAAGTGTCGGGCCAATCGCTGGACGTGTTCTTCAAAGAGAGGATATTTGAGCCCCTTGAGATGAAAGATACCGCCTTTTATGTGCCTGATGAAAAAGTAGATCGTTTTGCCGTGTGTTACGGTCCGAAACCGGGCGGGGGGCTTAAGGTCGTCGATAATCCGCTCAAGAGCCAGTATCTTACAAAACCCGTCATGTTTTCCGGGGGAGGCGGATTGCTTTCCACAGCGCGAGATTACATGCGGTTTTGCCAGATGTTGCTTAACAAGGGACAACTGGACGGCGCGCGCCTCTTGCACGCTGAAACCATAGAGACAATGACCTCGAACCAGCTTCCGAACGGCGTCTACCGTAACAAAAATGGGGGATTCGGACTGGGTTTCTCGGTGCAGATAGCGAAAGGCAAATCCCCCATGGGAGAATACGGCTGGGGGGGCATGGCCAGCACGCACTTCTGGATTTCGCCAAAAGATGAACTGGCTGTCGTCGCCTTGTCCCAGCGGATACCCTATTCGGGCCAACTGGAAAACGCCATCAAATCGATCATTTATGATTCGATCATCGACCGAAAGAACTAACAGGAAAGACACCCAATGAAGAAGCTCATCCTATATACAATCGTTTTGCTGCTTGCCGGCACGCCGGCTTTGGCCCGTGAGCCGAAAGAATACGATGGCGACGTCATTTACGACGAAGGCAAAATCCCGCATTACGACCTGCCGCCACTTCTGGTAACCGCTGAAGGCAAAAAGATCACCACGGCCGAAGAGTGGAAAAACATCCGGCGTCCGCAAATCCTGTCCTTGTTCGCGAATCTCGTCTATGGCCGCGTGCCCGAGCCCCAAAGCCCGGTTCAAATGGAATTCGAGATCAAGAAAACAGATCCGAAATTCATGGGCGGCAAGGCCACCCGCAAGGACGTGCTGATTCGCCTTCGAAATGACAAGGGCAGGGCGGAAATGTTGATCCTTGTTTTCGTGCCCAACAAAGCCACGAAACCGGTTCCGGCTTTCATGAAGCACAGCTTCAACGATACCCAGTCGCACGACTTCGATGCGCACCCCCTCCGGCGAGGCCGATTGAGAAACGGGTGGCCGTTGGGTGAATTCTTCGATCGCGGCTACGCCTTTGTCGCGGTCTATCAGCAGGACCTCGTGGGGCACAACGAAGTGGAATTCCTGAAAGGAATCCATCGGTTGTTCTACAGGAAGGGCCAGAGTTTTCCCAAGGCGCACGAATGGGGCGTGCTGTCCACCGTCGCCTGGGGCGCCATGCGGGCGATGGATTATCTCCAGACCGATGACGATGTCGATCACACGCGCGTGGCGATTATGGGCCACTCGAAAATGGGCAAGGCGGCGCTCTGGACGGCCGCGCAGGACGAGCGTTTTGCTCTGGCGATTTCAGCGCAATCGGGATGCGCCGGAGCGGCGCTGTGGCGCAGACGGTCGGGTGAGACGTTAGAGAAAATGGTCACACGTTTTCCCTATTGGCTCTGCCGGAATGCATGGAAGTTTGTAGGGCGTGAGGACGATCTGCCCGTCGATCAGCACATGCTGCTGGCCTGCATCGCGCCGCGTCCCGTTTACGTGCACAGCGGCGTCGAAGACACCTGGGCGGACCCGCGAGGCGAATATCTCTCCGCTTATCATGCGAGTGAGGTCTATCGACTGCTCGGAAAGAAAGGATTGACTTCCGAATCCTCGCCGCCAGTTGGCCAGGCCATCATCGAAAGTGACGTCGGATATCACATCCGCGAGGGCGGGCATTCCATCCAGTTGTACGATTGGCAGCGATTCCTCGACTTCGCCGATTACCATCTGAAGTAATCAGTAAATCCGAAGCAAAAATTCACAGACATAGTTGTTGTAAGTCGTCGATGGTCAGTTCGTTCAAGTGGGCGACGACCTTTTCGGCTACGGTGAGCTGGTCGGCGTCGTAGGAATTCGTGACGGCGACGGTGTGCATGCCCGCTTCTTGGGCGGCCTTGAGGCCCCATTGGGAATCTTCAATCACGACACATTCCGCGGCGACGACAGGGGGCTGATGGACTTCGTTGAGTTTTCGCAGGCTCAGCAGGAATCCTTCCGGATGGGGTTTTCCTTTTTTGACCTGTTCGGCCGAGACAATAACCTTAAAGAAATGACGCAGCTTGGCTTCGTCCAGCATCAGTTCTATTTCCACCATGAGCGAGCCGGAGCAAATGGCCATCGGTATGCTATTGTCTTCGAGCATCTTGAGAAACTCGTGTACACCTTCGATCGTCCGGCCTTCGGTTTTCGTGAGCTCCTCGAAAATCTTACTCTTTTCTTTGATGATATCCGGTAGTTGCTCCTCATGGATTTGGACGAGATCCCGCTCGATGAGTGCTTTATAGCAATCGAAATCGCTAAAGCCCAGATAGTTCTGATAATAATCCTTCATCGTTATCTCGACGCCGAACGGGACGAGCGACCGATTGAACGCCCGTAAATGCAACACCTCGGAATCGGTAATCACGCCATCAAAATCAAATATCACAGCTTTCAACATAAAAATCTATTGGCTCCCAATATCCTCCAGTTTTGTAATCCATTCATTAAAATGCGGACACTCCTCACGCATTGTTTTCAGGCCGATCTTTTGGGCTATGACGATGCCATCTACGGTTTTCACATAATTCTCGATATGTTGCTTTATTCGCCGGGAAGGACACGTGTCATAGTGATCGTCAATCTCTTCGGGGCAGGAAAACGATTCCAGCACACGCAAAAGCGGTTCAGAAATCTTCGGATTATTTCCAGCTAAAACCGAGGTGTTTGAAAAAAGCAATGCCTCAAACTCATGCATTTGAACGTAGGGGATAAACCGGGATTCATTGAAAGATGAACCAAGTTGTGCACAAATATCCGCCAATAAAGCTTTTTCAACCGATGTGGCTTTTTCCAAATATGTCTTGCAGCTATCAGCGTTTTTCCGTCCGGGCCAATTTCTTGGCAGTCCGTAAAAATCAACTGATGTTGTACAAAAGCAAAATCTATCGGATTTAATGGTATTTAGGATTTCATTTTGAGACTTCGAATACTTGGGAATACCTCCGTCCACCTGAAAGAGAAAAGGTTTAACAAAGATACCTTTTTCATAAAAATACGGCTTGAGTATTTCCTTGATAAAGAGCACCTCTGTTGGGCCTTCCACGAGAATTTTTACGATACTCATTGGTCGGCCGTCCCTTCAAGAATATTTCTACTCCAGATATCTCCTAAAGAATATTCTTCTAACCAGATTTTCAATTTTTCCGTATCCGGACGGCTGAATACGGATTCGTCATTCTTACGTTCAACTAAAATAATATCTTCGGGCTTAAAATGGTCTATCAGGGCGGCAGATTGCGTCGAGACAATCACCTGCGCTTTAAATGAAGCCTTTTGGATTAAACCGGCCAGTAGTGCCAAGGCATAAGGATGCAATCCTAATTCAGGTTCATCTAACAAAATTGTTGAAGGCGGATTGGGTTGAAGTAAGGCTGTCGCCAGGCAGATAAAACGCAAAGTGCCATCCGATATCTGACTGGGATGGAACGGGTAATCCGATCCTTTCTGGCGCCATTCCAAAAGAATGTCGTCTTTATCATTTTCTTCACGCAGCCAGAAGTCGTCAAAGAATGGGGCTGCTAATTGAATGACTTCGCGAATATAAGTATAATCTTTCGGGTGTTTTTTCTTGAGTCGGAGCAAAAATGCTACGAGGTTGCTCGCATCAGGTCGTAGATATTCATAATCTCTTTTAGAGGATGGTCTTTTTACACCGGCAAAATCACTTGTGTCGTGGAAATGATATATAACCCAGTTCTCAATGATTGGTTGTATGTGATTCCTTATTTTCTCAACATATTCATCGTGCTCTTTAGCTCCTTTTGAAA
>Ga0180431_10002390_pt1 | contig 25169 bp, 24 predicted proteins | sample SS_ome_11_FD_132459 | JGI IMG/M metagenome (GOLD analysis project Ga0180431, IMG submission 132459) | Hypersaline lake sediment archaeal communities from the Salton Sea, California, USA - SS_1_MS_1 metaG | ecosystem: Environmental > Aquatic > Non-marine Saline and Alkaline > Hypersaline >... | reverse complement strand
TTGCCCAGGATCAGGTCGGCCTCGCCGCCGCGCGGGTCATCGCGCTCGAAGGCGTCGGGCCGGTGCAGAAGGATGACCATGTCGGCGTCCTGTTCCAGGCTGCCGCTCTCGCGAAGATCGGAGACCATCGGTTTCTTGTCGGTGCGCTGTTCGGGGCCTCGGTTGAGCTGGCTGATCGCCACCACCGGAACCTCGAGTTCCTTGGCGAGCAACTTGATGTTGCGGGAGAACTCCGAGACCTCCTGCTGGCGGCTCTCGAACTTCTTGCCCGAGGTCATCAGCTGCATGTAGTCGATCACGATGAGCCGCAGGTCGGACTTCTGGCTCAGCCGGCGGGCCTTGGCCCGGATCTCCATCATGGTCAGGTTCGGCGAGTCGTCGATGAACAGCGGCGCCTCGCTGATCTCACTCATCCTGCGGGCCAGGCGGGTCCAGTCGTCGTCGCTCATCCGGCCCGAGCGCATATCGGCGAGCTTGATCTTGGCTTCCGCCGACAGCAACCGCATGACGATCTCGGACTTGCTCATCTCGAGGGAGAAGATGACGCTGGCCATCCGGTGCTTGATCGAGCATGACCGCATGAAATCCAGTCCCAGGGTGGACTTACCGACGCCCGGCCTGGCCGCGACGATGATCATCTGCCCGGGATGCAGGCCGTTGGTCACCTCGTCGAGTTCGGTGAACCCGGTGGGAACCCCGCGGGCGATCCCACCGTGGGAGGCGATGGCGTCGATCTCGTCCATCGTCGGCTGCAGCAGCGACTCCAGCGGGACGAAGTCCTCACTGGCACGCCGTTCGGTGACGTCGTAGATCTCGGCCTGGGCACGGTCGACGACCTCGTGGACGTCAGCCCCCTCGGCGCCTGCGTAGCCGTATTGCACCACCCGGGTGCCGGCCTCCACCAGTCGGCGCAGCAGCGCCTTCTCGGCCACGATGCCGGCGTAGTAGCCGGCATTGGCGGCGGTGGGCACCGTAGAGATGAGGGTGTGCAGATACGGCGCGCCGCCGATCCTGCGCAGCAGGCCGCGCCGGTCGAGTTCGGCGGCCACCGTGACGGGGTCGGCGGGCTCGCCCCGGCCGTAGAGGTCCAGGATCGCGTCGTAGACGTTCTGGTGGGCGGGCCGGTAGAAGTCCCCGGGGCGCAGCCGTTCGAGGACGTCGGCGATGGCGTCCTTGCTCAGCAGCATGCCGCCCAAGACCGACTGCTCGGCGGCCAGATCCTGCGGCGGCTGGCGGCCGAAGTCCTCAGCCTGCGCGGCTGCGTGGGCCGGCTGTTCAAGATCGTCGACAACCGCCATCGGGCTGGCCCCACCTCCTGATCGACGCAAACCACGCTCGAACGCGGGTTCGATTCAACGAATTCACGATAAGTCGGCACTCCGACGAAAACGCCCATTGCCCGCGTCGGCGTGCCGTGCCGAGAGGTAACGGTAAAGGTTGCTGACCGCCGGTAAAACCGGGGCTGTTGATCAACCTGTTAGCGCACTGTGAATAGCTGCCCTCAACCGTGTTGGCTGGCTGGGGAAAACCTGTGTATCACCGAGAAATCAACGGCCATCCTCCGACGTAAACCGCTGATTGACGGCACGAACAGCTGTGGATGGGAAGTTCACCGGCGTGTCGGGCAGGGTTGCCGTTTCGGGCGTGTTGTGTTGCCGCCGCTGAATCAGACCGTTAACGCCCGGTTACGTTAGCTGTGCCCCCGAGCGCACGGTGAATTCGCTGGTAGCGCCGACCGCCGGCCCGCCAGGGGGCGTGGCCGGTCGGCACGGGGGATGAAACGGATTCCGAGTGGGACTCAGGCCCGGTTGGTGATCTCGAGAGCGACCTCGACGTCGACCTCGGGGTGCAGATGGACGGCCACCGTGTGGCTGCCGGCCTCCTTGATGTGCGCCTTGGGCAGCCGCACCACCCGCTTGTCCAGGCTCGGACCGCCCGCCTTCTTGATGGCGGTCACGACGTCATTCGCCGTCACCGAACCAAACAACTTGCCGGTGTCCGCGGAGATCTTCATCGGCAGGGCGACGGTCCCGAGCGCGACGATGGCCGCCTTGATCTCGTCGGCGTGCTCGCGGTCCCGCACCGTCTTGGCCTCGCGGGAGCGGCGGATCTCGTCAGCCTGCTTCTGGGCGCCGCGGGTTGCCACGATGGCCAACCCGCGCGGCAGCAGATAGTTACGCCCGTAACCGTCCTTGACCTCGACGGTGTCGCCGGGCTCACCGAGGTGGTCGACCTCAGCGGTGAGGATCAGTTTCATGATTGCTTCCTATCTCCGGATCCGGGTGTCACCGCGTCGCCGAGGTGAACGGCAGCAGGGCGACCTCCCGCGCGTTCTTGACGGCGATGGCGATGTCGCGCTGGTGCTGAACGCAGTTGCCGGTGACCCGCCGGGCCCGGATCTTGCCGCGTTCGCTGATATAGGTGCGCAGCAGCGCGGTGTCCTTGTAGTCGATGATCTGCGCCTTCTTGGAGCAGAACACGCACTTGCGGGTCTTGACCGGCTTATCCGGTGCGGGACGACGTTTGGTGGACTTCGACTTCATCTGTGGTTCTCTCTCATTCGCTTTGCGTCATTGCCGCGCCGCCGGGCGCACGCAGACTGGGTCGGTCGTGGGTCAGAAGGGGGGTTCGTCGTCGCTGCCGCCGAAGGAACCCGAGGCCGGGGCACTGCCCCAGGGGTCCTCGGAGGAACCGCCGCCGGCCGCGGCGCGGGGCGCGCCGCCGCCCTGGGAGGCGCCGCCGCCGAATCCGCCGCCCCCACCGCCGCGGGAGGCTTTGGTGACCTTGGCGGTGGCGTAGCGCAGCGAGGGCCCGATCTCGTCGACCTCGACCTCGACGACGGTGCGCTTCTCGCCCTCACGGGTCTCGAAGGAACGCTGCTTGAGTCTCCCGCTGACGATCACCCGAGCACCGCGGGTCAGGCTCTCGGCGACGTTCTCGGCCGCCTCGCGCCAGATATTGCAGCGCAGGAACAGCGCCTCGCCGTCCTTCCACTCCCCGCTCTGGCGGTCGTAGATGCGCGGTGTCGACGCCACGGTGAAGTTGGCAACGGCCGCTCCGGACGGGGTGAAACGCAGTTCGGGGTCCGCGGTCAGGTTTCCGACGACGGTGATGGTCGTGTCACCGGCCACAATGTCCTCCTGGGATCGGCGGTGGATGTTTCCGGGCTCGTGGGAGCCGATGTGGGGGAGCCTACGCAGCGGCTGTGACAGCGCGTCGACGATCCCCAACGGCGGACTCAGTGCTTGTCGGTCCGCATCACCTTGGTGCGCAGCACCGACTCGTTCAGGTTGAGCTGCCGGTCGAGCTCGGACACCGTGGCCGGCTCCGCCTTGACGTCGACGACGGCGTAGATGCCCTCGGCGTGCTTGGCGATCTCGTAGGCCAGGCGCCGGCGGCCCCAGATGTCGACTTTGTCGACCGTTCCACCGTCACCGCGGATCACGTTGAGGAACGTGTCCAGCGACGGGGCGACGGTGCGCTCGTCGAGGGTGGGGTCAAGGATGACCATGATTTCGTAGGGACGCATGGGAACCTCATCACCTCCTATGGTCGTGTGCGGCCACGGCGGAATGTCGTGGCAGGAGGGTCGCCTGCGTCGGCAACCGCGTCAGGCTACCGCAGGCGCGGTTCATCAGCGAAATCAGTGCCGCCGGGTGCCGTATTCCAGGGCCAGCAGCCGCACGCTCTCCGGGGCCTTCCGGAGGCTGCCGGACCGGAAGGGCGGCTGCGGGTCGTACTCGATCATCAGCTGGCTGGCCTCGGCGGCCTGACGGTCTACCAGCAACTCCACCAGGCGCAGCGCCATGTCGATTCCGCTGGACACCCCCGCCGCGGTGATCAGCCGCTGCGGCAGGTGCTCGACGACGCGCTGGTCGGTGTAGACCGCCCCCAGCGAACCCAGGACATCCCGGGCCGACCAGTGGGTGGCCGCCGTCAGCCCGTCGAGCAGACCGGCCGCGGCCAGCACAAGGCTGCCGGTGCACACCGACGTGGTGAACAAGGTCCGCCGATGCACCCGGCGGACCCAGTCCAGCAGCACGTCGTCGCCCAGCAGCGCCCGGGTGCCGACGCCGCCCGGCACCAGCAGCACATCGGGTTCGGTCACCTCGGCGAAGGCGGCGTCACAGGTCAAACCGAGCATCCCGTTGTCGGTGCGGACCTCGCCGCGGGAGTGGCCGACGAACACCACGTCGATGGATGGCACCCGCTGCAGCACCTCATAGGGACCGACCGCGTCCAGCGCGGTGTTACGCGGGAACAGTGCTATCGCGACCTGCATGGCGCTCCTCCTGGAATTGCCTGGCCCGCAACCACTGCGGCAACCACGGCGGGTAGGCGTCCGCTGCCCCGTCGAACACCCCGCCGGCCGGATCGTCGACGCCGCGCCGGCGCACCAGATCCTCTGCGGGACGGTAGATCTGGCGGACGACCAATGCCATCACGGCCAGCAGGGCCAGGTCTCGCAGGGCGACGGCGGCGGTGAACCACTGCTGGGGCAGACCCATGTTCTGCACTCCGTACAGGTAGAGCATCCGTGGCACCCACACCAGCGCGTCGATGCTCATCCAGGCCAACAGCACCCGGCGGTGCGGCAGGGCCAGCACCGCCAGCGGCACCAGCCACAGCGAGAACTGCGGGCTCCAGACCTTGTTGACCAACAGGAACGCGGCCACAACAAGGAAGGCCAGTTGCGCCACCCGGGGCCGGCGCGGGGCAGTGAGCGCGATGTAAACGACTGCGGCGCAACATAACAGGAAAAGCACCGTCACGACGGTGTTGAGGACCAACGGCGGCTGCCAGAAACCCAGGCCGGGGTCGAAGCCCTCCCATCCGGTGAACGACTTGATCACCGCGTACACCGAGTCCATGTCCGCGTCGCGTCGGCTGTTGAGCCGGAAGAACTCTGACCAGCCGCGCGGGAACAAGACCATGACCGGCGCGTTCACCGCGAGCCAGGTGGCGAAGGCCACCGCAGCGGTACGCGCGACGTCGGGGAGGCGGCCGCTGCGGATTCCCAGCGCCAGCATCGGCAGCAGCAGCAGCGCCGGGTAGAGCTTGGCAGCCACCCCGAGGCCGAGCAGTGCACCGGCCACCATCGGCCGCCGCCTCGCCCAGGCCAGCATCGCCCCGGCCGCCAGCGCCGTGGCCAGGGCGTCGAAGTTGGTGAAAGCCTGGAAGATCAGGATCGGGGAGGCCGCCACGAGAGCTGCGTCCCAGATCCGCCGGCCGGCCAGCATGGCGGTCGCCCACACGGTGGCCAGCCACGCCAACGCCAGGCCGAACGCGGCGATGTTGAAGAACATCACCACCTCGGCGACACCCGCGAGCACCGGCCATCCGGTCACCTTGGCCACCGCGGTGTACGTCTTGGCCAGCGACATCGACAAGTACTGGTAGAGCCCGGTGAACACCGGGTACTCCATGTAGCGGACCGCCGGCAGGCCGTCGTACTGGGTTTTGGGCCGGCCCGCCGAGTCGGTCTCCAGCCAACTGGACTTGTAGGGAAACTTGCCCTGGCTCAATAACTCCGCGCCGTAGAGCGGCACCGTGTCGGAGTAGCACAGCTGAAAATAGGCGCGCTTGTTCTCCCAGTTGGCGACCCGCTGGTCCGGCGGCCCGGTCCCGGTCGTCTGCAGGCACGGCGCCTTGGTCAGCCACCCCAGCGACAGCACCACCAGCGCGATCAGGAACATCGCCCGCAGTGGGGTCAGCAGCGGAGCCCGGCCGATCAGGGCGCGGCGCCCCACAGGGCCGCCGATCACCTCCGAGACCGCCGACCCGATCACATCGGTGCGGCTGGGCAGGTCGCGGTCATCCTCGCTGCGAAGGTCATCGGCCAGCGGCCGCGGCGAGACCGTGGCGCACTGCGGGTCGGGCGGCGCGCCGCCGACCGTTGGGCCGACGGGGTGCCGTCCGGTCACGGGGGCGGAGGCGGCGCGTTGGGATCGACCGGCGGCGGGGGCGGCGGAGGCGGCGGGGCCGGCTCAGGCGCCGGCGGGGGCGGAGGGGGCGGGAACGGCGCGCCCGGCGGAGGAGGTGGTGGCGGCGGAGCACCCGGCGGGGGCGGCGGCACGGGGATGGTGATACCGGGCAGTATCTCGATGCCGGTCGGCGGGGGCGGGGGCGGCACGTCGCCGTTGTTGTCGCCGCCCGGCCGGAACGGGTTCTGCGGGGCGTTCACCGGTTGCTGGACGACCGGCGGCGGGGGCGGCGGGGGCACCCCGGCGTAGCCGCCCACCTCCGCAGGGGTGGGGAAAGACTCGAAGTCGGTGCCCTGCAGGGCGCCGTCCATGGTGGCCCGCCAGATGTCACCGGGGATTCCGGCGCCGTAGACGGCACCGCCCCAGCTGTTGACCAGGGGCTTGTCACCCTTGACGGTGCCGACCCACACCGCGGTGGACAGCGACGGGGTGAAGCCGACCATCCAGGCGTCCCGGTTGGCCCCGGTGTCGCCGAGTTGATGGGTCCCGGTTTTGGCCCCGGAGGGCCGGCCCCCGGAGAGGCTCTTGCCCGACCACCCGGCGATCGGCTGCATGGCGGCGATGACGTTGTCGGCCACCGCCTCGTCGATACGGCGTTCGCCGGTGTCGTCCTCGGTGGCCGCGTCGAAGAGCACCTCGCCCTGGGCGCTGACGACCTTCTCCACGAAGTGCGGCCGGTGGTAGATGCCGGAGTCGGCCAGCGTCGCGTAGGCCGACGCCATGTCGATGACCCGGGTTTCGTACTTGCCCAGCACCACCCCGGGTGCCGGCGGCCCGCCCTGGCCGTCCTCGGAAAGGGTGTGGGCCACGCCGGGGAAGCTCTCGGCGATCCCGGCCCGGTGGGCAGCCTCGGCCACGTCGGACGGGCCGTCGCGGAGCTTGAGCATCAGCCGGTAGTAGCTGGTGTTCAGAGACTGCTTGAGGGCCTCGGCGATGTTGCAGGTACCGCAGCCGGCGCCCTCGGCGTTGTTGATGGTGAGCTTCTCGTCGACCTTCAGCGGGGAGCTGTCGACCTGGTAGCCCAGCCCCATGCCCTGCTCGAGCGCGGCGACGAGGGCGAAGACCTTGAACGACGAGCCTGTCGGCAGACCCGCCTGAGCGAAGTCGAAACCGGCCGCGTCGTCCCCGCCGTAGTAGGCCCTGACCCCGCCGGTGCGCGGGTCGATCGAGACCACCGCCGCCCGCATCTCGGGCATCTGCCCGGACAGGTAGGTCGACACCGCGTTCTCGGCGGCCTCCTGCGCCTGGGCGTCGATGGTCGTGGTGATCTGCAGCCCCTGGGTGTCCAGCGTCTGCTGGTCGATGTTGAACAGCTCGAGGAGCTCCTTGACGACCTGCCGTTCGATCAGCCCGTTGGGACCGGTGGTCACGTTCGCGGACTTGGCCTGCTCGGGCGGGACCGTCTGCGGGAAGACCTGCCCCTGACGTTCCTCGGGGGACAGCGCCCCGGTGATCACCATGCCGTCGAGGACCCAGTTCCACCGGGCCTCGGCGGCATCGAGGTTGACCGCGGGATCCAGGCTCGACGGACGCTGAATGAGGGCGGCCAGCAGGGCGCCCTCGGAGACAGTGAGGTCCTCGACCGGCTTGTCGAAGTAGGCCCGCGCCGCTGCCGAGATGCCATAGGCGCTGCGGCCGAAGTAGATGATGTTCAGGTAGGCCTGCAGCACCTCGTCCTTGGACCACTGCTGGCTCATCTTGGTCGAGATCACCAGTTCCTTGGCCTTGCGGAGAAGGCCGCCGAGTCCGTAGCGCTGGTCGCCGACCAGGGCGTTCTTGACGTACTGCTGGGTGATGGTCGAACCGCCCTGGATGTCACCGCCGAACAGGTTGTTGCGCACCGCGCGACCGAAGCCGGTGATCGAGAAGCCCGGGTTGGAGTAGAAGTCGCGGTCCTCGGCGGCGATCACCGCCTCACGGACGTGCACCGGGATCTCGTTGATGTCGACGTCGACCCGGTTTCCTTCGGGCGGAACGATTTTCGCCAGTTCCGTGCCATCGCTGAAGAGGATCGTCGACACCTGGTTGGTTCGAAGGTCTCCCGGCTGGGGCACGCTGACAACCAGGTAGGCCATCCCGAAACTGACCAGCGGGAGCACGATGAACACCGCGGCCGCCGCGGCCAGCCAGCGGCGCAGGCCCCATCCCCGCAGCCGGTGCCACCGGCCGGTCGGGATGCCATCCCCGTCGGGGGCATCGCCGCCGGTGCCGGCGGGCGGCGGTCCCGGTGAGGCCGGTGAGGCCGGTGTCCTGTCCATGGCGGCCTTGACCGCGTCCACCGGATCGCTCAACGCACCGGCGCGGTCGGAGACCGGCGCGATCACCGCGGTCAGCCGATCGTCGGGCGGCACCCTGCGGCGCACGGTGGCAGGTTCGGAGCCCGTCGGTCCCGGTGTCTGGGCCTGCCGGCCCTCGGCGCTGTGGCGGGGCCCGGAGGCAGCAGGCGGTTCGCCGGAGGGCGGCCCGTCCTGTGGGTGGTCGTTACTCACTGGCCGTCCGCGCATCGGAGCGGGCCCTGCGGGCCCGTGTCGCCGGCTTCGCCTGCTTGGGCGCACCCAGCACGTAGGACTTCACCAGGTGGTTCCAGCTGCAGGTCCGGCACACCTCCACGACGTGCACCGCGAACTCATCGAACCGGGTGGCCAGCAGCACCAGTTCCTCGGCGGTACGCGCCGAACCGGACACCGCACCCAGGTGCTCGCCGAACACCCAGGAGACCAGCGTGAGCTGCTCCTTCCGGCAGATCGGGCACATCACCGAACTGGGCTTCCCGTGGAACTTGGCGGCACGCAGCAGATACGGGTTGGCGTCGCACACCTCGTTGACGCCGGTGCGTCCGGAGTACACCTCGGACAGCAACGACCGGCGCCGAAGCGCGTAGTCGACGACCTGCCGTTGCAACCGCACGCTGACAAGAGTACGACGGCGGTCTGTTCGGCGGGGCGTGTGAGCCCTCCGCGCCGAGCGTCTAACCCGCGCCACGGCCGGCGACCTGCCGCCCGCCAGAGCAACAACGGGCAGGCCCGAGATGGGGATTTGGCGGAAAATATATCGGGCCGATACAGTTAAGCGAGGTGTCGCGACGCCGTAGCGGACAAGCAGAGGAGGTGACTCGGTGCTGGAACTGGCCATCCTCGGCCTCCTCCAGGAGTCTCCGATGCACGGTTATGAGCTGCGCAAGCGGCTGACCGGCTTGCTGGGCGCGTTCCGGGCCTTCTCCTACGGTTCGCTCTATCCCGCGCTGCGCCGGATGCAGGCCGACGGGCTGATCGCCGAGGACGCCGCCCCCGAGGGCACCCCGGTGCTGCGCAAGGCCCGCCGGGTCTACCAGCTCACCGACAAGGGCCGGCAGCGGTTCACCGAACTGGTCGCCGACACCGGTCCGCAGAATTACACCGACGACGGCTTCGGGGTGCACCTGGCGTTCTTCAACCGCACCCCGGCCGAAGCCAGGATGCGCATCCTCGAGGGCCGCCGCCGCCAGGTCGAGGAGCGCCGTGAGGGCCTACGCGACGCCGTCGCGCGGGCCGGCAACTCGTTCGACCGCTACACCCGGCAGCTGCATCAGCTGGGTCTGGAGTCCAGCGAGCGTGAAGTCAAGTGGCTCAACGACCTCATCGCCGCAGAGCGGGTGGCCCAGAGCCATCCGGACCAGAGCTGAAACAACCGACAGAAGTACAAGTAAGGAGAACGTCCATGACTGAGCACAGCGCGCCGTCCAACGAAGTGCGGGTCGCCATCGTCGGCGTCGGTAACTGCGCGTCCTCGCTGGTTCAGGGCGTTCAGTACTACAGGGACGCCGACCCCGGCTCGACCGTCCCCGGGCTGATGCACGTCACCCTGGGCCAGTACCACGTGCGCGACGTCAAGTTCGTCGCGGCCTTCGACGTGGACGCCAAGAAGGTGGGCTTCGACCTCTCCGAGGCGATCTTCGCCTCGGAGAACAACACCATCAAGATCGCCGACGTGCCGCCGATGAACGTCCCGGTGCGCCGCGGCCCGACGCTGGACGGGATCGGCAAGTACTACGCCGACACCATCGACGTCTCCGACGAGGATCCGGTCGACGTGGTCAAGGCGCTCAAGGACGCCAAGGTCGACGTCATGGTGTCCTACCTGCCGGTGGGCTCGGAGGAGGCCGACAAGTTCTACGCCCAGTGCGCCATCGACGCCGGGGTGGCGTTCGTCAACGCGCTGCCGGTGTTCATCGCCTCCGACCCGGTGTGGGCCAAGAAGTTCACCGACGCCGGCGTCCCGATCGTCGGTGACGACATCAAGAGCCAGGTCGGCGCGACCATCACCCACCGGGTGATGGCCAAGCTGTTCGAGGATCGCGGCGTGCAGCTGGACCGGACCATGCAGCTCAACGTCGGCGGCAACATGGACTTCCTGAACATGCTGGAACGCGAGCGCCTGGAGTCCAAGAAGATCTCCAAGACCCAGGCCGTGACGTCGAACCTGCAGAAGGAGTTCAAGACCAAGGACGTCCACATCGGCCCCTCGGATCACGTCGGTTGGCTCGACGACCGCAAGTGGGCCTATGTGCGTCTGGAGGGCCGAGCCTTTGGTGACGTTCCGCTGAACCTGGAGTACAAGCTCGAGGTGTGGGACTCGCCGAACTCGGCCGGGGTCATCATCGACGCGGTGCGCGCGGCCAAGATCGCCCTCGACCGCGGCATCGGCGGCCCGGTCTGGGCGGCCTCGGCCTACTTGATGAAGAGCCCGCCCAAGCAGCTTCCCGACGACGTCGCGCGGGCCCAGCTCGAGGACTTCATCGAGGGCAAGTAGCCGGACGCGGCGTGGTCCCCGACGACGAACTGGTCACCCTCGGCGAGTTCGCCCTGCTGGCCGAAAACGCCGCTCAGGCCGGGGTCACCGGGCCCCCGCCACCCGTGCGGCGGCTGCAGCACGGACCGGTCAGCGCGCTGCGCTGGGGCGACGGGCCGGTACGGGCCGTTTTCCTCCACGGGGGCGGCCAGAACGCGCACACCTGGGACACCGTGGTCATCGGCTTGGGCCTGCCCGCCCTGGCGGTCGACCTGCCCGGCCACGGCCGCTCGGCATGGCGCGAGGACGGCGACTACGGTCCCCGGCTCAACGCCGCGGCGCTGGCCCCGGTGATCAGTGACCTCGCGCCCGAAGCCGAGCTGGTGGTCGGCATGTCCCTAGGGGGACTGACCGCGATGCGCATGGCGGTCACCGCTCCGGAGCTGGTGCCCAGGCTGGTGATGGTCGACGTCACCCCCTCGGCTCCCGAGCGCCACGAGCAGATGACACAGGCCCAGATGGGCGCGGTGGCATTGGTGCGCGGTGCACGCACCTTCCCCAGCTTCGCGGCGATGGTCGATGCCACGGCCGCCGCCTCACCGCACCGGTCCCGGGAGTCGTTGCGACGCGGTGTTTTCCACAACGCCAAGCCGCTCGATGACGGCACCTGGACCTGGCGCTACGACACCTTCCGCAAGGCCGACGGCTTCGAGGGGCTGTGGGACGACGTCCCGTCGCTGTCGACTCCGACTACCCTGGTGCGGGGAGCCAACTCGTTCTTCGTCAACGACGACGACGCCGCCGAGTTCGCAAGGCTGGCCCCCGGTTTCCAGCGGGTGATCACCGTCCCGGACGCCGGGCACTCGGTGCAGGGCGATCAGCCGCGGGCGCTGGTGGAGATCCTTCGTTCGGTGCTCGACCGGCCCGGTGCTTGACTGAGGCCATGAGTCTTCCCATCCGGATCGGTGTCCAACTCCAGCCACAGCATTCCAGCCACTACGGCTACATCCGCGACGCGGTGCGCCGGTGCGAGGACCTCGGCGTCGACGTCGTCTTCAACTGGGACCACTTCTATCCGCTCTACGGTGATCCCGACGGCGCTCATTTCGAGTGCTGGACAATGCTGGGCGCCTGGGCCGAGCAGACCTCCCAGATCGAGATCGGCGCCCTGGTCAGCTGCAACTCCTACCGCAACCCCGAACTGCTGGCCGACATGGCCCGTACGGTCGACCACATCAGCGAGGGCCGGCTGATCCTGGGCATCGGATCGGGCTGGAAGCGCAAGGACTACGACGAGTACGGCTACGCGTTCGGCACCGCCGGAAGTCGCCTGGACGATCTCGCTAATGCGCTGCCGCGGATCGAGGCCCGGCTGTCCAAGCTCAACCCGGCGCCGACCAGGAGGATCCCGATCCTGATCGGCGGGATGGGCGAGCGCAAGACCCTGCGACTGGTGGCCCGGCACGCCGACATCTGGCACGGGTTCACCAATGCCGAGACCTACCCGGGCAAAGCCGCGGTGCTCGACCGGCACTGCGGCGAGGTGGGCCGCGACCCGGCCGCGGTCGAGCGGTCCTCGGGGGTCGAGGGCCGCGACCCCGAAACGCTGGTGGCCAACGCCGAGGCGCTGGCCGAGTTGGGGGTGACGCTGATGACCGTCGGCTGTGACGGACCGGACTACGACCTCGGCCCGGCGCAGGCGCTGGTGCGCTGGCGGGATTCCCGCGCCGGTTAGACTGGCAAACCGTGTCCGAGAGCCCGTCGCAGGTCGTCGCGTTGGCGGCCGACCTGCAGCGCATCCTCGCCAAGCTCATCACCGTGGTGCGCCGCGGGGATCCGAACCGGGCGTCCCAGCCGGATCTGACCATGTCGCAGATCTCCATCCTGCTGACCCTGCTGGACAGCGGCCCGATCCGGATGACCGAACTGGCCGCCCGCGAGCGGGTTCGGACGCCCACCACGACAGTGGCCATCGGACGGTTGGAGAAGCTGGGCCTGGTCAAACGCCGCCGCGACCCCTCCGACATGCGGGCGGTGCTGGTGGAGGTCACCCCGCAGGGCCAGGTTCAGTACCAGGAGTCGTTGCAGGCCCGCCGAACGCATCTGGTGGACCTGCTCAACAAACTCTCCGAGGAAGAGCGTGCCGCCCTGATCCGCGCCGTCCAACCCCTGGAGCGTCTGACCGAGGAGGACTGACCAGGGCCGGGTCAGCCCAGCCAGTCCAGCACCGCCGCCGCCGTCCAGGACTGCTGCATGCTGCCCAGCGGTGCGCCGGTGAACGGCTCGTAGTACTCGGCGAAGGTTCCGTCGGCGGCCTGGCGCAATCCCTCCCGGCGCAGCGTCCCAGCGCGCTCGGCCCAACCCCGGCGGGCGAACGCCCAGGAGAACAGCCAGGTCAGCACCGGCCACACCGGGCCCCGCCAATACTCCCTCGGCCGGAAGTCCGCCGACACCGGTGACGTCGACGGGATCAGAGCGAACCGCAGGTCGGGGTGGCCGCAGAACCGCGGACCCTCCAGTCGGGCCAGCAGGTTGCGTTCCTGCTCGTGGGCCAGGCCGCCGCAGAGCAGCGGCGCGAACTGGGCGGCGGTCTCGGTGAGGATCCACGATCGGGATCGCACGTCGTAGTCCCGGGCCGCACCGCTGCGGTGGTCGGCGCTGTCGGCCACCCCCTCCCGGAACCTCCGGGCCCAGGAGTACAGCTCGCGAACGTCGGCGTTGGGCCGCTTGTAATCCTCGCCGATATTGGCCAGTACGTCACAGGCCACCGCGAAGATCGCCGAGAAGAAGACGTCCTCGACGGCGAAGCTCATCGCGGTGGGCAGCTGGACGTCGTCGTAGCCGACCGACTTCATCTCCTCGAGCAACCACAGGTAGCGGTCGTACTCCGCGTCCGAGGGACGCTGGCTGGGGTCGGTGACGACCTCCCGGTCCGCCCGCTGGTAGGCCGGTACCTTCCCGGCGATCACGTTGGCGTAGGCCCTATCCCAGCGCGGGGAGTTGTCCATGCCCGACTCCCAGCCGTGGTAGATGGTGATCCTGCCGTGCTGGTTGGGATCCCTCGCCTCAGCCAGCCAGCGGTGCCAGCGCACCAGGTCGGCCCACCGGTGATCCAGGAACCTCTCGGCCTCGGCGCGGGTGGTGCGGCCCCGCGCCCGAGCACGGTCGAGGATTCGCTGCACCGCGATCGCATGGACCGGGGGCTGGGTGATGCCCGAGGTCTGGCGGCCGGCCGGCGCGCTGGCCGCCAACTCGGTGCATGCCCAGCGATCCGGTCCGGGGAAATAGCCGTCCACCCCGGGGGCGAAGACGATGTGCGGGATCATGCCGTTGGCCCACTGCGCCGACAGCAGCGTGTCCAGTTCGACCACGGCCCGCTCAACGCTCAGCGAGGCCAGGCCGACCGAGACGAAAGCGGCATCCCAACTCCACTGGTGCGGATACAGCCGCGGTGCCGCGGAGGTCATCACGCCGAGGTCGTTGCCGCGCAGCAGATACGCCGCCCGCGCGGCCAACTGGGTCGGCGAGAATCCGGGGTCGAATGCCACGTGCTTCATTGTGCGGGGTCGCCGGGGCCGGCGCCGCACTCACCGCCCACTCGGTAGGGTCTGCCGCATGCCGGACACAGCGATGATCACCGGGGCCGGCGGGGGTCTGGGCGCGGCGATCGCCGAGGCGCTGGCCCCCACCCATCACCTGCTGCTGGCCGGCCGGCCCTCCCAGCGGCTCGATACCGTCGCGGCCCGCCTCGGCGCGGACGTCTGCCCGATGGACCTGGCCGACCTGGACGGCGTCCGGGCGGCCGCGGGCCTGATATCGGAGCTGGACGTGCTGGTGCACAACGCCGGGGTCGCATTCCCCGGTCGGTTCGCCGAGTCAACCCCCGAGCAGTGGCGGGCCGCCTTCGACGTCAACGTGACCGGACCCGTCGCACTGACCCAGGCGCTGCTGCCGGTGCTGAGGGCCGCACGCGGGCAGGTGGTGCTCATCAACTCCGGTGCCGGCCTGAATGTCTCGCCCGGGCTGGCCGCGTACTCGGCGAGCAAGTTCGCTCTGCGGGCGTTCGCCGACACGTTGCGGGCCGACGAGCCGCTGCTGCGGGTCACCAGTGTGCATCCCGGCCGGATCGACACCGGGATGCAGCACGAACTCGTCGACTACGAGGGCGGCGAATACGACCCGGCCCGCTTCCTCTCACCGCGGACCGTGGCCGGCGTCGTCGCCCAGGTGGTGGCCACCCCGCCCGACGCCCACACCCACCAGGTGGTGATCCGCCCGCGGGGGCCGGTGCCGGCGTCCTGAGGACGGCGGCGGTCAGACGACCAGGTTGACCAGCCGGCCGGGCACCACGATCACCTTCTTCGGGATGGCCCCGGCCAGGAACGCGCACACCTTGTCCTCGGCCATCGCGGCGGCCTCGACCGCGGCCCGATCGGCGTCGGCGGCCACCGTCACATGGCCGCGGACCTTCCCGTTGACCTGAACCGGGTATTCGACGGTGTCGGCCACCAGGTACCGCTGATCAGCGATCGGGAACGGCCCATGCGCCAGAGAGGACTCGTGTCCGAGTCGGTTCCACAGTTCCTCGGCCAGATGCGGCGCCAGCGGGGCGACCATGAGCACCAGGGGCTCCAGCGCCCCGCGGGCGGTGACCCCGGCCTTGGTGAGGTGGTTGGTGTATTCGATCAGCTTGGCCGCCGCGGTGTTGTTGCGAAGGTTCGCATAGTCGTCGGCCACCCCGGCGATGGTGCGGTGCAGCGCCCGCAGCGTCTCCTCGTCGAGTGGCTCGTCGCAGGCCCGTGACTCCCCCGTCTCCTCGTCGACCACCAGCCGCCACACCCGCTGCAGGAAGCGGTGTGCGCCGACCACATCCTTGGTGGCCCACGGCCGGGAGGCCTCCAGCGGCCCCATCGACATCTCGTAGACCCGAAGGGTGTCCGCGCCGTAGGAGTCGCAGATCTCGTCGGGGGAGATCGAGTTCCGCAGGCTCTTGCCGATCTTGCCGAACTCCTGGAATACCTCGATCTCGCCGTCGGGACCGGGCAGGTAGAACCGCCCGCCGCGCTCGACCACCTCGTCTGCGGGGACGTAGACGCCGCGCTCGTCGGTGTAGGCGAAGGCCTGGATATAGCCCTGGTTGACCAGTCGGCGGTAGGGCTCGCGTGAGCTGACGTGCCCCAGGTCGTGCAGAACCTTGTGCCAGAAACGGGAATACAGCAGATGCAGCACGGCGTGCTCGACGCCGCCGACGTACAGGTCGACCCCGCCCGGGTCGTCGGGGCCGTGCTCGGCGGGCCTCGGCCCCATCCAGTAGGCCTCGTTCTGCGGGGCGCAGAACTGATCGGGGTTGCGCGGGTCGGCGTAACGCAGTTCGTACCAGGAACTGCCCGCCCACTGCGGCATGACGTTGGTGTCGCGGGTGTAGGTCCTCAGCCCGTCACCGAGATCGAGTTCGACGTGCACCCAATCGGCCGCCTTGTTCAACGGCGGGGACGGCTCGCTGTCGGCGCTGTCCGGGTCGAACAGCACCGGGGAGTAGTCGTCGATATCGGGCAGTTCTACCGGGAGCATCGACTCGGGCAGCGGGTGGGCCCGCCCGTCGGCATCGTAAACGATGGGAAAGGGCTCACCCCAGTACCTTTGGCGGGCGAAAAGCCAATCCCTCAGCTTGTACTCGACCCTCGCCCGCCCGCGACCCCCGGCCTCCAGCCTGGCGGTGATCGCCGCCTTCGCCTCGGCCACCGCGAGTCCGTCGAGATAGTCGGAGTTCACCACGGCGCCGTCGCCGGTGTAGGCCTCGCTGGCGATGTCGCCGCCGGCGATCACCTCCAGCACCGGCAGGCCGAACTCGGCGGCGAACTCCCAGTCTCGCTGATCGTGGCCGGGCACGGCCATGATGGCACCGGTACCGTAACCGGCCAGGACATAGTCGGCGATGAAGATCGGGATTCGTTGGCCACCGGCGGGATTGGTGGCGTAGCTGCCGAGGAAGACACCCGTCTTGGTCTTGTTCTCCTGGCGCTCGAGGTCGGATTTGGCGGCGATCGCGCGGCGGTAATCGGCGACGGCCCGCGCCGGGCTGGACGCGCCCCGGGTCCACCGCGGATCGACACCGTCCGGCCACTGGTCGGCGGCGATCCGGTCGACCAACTCGTGTTCGGGTGCCAGCACCAGATAAGTCGCCCCGAACAGGGTGTCCGGGCGGGTGGTGAAGACCTCGATATCGGTGCCGTCGACGTCGAACAGGACGGCGGCGCCGGTGGATCGGCCGATCCAGTTGCGCTGCATGGTCTTGACCTTCTCCGGCCAGTCCAGCACGTCGAGGTCCTCCAGCAGCCGGTCGGAGTAGGCCGTGATCCGCATCATCCACTGCCGCAGACGTTTACGGAACACCGGGAAGTTCCCGCGCTCACTTCGCCCGTCGGAGGTGACCTCCTCGTTGGCCAGGACCGTACCCAGGCCCGGGCACCAGTTGACCATCGAGTCGGCCTGGTAGACGAGGCGGTGATCGTCGACGACATCCCCGCGCTGTGCGGGCGTCAGATCGGCCCATGCCCGACCGTCGGCGAGAGTCCGCTGTCCGCTGTCGAACTCGGCGATCAGATCGCCGATGGGACGCGCCCTTCTCCGGCTCTGGTCGAACCAGGCGTTGTAGATCTGCAGGAAGATCCACTGCGTCCAGGCGTAGTAGTCGGTATCGGTGGTGGAGAAGCTGCGGCGCTGGTCGTGACCGAGTCCCAGCCGTCCCAGCTGACGCCGGAAGTTGGCGATATTGGCCTCGGTGCGGGTCCGCGGGTGGGTGCCGGTCTGCACGGCGTACTGCTCGGCGGGCAGCCCGAAGGAGTCGAAACCCAACGCGTGCAGCACATTGCGGCCGGTCATCCGGAAGTAACGGGCGTAGACGTCGGTGGCGATGTAGCCCAGCGGATGCCCGACGTGCAGACCCTCTCCGGACGGGTAGGGGAACATGTCCTGGACGAACATCTTGTCCTGGGGCACCGCCGAACCGTCAGCCGGCGCCAGTGCCCCCACGGGGTTGGGAACGTTGAAGGTTCCACTCCGCTCCCAGTTGCGCTGCCACCGTTGCTCGATCCGGCCGGCCAGGGCGGCGGTGTAGCGGTACTGCGGAACGTCGGAGTCGGCGGTTTCGGGGACCTCGCCGGCGGCGGCGGAAACCGGCTCGGCGGCAGGCGGCGGTTCGGTCACGCCCAACAGGGTATCGCCCTGCAACGGCGCGGTATCGGTTGCGTTGCGGGGCGGTCAGAGCTTGGTTCCAGGTCGGTTCCGGAGCCGGTCCGGCCTCCCGGCGGCGCATACATTCGGGGAACAGCGGCTGTGTCGGCAGGTCCTCCACCGGCCTTCAGACCCCCGCCCCCGGCGACGAGATCGCCAGGTATCCGCGATAGAGAAGGACCTCGAGCAATGAACAGCACAGCCCGGAACTGGCGGGCGGTCGTCGGCGGAGTGGCCGCCGGGTCGGCTGCCCTGCTCGGATTCGCCGGCGCCAGCGCCTCGGCCGAACCGGACCTCCCGGTCCTGCCGGTGCCCGCCCCGGCGACCGTCACCCAGACCGTGACGGTCACCCCACAGGTCGGCGTCGGCTCGCCGGCGGCGGCCCAGCCCGCTCCGGCCGCCCAGGCCGCCCAGGCCGCGCCCGCGGCTGTACCGGGCTCACCCCTGACCCCGGCCACTTCCGACACCCTCGCGCAGTTCCTGGACTCCAAGGGCGTACGGATGGAGCCGCAGCAGGCCGACGGATTCACCGCCTTGAACATCGTCCTGCCGATGCCCTCGGGGTGGAGTCTGGTGCCTGATCCCAATGTCCCCAACGCCTTCGCCGTCACCGCCGACCGCGACGGCGGCGACGGGCTGTACACCCCCAACGCGCAGTTGATGGTCTACAAGCTGAACGGCGACTTCGACACCCGCGAGGCGATCAGCCACGGCTGGGTGGAAAGCCAGAAACTGCCCGCCTGGCAGTCCACCGACGCGTCGATGGCGGATTTCGGCGGACTGCCGTCGTCGTTCATCGAGGGCACCTACCGGGAGAACGACCTGACCCTGAACACCTCCCGGCGCCACGTCATCGCCCAGTCCGGCGCCGACCGTTACCTGGTGTCGCTGTCGGTGACCACCGCGGCCAACCAGGTGGTCGCGGCCGCCGAGGCCACCGATGCGATCGTCACGGGCTTCCGGGTCAGTGCCCCAGCCGCAACCCGCGGCTCGGCGGCCGCCACGACACCGGCCGCCACGACACCGGCCCTCGCGCCGGAGGCCGCCCAGTAGCGGCCCGGCCGGCGACTCGTATCCTTAGGCCCCATGGTCATCGGGGCGGCGGTATGCCTGGGACTCGCGGTGCTGATCGGCGGATCCGGGCTGTGGACCCTGGCCCGCCGCCCGCCGGTGGACCTGACCTCCCAGGTGCTGCGGATGGTGGCGCCGACCCAGCTGGCCGCCGCGTTGATGCTGGCCGCCGGCGGCGTGATCGCCCTGGCGGCGCCCGGTGCCGGTCCGGTGCCGCTGATCCTGGCCGGATTCGGCGCGGTCGCCACGATCGCCGTGGGGTCCTGGCAGGCCGCCCGCTACGCCGCGCGCCGGGAAGGGGCCGCCGCCTCGGCCTGCGGCCAGGGCGGGGGCTGTGCGGGATGCACCCGCGACTGCGGTGAGGCCGGCTAGCGACCGAATCCCGGTTGGGAGACGACACCCTCGGTCAGCGGGTCTTCCGGACTGGGGATGTAGTTCGGGGTGACCTTCTCGGCCGGCAGCGACCCTGTCGAGGAGCCCGGAGCGGCCTGGGTGCTGTCCGGGATGACCTGGGACTCGCTGTAGGGATCCACCGGCGGCGGCGCCGTATCGGGAAGTTCGTCGCGGAAGCGCTCCAGTGGGAGAGTGCCCGGAACCCAGGCGAGAATGTCGCGGAAGCCGTCGTTGTAGACGACGCTGTTGGGTTCGTCGCCGGTGACGTCGAAGTAGAGCTTGCCGACCGACACTCCGCCCGGCGGGACCCACGCACCGCTGATGACGCCGGGTGCGTTGGGGATCAGCGGGTAGCCCTGACCGCTGCGGGCCCGCGCGTTGAACAGGCCGATCATCGGCAGCGCCCAGTCGTTGAAGCCGTCGACGATCAACGTCGCCCCGTACAGCGTGCCGCGGTGCGGCACCGGGTCGTTGCTCGGCCCGAAATCCGTCACGGTGTAGCCGATGAACGGCTTCCCGCCGGGATTGTTCAGCCGCATCTGCTCGCCGAAGATCTTGATGTTGTCGGTCGCCGACGCGGGCGCGACGGTCGCCGCTGCGATGCCGACCGCGACGGCGCCGGCCGTCACCGCCCTGGCGAGCCTGGTGATGAGCACTCCCACTCCCCTCACTGCGGCCGGCGCGAGCGCTGGCTGTCTGTTACGGCAGGAATATATCCGATCACCGCCGCACGGGCAGTCCGCGCGGAAACACCCGGCGCCCGGGGCGATCAGTTGCGACTGATGTCGATCGGGTGGGTGGCCAGCAACGACATCGGCAACGGCTGGCGGCGCAGAACCCTCGCCCACAGGTCGACCCGGGGGCCGACCAGAACGTCGGACGGCAACGCCGAGAGCACAATCCAGTCGTCGCGCTCTATCTCACCCTCCAACTGGCCGATCGTCCACCCTGAGTAGCCCGCGAAGATCCGCACCCCCTCGACGGCGGTGGCGATCGACTCGGGGTCGGCGTCGAGGTCGACCATCACAATCCGCCCCGCGACGTGACGCAAGCCGGGCAGACCCTCCGGGTCGGAGCCGACCCGCAAGGTGCCCAGGCACAGCGCCGCGTCGCGTTTCACCGGTCCGCCGATGAACATCGTCTTCGGCTTGGCGACAAGCTCCGACCACTGCGGCAGCACGTTGTGCACGGCGGTCTCGCTGGGCCGGTTCAGCACCACGCCCAGGGTCCCGCCGTCATTGTGCTCGACCACATAGATGACGCTGCGCCGGAACGTCGGCTCCATCAGGTCGGTATTGGCCAGCAGCAGGGTGCCGGCCCGCACCCGGTTCGCCGCGGGAGCGGCGAACTCCTCGGGATCCTCCGACTGCGCCATCTGACCATCATGGCATGTCCGGCTGCCCGCGACGGCATGCCCGCAGCCGGCTCCGGGCCACCGTTTGTACTGTGAGCCGGTGGTCCGCGCCCCCTCCTCGGTATGGCGCTCCGTGCGGGCTCTGCCCGATTTCTGGCGGCTGCTGCAACTGCGCACCGCCAGCCAGTTCGGTGACGGGCTGTTCCAAGCCGGACTGGCCGGCGGGTTGCTGTTCAACCCGCAGCGGGCCGCTTCGCCATGGGCTGTCGCCGGGGCGTTCGCGGTGCTGTTCCTGCCCTACTCGCTGCTGGGCCCCTTCGCCGGGGCCCTGCTGGACCGCTGGGACCGCCGGCAGGTCCTAATCGGCGCCACGGCGGTCCGGCTGCTGCTGGTCGCCGGGGTGGCCGGCCTGCTGGCCCTCGGGGCCGGCGATCTGGTGGTGCTCTGCGCCGCACTGGTCGTCAACGGGTTCGGCCGTTTCGTCACCTCGGGCCTGTCGGCCGCACTCCCCGACGTGGTGCCCCGCCCGCAGGTCCTGACGATGAACTCGGTTGCCACCGCTGTCGGAGCCACTGCGACGTTCCTGGGGGCCAACTTCATGCTGCTGCCACGCTGGCTGTTCGGATCCGGGGACGCCGCCGCGGCCACGGTGATCGCCCTGGTGCTCGGCCCCCTGGCCGTGGCCCTGATCCTGGCCAGGTCCTTCGCGCCGCACATCCTCGGACCCGGTCAGGCCGGCGGACGTGGTTCGGTGGCTTACGCGGTGGCGACCGGATGGGCACGCGGCGTGCGCGCGGTGCTCGACACGCCCTCGGTGGCGGCCACCCTGTCCGGCCTGGCCGCGCACCGGATGGTGTTCGGGATCAACACACTGCTGGTGCTGGTGATCGTCCGCTCCACCGACGCCGCCGGGTTCGCCGGGCTCGGGATCGTCGTGGTGTTCGTCGCCGCCACCGGCGGCGGCTCGTTCCTGGCCACCCTGCTGGCCCCGTCGGCGGTACGCCGGGCGGGCCGCTACGCCACGGCCAACACGGCCCTGGCGTTCGCCGCCGCGGTCCAGCTGGCCGGGGCCAGCCTCAACCTGGCGGTCATGGTGGGCTGCGGTTTCCTCCTTGGGCTGGCCGGCCAGCTGGTCAAACTGTGCGCCGACTCAGCGATGCAGATCGACGTCACCGACGCGCTGCGCGGGCACGTGTTCACCGTGCAGGACGCGCTGTTCTGGGTGTCATTCATCCTCGCCGTCACCGCGGCGGCCTCGGTGATTCCCGCCGACGGCCGCTCACCGCTGCTGGCGCTGAGCGGTTCGGTGCTCTACCTGGCCGGGTTCGCCGCGCACGCCCTCATCGGCCGCCCCGGGCCGCATCTAGGCTGACAGCCATGACCGCCGGCCACAGCCCAGCCCAGCCCGGCCCGGCCTCGGTTGCCGGCGCGATCATCGACGACCTCCGCGCCGAGGGTGACGCGCTCGACGTCCTGGTCGCCGATCTGCCCGCCGAGGGCTGGGCGACGCCCACCCCGGCCCCCGGTTGGACGATCGCCCACCAGATCGCCCACCTGGCCTGGACCGACCGGGCGGCGCTGCAGTCGATCACCGACGAGGCCGGTTTCGCCGCGCTGCTCACCGAGGCCGAGACCAACCCGACCGGCTTCGTCGACGATGCGGCCGCCGCGCTGGCCGGCACACCGCCGCCGCGGCTGCTGGAGCAGTGGCGAGCCGGTCGCAGCGAGCTGCAGCAGGCGTTGCGAACGGTGCCCGAGGGCCGGAAGCTGCGATGGTTCGGGCCGCCGATGAGTGCGGCGTCGATGGCCACCGCCCGGCTCATGGAGACCTGGGCGCACGGCCTGGACGTCGCCGACGCCCTCGGCGTCGGGTTGCCCGCCACCGACCGGCTGCGGGCGATCGCCCACCTGGGAGTGCGCACCCGCGACTTCGCCTTCACCGTTCACGGGCACCCCCCGCCCGCCGAACCGTTCCGGGTGGAGCTGACCTCCCCCGGCGGCGAGGTGTGGGCGTGGGGTCCGCCCGAGGCCACCCAGCGGGTGCGCGGCTCGGCGCTGGACTTCTGCTACCTGGTCACCCAGCGCCGCCCCCGGCCGGCCCTCGACGTGGCCGCCGAGGGTCCCGACGCGCGGCGGTGGCTGCAGATCGCCCAGGCCTTCGCCGGGCCGCCCGGTCCGGGCCGGTGAGCGCGACCGCTCTCACAGCGGGCTCGCCGCATCGGCGGTGCCGTCAGAGTCGGCGTCGGTGAGCATCAGATCCCACCGGCCGTCGCCGTCGGTGTCGACGTAACCCGTGCTGAGCTCCCCGTCGGGACCCGACCGCAAGACCCGGTCGGCAAGCCCGTCGCGGTCGGTGTCGTAGAGCCGGTCGGGACGGCCGTCGCCGTCGAGATCCACCGTTCCGTCGGCGGTGCGCTCCACGCCGTCGAGTCCGAACCAGCGCAGCGGCGCGGCCGGCAGGCCCCCGACCAGCGTCCAGGTTCCGGTGCCGTCGTCGGTGTGCAAGGCCGTTGCGGCATCCCCGTCGATGTCGAACGCGGCGTGCTCGGCCAGTCCGTCGCCGTCGAGGTCGGCCAACGCGTCATCGACGAGGCCGTCCCCGTCGAGATCAACTCGCACACCGTCGAGGACGCCGTCGGCGTCGACATCCACCGCCGGCCGTCCCGACCAGATCGAGGCGGTCCCGTCCCCTGCGTCGAGGCAGTAGTCCACACCCGTTAGACGGGTCCGCGCCGGCCGCGGTTCCCAGTCGGTCAACTCTCGGCCCGGGACTCCCACCACTCCAGCAGCGCGGCGGTGGCCTGCTCCCGGCTCAGCGGCCCGCGGTCGAGGCGCAGCTCCTTCAGGTGGCTCCAGGCCGCTCCGACCTCGGGTCCGGGTCCGATGCCCAGCACCGCCATGATCTCGTTGCCGTCGAGGTCGGGGCGGACCCGGGCCAGGTCCTCCTTGGCCGCCAGCTCGGCGATCCGCGCCTCCAGCCCGTCGTAGTTGGCCTGCAGTCGCGCCGCGCGGCGTTTGTTGCGCGTGGTGCAGTCGGCCCGCACCAGCTTGTGCAGCCGCGGCAGCAGTTCCCCGGCGTCGGTGACGTAGCGGCGCACCGCCGAGTCGGTCCACCGGCCTTCGCCATAACCGTGAAACCGCAGATGCAGGTACACCAACTGAGAGACGTCGTCGACCATCTGCTTGGAGTACTTCAGCGCCCGCATCCGCTTGCGCACCATCTTCGCGCCGACGACCTCGTGGTGGTGGAAGCTGACCCCGCCGCCCGGCTCGTGCCGGCGGGTGGCGGGCTTGCCGATGTCGTGCAGCAGCGCGGCCCAGCGCAGCACCAGATCCCCGCCCCCCGTCCCGGCGGCGTCACGGTCCTCCAGCGCGATCGCCTGACGCAGCACGGTCAGCGAATGCTGGTAGACGTCTTTGTGTTGATGGTGCTCGTCGATGGTCATCCGCATGGCGCCGATCTCGGGCAGGACCACCTCACCCAGACCGGTCTGCACCATCAGTTCGATCCCGGCGACGGGGTCGGCCCCCAGCAACATCTTGTCCAGTTCGGTGGCCACCCGCTCGACGGTGATGCGCGACAGCTGAGGCGCCATCTCCACGATCGCCGCCCGGACCCGGTCGGCCACGCCGAACTCCAGCTGGGAGACGAACCTCGCCGCGCGCAGCATCCGCAACGGGTCGTCCCCGAAGGACACCGCCGGCTCGGCCGGAGTGTCCAGAACCCGACGGCGGATCGCGCTCAGCCCGCCCAGCGGGTCGATGAACGTCCCCGGCCCGTCGGCGGTGACCTCCACCGCCATCGCGTTGGCGGTGAAGTCACGGCGCACCAGGTCGTCTTCGAGCCGGTCGCCGAAACGCACCTGCGGGTTGCGCGACACCTGGTCGTAGCTGTCCGCCCGGAATGTGGTGATCTCCAGGCGCAGCCCGGCCTTGCCGACACCGACCGTGCCGTAGTCGATGCCGGTGTCCCACAGTGCGTCGGCCCACGGGCGCATGACGGCCTGGATCGTCTCCGGCCGGGCGTCGGTGGTGAAGTCCAGATCGGCGGTCAGGCGCCCCAGGACCGCGTCCCGCACGCTGCCGCCGACCAGGTACAGCCGGTGGCCGGCGGCGGCGAACCGCCGTCCGACCTCGCTGAGCAGAGCCGACTGCCGGTGCAGCTGCACGGCGGCCTGGACCCGTAGCTGGTCCTCGGGAATGGCGTCGGACACGACCATTCAGCGTAGTGCGCCCCGCCCCGCACGGCTGCAGCGGCCGGGCGACGCCGCGGGGTCGCCTGCAACCGGCGCGGGCAGGCGTGCCAGCTACTATCGCTTGAGTGTCAGAGGGCGAACGGGACAACCCACGACGCCGTCGAAACCGGC
>Ga0180431_10002388_pt1 | contig 25175 bp, 23 predicted proteins | sample SS_ome_11_FD_132459 | JGI IMG/M metagenome (GOLD analysis project Ga0180431, IMG submission 132459) | Hypersaline lake sediment archaeal communities from the Salton Sea, California, USA - SS_1_MS_1 metaG | ecosystem: Environmental > Aquatic > Non-marine Saline and Alkaline > Hypersaline >... | reverse complement strand
TATCTAACCTCTTGATTCGATACAGTTAACGGTTAATAAGCCCATAGCCTGAGCCCGATAATACCCCAAGCATAGAAATAGAGAGCCATACCGAAACAGGCTGCTGATAGCACCATCGCATACCATCGCGCGATTTTCTTTACGGGTCGGAAAAAACTCTGAAACGAAGTGAATAGGCTGAGTACGGACAGTCCGGCAAAAAGCAGTGTCGAAAGGAAGAAGACGATATTAGCAGGCGTTTTTTTACCCAATTCGAGCATGGTCTGATCGGCAGCAATGATCGTCGCTACGCCGAGTATCAGGGAAAGGACACAAACCAGAGGCACCACGCGCATCCGCAGGAACGCGGATCGATGGGGCTTGCGCCTTACTTTCTTGTACACGTGCACAGGAATCCAAAACACCGCATACACGATGGAAGACATCATCACCATCAAGGCTCCGAAAACCAGAATCCGGTATGCGTGGGTTTTCCAGATCGCGGTCCTCTCGTAGTACGCTCTCTGGGAGGCAAACGCCATCCGGCCATCTGGAGTCTTGAAAAAAACGCGGGAAGCTTCCGGATCCTCTGCGTATCGGAACAGGTGTTCAGAAACTGGAATCAAAGGCTTTCCTGCTTCCATAAAACCTCGACTGGTAAGGGTGTCACTCTGACAGAGAATTTGGACGCCGCCCGTGAGTATCTCAGCGAAACCTGCAAGCTGCATCCTGGGGCTACGGGGTTCATAATAGCCGACATACTGCTCAAACGTTTGTGCTGGTACCGATACCGGCGGAGGAGGTTCCAGAGTGTCCACGAGCGCGTTCATCGAACGCCGGACATGTGTAAATATCTCGTCATAGAACATCAGGTCGAACGCGTTCTGCAGTACGACATAACCGATTCCGTGGTCAAGGTTATAGGCGTATTCAGAGATAAAACCGGGAACAGCGCCGCTATGCCCGTACCATCTTGCTCCGCCCCGGTATATCGTACCGATTCCGAAACTGTAGCCAGGCTCCAATCCGGCTCTCGCCGCCAGGGTGGACGTGGGCTTTCCGATCTTATCGAACGAATCCTGGCTGATGATCCGTGCATGGCCCACGGTACCCCGGTTCAACATGCATTGAATGAACAGGGCCATCTCTCGTATGGATAAGTTCATGGCGCCGGCCGGTTCGTCGTAGTCGTACCAAACGGGAAAGGGTTCGGAGTGTTTATCGTAACCCACGGCCAACTGTTCTCTGCATTTTTCGGAACTTCCGATGGTGGCCGTCCTCATTCCCATGGGTTCCAGGAGCGCCTGTTTCATGTATTCCTGATACGGCTGCCCTGTTACCTTTTCCAGGACATATCCGGCCAGGGTGAAACCGGCGCTGGAGTAGGCAAAGCGTGTGCCCGGCGGCCAGCGTACTTTGCGCAGGTGCGCCTTTGCCTCGAGAGCAGTTTGCAGAGACAGCACAGGACCTTGGAAGTAGAACCAATTAGGGTGAGAGTCGTCAAAGCCGGCCGTGTGCTCCAGCAGGTGAACAATCCTCACCGGATGTGTGTCTTGCCAAGGATTTTTGATCTCGATCTCAGGAGCCACCTGCCGTACCGGCGTGTTGAGATCGACCGTTCCCTCATCCAGGAGTTTTAGAAAGGCCAATCCTGTAAAACTCTTGGTGCAGGAACCGATGCAAAAATGCGTATTCTCCGTGACCCGTTCGCCGGTCTCCAGGTTGGCAAATCCCAGCGTCTTGATCCGGAGGATGGAATCTGGGGATACGATGGCCAGAGCCGCGCCGGGGACGGAAATCTCGTCCATCAGACTATCGAGGTCCGATTCCAAATTATAGATGGTATGTAACAGAGGTGATTTTACCTTGGAATCTGTCAAAGATTGGGAATAGAGTACCGCGCAGAACGAAAGGGTAACAAGAAATGCATTCATCAGGGAAAATAGCCGTCTCTGTGGGATGTATCGCATAGCCTTGTCCCTTCCATGAAATGCTTTATAGCAAAACAGATGCCTTTACCGGTTCTTCGGTCTTTTGGGATCGTTTAATCGCGTACGATGTATGGTATTATGCCGAGAACAAGCCTTCCGAATCCTTATTCAGGAGCACCCACAGGGTATACACACCCAAGCAAGTTCCCAGGGGCAGATTCAGCAGACTGAGGCAACCCAGGATGATGAGGAGGATTCTGGCCCAGGATTTTCTCTTCAGCAGGCCGAACCCCCCGATGATGCCCGGCAGAGAGGTCACGGCCAGGAAAATACCAATTACTGTTCCCACGATGGATGTGACGAATATGGCTTCTTCCTCGCCGGATAACAATCCGCTGCCAATGAAGACGGTAAACACGAAAACGGCCAGGATCATGCCGATAAAACCAAACACGATATAAAGAACCGCCAAAATATTGATATGCTGTTCCATTTACGGTCTCCTCTCCGTGGGATTGAGTTTTGCTACAAATGGTTTCGCCACCAGAGCAGAACCATGGGAACAGAGATTAACCAGTCGCAACTTGATATTCTCAAGTGGCGTCCATGCGTTGGTTATCAGCTTTGACCTTAAATTCCAAATCCCATCAAAAAGATAATACGCTTTTCGTTCTAAAACAAACGTTTCTTTGGATTTTTTATCTTTTTTTTGCACTCTGAATCCGCAACCCTTTCTGTAGCCCGCCTGCCGGCATGCGTCGACAACGGCTCTATTGTATCGCCCAAAGGGAAAAGAAATCACATCGACGGACTTCCCGATATGATCCTCAATATCCTCTTTCGAGCGTTGGAGTTCAACCTGGAGCCTGGAGGCATCGACACGCGTCAAGTCGGGATGGGTCACCGTATGCGACCCGATTTCGAACCCGGCCGCGTGGAGTTCATCCAACTGGCTCCACGTGAGATGACGGAACGTACGGCCGCCCAGGTTGACGTCCCATGCGTTTAGGCGTCCCACAAAGCCTGTGATGACAAATACAGTGCCCGAAAACCCGTACGTCTGCATCATGGGAAAAGCATGGGTGTACAGGCTTTCATACGAATCGTCGAACGTGAGAATGACGGGTTTTTTGGGGAGTATCGCCCCGGGATGGATGAGGTTCTCTATGGAAACGGTTTCATAGCCTTCCTCCTTGAGAAATTCCAGAATGGTTCTGAATTTTGTGGGCGTTACACGCGTCACGCCCCACTCGAAGGAAGCGTCAACCTTATGAAACGTGAGAATCGGTACGGGTTCGATGAATCATGCCCTCAAACGCTCAGTCGTTCTTATACGCGGACAACCCTTCTTTCAGCACGTTGACAGCCTTTTTCAAATCGTCGGAATTCAGCACGTAGGCTATCCTGGCCTCCTGCTTGCCCTTTCCGCTGCTGGCGTAAAAGCCGGGGCCCGGAGCAATCATCGTGGTTTCACCGTTCACATGAAAATCAGTCAATACCCACTTGGCAAAATCCTCGATATCGTCCACAGGGAACGTGACCATCAAGTAAAAAGCCCCTTCGGGTTTTTCACAGTGCACACCGGGAATTTGCATCAACGCATCGTAAATCGTGTCCCTGCGTTTTTTATACTCCTGCATCATGGCGGAGAAATACTTGTCTCCCGTATTGACGACAGCCGCAGCTCCTATCTGTTCCAGGGTCGGCGGACAGAGCCTCGCCTGACCGAACTTCAAGACCGTGCCCATGATGTCCGTGTTTCGGCTCAGAATGCATCCCAAACGCGCACCGCACGCACTGTAGCGCTTGGATAAGCTGTCCATGAGGACGGCCTGCTGGCCAAGTTCCGGGAAATCGAAAATACTGGTATGCTGGCCGTCGAACGTGAATTCGCGGTACACTTCGTCGGACAGGACGAACAGGCCGTGCTGCAATGCCACGTCCTTGATGATCGTCATTTCTTCCTTGGTCAGGATGGTGCCTGTCGGGTTGTTGGGTGTATTGATGAGAATGCCCCGTGTTAACGGTGTGATTTTCTCCTCGATCTCCGCCTTGGGAGGCAAGTGGTAACCGGTCTCCGCTTGCATGCTGACGGGAACGATGGTTACTCCGGCCATGTGGGCAAATCCGTTGTAGTTGGGATAGAAGGGTTCAAAAGCGATGATCTCGTCCCCAGGGGATGCGATGGCCATCATCGAAAAAAGCACGGCCTCGCTCCCGCCCGTGGTGACCATGATGTTTTCATCCCCCAGGTTCTTGAAACCGACACGTTGATAATACTTAATCAGGCTCTGCCGGAATGAGGCGATACCGTTGGAAGGATTGTAGGCCAGCACGTTTTCGTCGAACGTCTTGACGGCTTGGTAGAATTCCGGGGGCGTGGGTATATCGGGCTGACCGATATTCAAATGATACACCTTCCTCCCGTTGGCCTTGGCTTTTTCCGCATACGGTGCGAGTTTTCGTATCGGGGAGGCGGGTGTAGCTTGACCCCTTTGAGAAACAGATGGCGTGTTCATTCGGGCCTCCTTTGCCCTTAAGGTTTATGACGGGGCTCCAAAATCGTCGTGTAGCGATCCTGTTGACGAAAAAGCTGATGGGCCAGGGACTGGACATCCTCGGGTGTAACGCTGTCTATAAAAGCGAGGGTTTCGTCGATGGATCGATGCGGCTCCGTATACATTTCACGTTTGACGAGACGGTTCATCCGGTTCGTACAGTCTTCCATCGTCAGGATCAGGTTTCTCTTCAACTGTGATTTGGTTCTGATACATTCATCCATGGGAATCGGCCGGTCGCACAGGAGTGCCAGCTCTTCTTCGATACGCTTCAGAGCCTCGTCCCTGTTTTTCATAGACGTTCCGGTGTATACTCCCAGAAGACCGGTATCGGACCAGAGTTCGAAGAACGAATAGACCGTGTAGGCCAATCCCCGTTTTTCCCGGAGGCTCTGAAACAACCGCGAGCTCATACCACCGCCCAGGACGGTGTTCAGGACGACCAGCGCGTACTTCATCGGGTCTTTATACGATACGGTCTGTGCACCCGTGCAGATATGGGACTGCTTGATGTTCGACCGAATCCTGTGAAACGCTTGTTTACCCATGCGGATGGGTTCGTGATTCGACATCGTCCCGTTGGTCAGGATGAGAAAGTGTTTTTCCACGAGACTTACGAGCCGGTCGTGGTCGCATCGACCCGCGGCCGCGACGATGATGTTTCCGGCCGTGTACACCCGGCGGTGGTAGTCCACGAGATCGTCTCGCTTCAGGCGTCGAACGGCCCGATGCGATCCCAGTGTGGACTGGCCCAGGGCATGATGGTCGAACATCGACTGAATAAAACAATCCAGAATAAAATCCTCGGGGGTATCGGCCAGAGTCTGCATTTCCTCGAACACGATGTCTTTCTCGCTCTCCAGATCGTGTTCGGCCAGCACCCCGTTCTGAACGACATCGGAAAGCACATCCACGGCCTGGGGAAGGTCATCGTCCAGAACCAGGGCGTAATAGCACGTGGCCTCACGCTCGGTGAAGGCATTCAAATGGCCGCCCACCGATTCCAGGCTGACGGCGATATCGTATGCCGATCGGGAATGTGTGCCCTTGAACAGCATGTGCTCCAGAAGATGAGAAATACCGTTCTGTCTCTTGGGCTCATGCCGCGAACCGGACGCGATCCATACGCCTATGGAGACGGCACGTCCGAGATTCATCTTTTCCGAGACGACACGAATGCCGTTGTCCAGGGTCGTCTTCCGGTAGGTGTGCTCCATGGTGAGTCTATTTCTTCAAAAGCGCCTTCATGCTCAAATCCAGCTTACCCTCCGGGCTGATTTTCAGGAGCTTGACCTCGACTTCCTGACCGACCTTCAGATGATCCTCCACACGATTCACGCGGTGCGGAGCGATCTCCGATATGTGGAGCAAACCTTCCTTGCCCGGCAGGATTTCCACGAAGGCACCAAAATTCGTGATCTTCTTGACTTTGCCTTTGTATACGTCGCCCGGTACGGGTTTCTGAACGATGCTTTCGATCATCTCCTTTGCGATCTGGCAGGCATTTTCATCGGCAGACGCAATCTGGACGGTGCCGTCGTCTTCGATGTTGACTTCGGCACCGGATTTCTCGATGATGTCACGGATGACCTTGCCGCCCGGACCGATCACCAGACCGATATCCTCGACATCGATGCGTATGGACAAGATACGGGGTGCATACGGTGAGAGGTTTTCCCTGGGCTTCGCTATGGTGGCATCCATCACATCCAGGATGTGCATGCGTGCGACGCGGGCTTTATCCAGAGCCTCTTTCATCAGTTCCGAGGAAATACCCGTGATCTTTATATCCATCTGGAAGGCGGTAATTCCTTTCCGTGTTCCGGCTACCTTAAAATCCATGTCTCCCAGGTGATCTTCGTCGCCCAGGATGTCTGTGAGGACAGCCCACTTCTCATCTTCTTTGATCAATCCCATGGCCACACCGGCCACGGCCGATTTCACAGGCACGCCAGCATCCATCAACGAGAGTGAACCGGCGCATACCGTGGCCATGGACGAAGACCCGTTGGATTCGAGAATGTCCGATACGATGCGGATAGTGTACGGGAACATCTCCTCGGCCGGGATGACCGGCTTTAACGCGCGCTCGGCCAGGTTGCCGTGCCCGATTTCCCGACGGCTGGGCCCTCGGAAAAATTTAACCTCGCCCACGCTGTAGGGCGGAAAATTGTAGTGGAGCATGTAGCTCTTCCAGGATTCTCCGTCCAGTCCCTCTATTTTCTGCTCGTCCACCTTCGTTCCCAGGGTCGTCACGGTCAGGCTCTGTGTCTCTCCGCGCGTAAACAGACCCGATCCATGCGTGCGGGGCAGGACGGCGATTTCACACGTCACATCGCGCACGCTGTCAAAGGATCGTCCGTCGATGCGTTGCTTCTTATCCAGGATCAAACCGCGAACAAGCTCTTTTTCGGTCTCGTGGAATACTTGGGCGATGGTCGATTCCTGCTCCGGGAATTCCTCTTCCAATCCTTCTTGGATCGATTTCAGAACTTCCCCGACGGCCTCTCTTCGATCTTTTTTACTGTGACTCTCCAGGGTGGTGGGAAGTTTTTCCCGAACCGCTGATTGAACACGATCGACGAGATTTGGGTCTATCTCAACGGGTTCCACCGGTCTCTTCTCCACGCCGATTTCATTGACGATCTCATCCTGGAGCGCGATGATCTTTTTGATGGTTTCGTGTCCGAATTCCAACGAGGCCAGCATCTCGTCCTCGGAGATCTCCCACGACTCGCCTTCGACCATGGCGATGGCATCTCGAGAGGCAGCCACGATGATGTTCATGTCGCTGTTTTCGAGTTGGTTGAACGTGGGATTGATGCACATCTCCCCGCCGATCCTCCCGACACGAACCGATGCGATGGGGCCGTTGAACGGAATATCGGATATGGAGAGGGCCGTGGACGCGCCGATGGTTCCCAGGACGTCGGCGTCGTTTTCTCTGTCTGAGGACAGAACCGTGACCACGACCTGCACTTCATAACAGAATTCGTCTGGAAAGAGCGGCCGGATGGGCCGATCCACCAGTCGCGCGCTCAGCACTTCCTTTTCCTGGGGACGTCCTTCTCGCTTGAAAAATCCTCCGGGAATCTTACCCACAGCGTACGTCTTCTCCCTGTATTCTACGCTGAGGGGGAAAAAACCCCGGTATTCGGCGGGTTCCTTGGATGCCACGGCCGTCGCCAGGATAACCGTGTCACCGTATCGAACCAGGGCCGATCCGTCGGCCTGTCTGGCGATCTTCCCACACTCGATGGAAAGGGTTCTCCCACCTATTTCAATGCTTTTTGTAATTACCATACTTTCTCCTAAATTCTCCACAAGCCGATGGTATGGATATCGGCTAAAATGTGTTATGATGAACCTTCTGTTAAATCATCGGAGGATGCTTCCGTCTCGGATATCTCCTGGAGATCGAAGGTCAGTCTTCCGATGATGTTATCTTCTGTTGTATAAATCCAATCGGTCAGGACGTTCATGACGTAAACATCGTCCTCCCCGGTACAATGTCCGATTTTCACGCGGGCGAGGGTGTTCGTCTCCGTGTCTTTTAAGAAAACGTCGATCTGGGGATTCTCCAATCCGTACCGCGCCAGATCCGAGGATACCGGCCCGACGAACGACGTGGCCTTCAAATAAGCGATGTCCGACAGGATACCCGTGACTTTCCACTGGATGGCCTTGGCCTCCACGGGTGAGGACAAACGCCAGGCGTCTTCTTCATCCATGCGGAACGTGAGCGTCAGTGTATCTGCGTACATGATCTCGATGGTACAGACGGAATCTCTCTCGAACGCGGCCACCGTCTTGTCCCGGATGTCGAACAACCTTTTCTTCAATTCGGCCACCAGCATCGTATCCACGGTGAAGACCGGCTCTCTGGACGTATCGTGGGCATAAAACCGGTTCGACTCCTTCTGCTTTCCGATGAGCAGCTGTCTACGGTCCTTTTCGGGTTCCAGGGTCAACGTGACATCGATCCATGGATTCTGCAGGCCGTATGCCTCCCTGCTTTGGATGGCCTCGGCCTCAAAACGGGCCGCTTTCGCATCGTGTATTCGATTGACCAGGTTATCCACCGCATACCGGTCGGCCTGGGTCTCCAGGGGCGAGACGATTTGCCATCCATCTCCCTGCCGGGAAATGCGGATATCTTCCATGCCCTGCCGTTGGAGCTCGATCTGGCTGACGTCCTCTTTCCGGAACCGCAGAACCGATTTATCCCGGAACGCGAAGATGTCTTTTTCCAGATGGGTCTCAAGCTGTGTTCCCGTGAGAACCACCCCGGGCTTTTTTGAGGACAAGACAAACAGATACCGGTCTGTGGGGTTTTTATCGCCCACACGCAGGGTATCCGTCTCCTGCTTCTTGGATGCGACGATCACCGTGTATGCGGGTGGTGCCAGGCCAAAGCCGGCCAGACTCTCTTGTGTGTCTATGTCTCTTTCTGCCTTGGCGCTTGCAAGTTCGGACAGAAAATCGTCGACCGCGGATGCATCCGCGTCCGTTTGCAGGGGCTCGGACATCGTCCAGCCATCGTCGTCCGCCCGCTCCAACACCACCGTATCCTGCGAACGGATGAGTGTGATGGTTTGAATCTCGTCTTCTTCCAGTGTCAGGAGTTTCTCCGATTTCTCCTTTGCCTGCTGTTTCCTCTGTCCGCCCTTGATTTCCACGAAGTAATAATAGGCCACCAGGCCGGCCAGAATGGCCAGGAGGATGAAAGTGCCCCGGCTCCTCATCGTGCCCGTCTCTCACGCCGTACGTACATCCCGATACCGCTGGCCAGAGCGGCCAGGGGCATGATGATGACGGTGAAATACAAGACCCACTTCATCTGGGCTGCCGTCAGGAACACGCGGCGATCCTCGGGCTGCTTGGCACGTATGGAGATCAAATCCTCCTCTTCGGCCAGCCAGCTGATGATGTTCAGAAAAAAGTCGCCGTTGCCCTGCGTGGCAAAATAGGCATTGCTGGCAAAATCCGAATCACCGATAACCACCAACCGCGTCTTGCGCTTCTCGCCGGCAGAGTCGGATGCCACATCCCGGGTCACCACCGCACCCAGGGAGACGGGGCCCGGAAGATCGTCGTCTTCGTCGAACCTGGCCTTGTCTCCCCGCAAGGCCGTCTCGCCCCAACTGTTGGTACTGGTTTTCATCAGCGACTGCACCCATAGCCCGTCCGCGTTATCTTCCTTGGGTGTCACGGATCGAACATGCGGGTAAAACGTCATGACCTGAAAATTCCGCGTGATCTCGTGCGCCTCGTAGGCCGACACCAGGGGCACGGCCGGCCCCATGCCGAACAACTGTCCCACACCGCTCACATCCAGAACCACGTTCCGGCCGACGTCCACACCCCAACCATCCAGGAAACGGCGAAATCCGGGCGAGGGTTCGGGATCCAGGAGGAAGAGTGCATTCCCCCCGTTTTCGAGATATGACCGAACCGTGTCCAGCTCGGCTTTGAACAAATCTTTCTGCGGGCCGTTTATGACAAGCACGTTGCAGTCCGCGGGAATGCTTTTTTCCTCGGCCAGTAGCAATTTATTGACTTCGTAATTTTCTTCCCGAATGCCCTCTGCCGCTTGACTGTATCCGTCGTGTTCTTCATCCTCCAGATCATGCTCGCCATGACCGTCCAGGAAGGTCACGGTCTTTTTCCCTTCCCGTGTCACTTTGATCAGGGCATTCGTCAAGTCTTGCTCTTCGGGAGAGGTTACCTTCTCCTCCCGGAGGTTCGTCTCCAGAACAACCGTCTCGTACGTGGTGATGCCGTACCGCTTGGCCACGGCCGGACGGCTGTCCGGGTCGATGAATTCGTAATGGAATCTATTGGAATGGAATCGATAGGATTCCAGGATATCCTCGATCTGCCTGTCGTTGGACGGATAGAAGGCGGTCACGCGGACGTCTGTGGTTAAATGTTCCAGTACGCGCTTGGTCTGGGGCGACAGGCTGAACTGCCCGCCTTCGGTCAGGTCCCAGCGGATGCTGTGACGGTTGACGATGACATTCACGACGGCCAGGATGGCCAGGAGGAGCAGAGACATGGCCAGGGAATTCCCGCCATACCGGACGGACCGGAGTGAGAGAAGGCTCCGGATGGTTCTCCGGCTTACGACGACGAAGAAAACGAGGCACGCCGCTCCCGCCAGGCAGGTTACCCATGAAAGGACATTCCACACGCGGCCTGTGCTGTAGTTGATGAGACTGAAGGCGATGAGTATCAATCCCGCATAGGACGTTACGGTGGCCACTCGTTTCATCGTGTTCTCCACTTGGCAGACTCCACGGACATCAACGTTAAAAAGAGGAAAAACACGATAAAACTCAGATACAGACAGATATTCTTCACGTCGATCACACCCTTGGCAAAGTCATCAAAATGCGTGAGGAGCGAGACATACCCGATAACCGAGCCCAGAACGCCTGTGGCAAAGTCGGTCGCCCAGCCGATGACCCAGAAGAAGAGCAGCAGTATGACCGTAATGAACCCGGCCACGATCTGGTTTTCGGTCAACGCGGATACGAAGATGCCCACGGCGATGAAGGCACCGCCCAGCAGAAAAAGACCCAGGTAGGACGACAGGATCTGACCCAGTTCCGGTCTTCCGTGGGAGAGCAGGATGAGCTGATAGAAGAACGTGCACGCCAGCAGTGTGCAGTATAACGTGAACGCCGCCAGATACTTGCCCAGTATCGTCTCCGAGCTCCGTATAGGGGATGTCAGCAGAAGCTCCAGTGTGCCCGTCTTTTTTTCTTCGGCATACAACCGCATGGTGATGAGGGGAATGGCAAAGACCATGATGATGGCCACGTTGTAGAAGAACGGTCGGAGCGCCAGCATGTTGACGTTCACGGCCGGCGGCGCCATCTGGTAGTACTGCGCCTGCATCGAGGCTCGCATCGCATACTGAAGAAAGCTGGAGAGGATGGCATAGAAAAAGTATCCGGCGATCAACAGGAATCCGGCCATCACCGCGTAGGCGATGGGTGATGAAAAGTAAGACCGAATTTCACGGGCATACACCGCCCAGCAGTTTCTCATGCCTGTACGACCTCCTCTTCGGATGTGGTCAGGTGCAGGAAGATCTCTTCCAAACTCATGCCCACGGGACGCAGCTCCAGCAGACCCCATCCTTTATTCACGATGGCTGCGGACAAGTCTTTCCGAATATCCACGTTCAACTCCGACTCCACGGTAAAGCCCACGATCCTGCGGCCGGCTGACCCCTCGAATGAGAACGTCTTCACCCCCTTCAGGTTCTTCAACATTGTCTCCACGCCCTTCCGCGGGCCCTCCACTTCCACGAACAGGCTCTCGGAGCCTTTGAGGCGTTTCGTCAGGTGTTCCGGCGTATCCGAGGCCACGATCTTCCCCTGATTGATGATGACGACGCGCTCACACGTCATGCTGACCTCGGGAAGAATATGCGTGGAGAGAATGATGGTGTGATCGCCGCCCAGACTCTTGATGAGCTCCCGAACCTCGATGATCTGCTTGGGATCGAGTCCCACCGTGGGCTCGTCCAGAATGAGGACGTCGGGATTGTGGATCAGCGCCTGAGCGATTCCCACCCGCTGCTTGAATCCCTTGGACAGATGCTTGATGATGGTATCGGCGACGTCTGTCGTGGCCGTTTTTTCCATGACATCGGAAACCCGTTCCTTCACGGATCTGAAGGGAATGCCCTTGATGCGGGCCACGAATTCCAGATACGTCTGGGGTGTCATCTCGCTGTACAGGGGCGGATTCTCCGGCAAGTAGCCGATGCGCTTCCGCACGTCCAGGGAATCCTCGAACACATCGAAGCCGTCGATCCTGGCCACACCGCTGGTGGCCGGCATGTAGCACGTCAGGATGCGCATGGCCGTCGTCTTGCCCGCCGCGTTGGGCCCCAGGAATCCCAGTATCTCCCCTTTTTCGACACGAAAAGACACATCCTGGAGTGCCGCCTTCGTCCCGTAATACTTCGTCAGATGTTCGACCTCGATCAACGCATATCTCCTCTGACTATCGGGTGTAATCCTTTACGGGCCGCATGGTTTTTCCATGAGAGGGGTTCGGGTGCAGACACATTCCGTTTACCTCCGGATGCCCAGTTGCTTGATGAGACTCCGGTATCCTTCCAGATCCTTTTGGATCATGTAATCCAGCAGCCGTCTCCTCTGCCCCACCAGTTTCAACAATCCCCGACGCGAATGATGGTCTTTCTTATGTATCTTAAAATGCTCGGTCAGCTCGTTGATGCGCTGTGTGAGGAGCGCGATCTGCACGGCCGTGTTTCCCGTGTCCTTGTCGTTTTTCCCGTATTTTTTGATGATGTCTGCCTTCTGCTCTTGCGTAAGCCCCATGCTTACCTCCTGTATTTCGACAACAGTTCCATCGATTTTTTCTGATCCATGGCGATCTGGGAAGCCAGGGCGTCCGTCGAGTCGAACTGCTTCTCATCGCGGAGACGCTCGATAAATTCGATCCGTATCTGCTTTCCGTAGAGATCGCCTTCAAAGTCATGTATATGCACTTCCACGGCACGATGCGTACCCGACATCGTGGGCCGGCATCCCAGGTTGGCCATACCCGCCAGCTTGTTTTCATCCACCTGGGCAAAGACGGCGTACACACCGTCACCGGGTATCAACTTCTTATCGCCCAACACGTCGATGTTGGCCGTGGGAAATCCCAATTTTTTGCCGACATTCTCCCCCTTTTTGACGATTCCTCTGACGCTATAATGCCACCCCAGAAGCCGGTTCGCCAGACGCACGTGCCCTTCCTTCAGCAGTTTGCGTATGCGGGTACTGCTGACGGTTTCACCGTCGACTTCCACAGGGGGAACGATGTCCACGGAAAAACCAATCTGACGCCCCATCCGGCGGAGCAGATCGCCTCCTCCCCGTCGGCCCTTTCCGAAGGCATGGTTATAGCCGATCACGAATTTTTGCACACCGATTTTCTTGACCAAGACATTTCGGATAAAATCCTCGGGCTCCGTTTGGGCCAGTTGTGGCGTGAACGGAAAGATCAGGACAACATCCAGATCCATGCTTCCCAGGATGTCCACTTTCTCCTCCACAGGAGTCAGAAGTCCCAAGAATGACCTGCGGGTTGTGACGACCGATTGCGGGTGGGGATAATACGTGATCAGAACACTCCGCGCCCTCTGTTCCCTGGCTTCCTCGGTCAGTTGATGGATGATGGCTCTGTGGCCGTGATGAATACCGTCGAAGGTACCCAGCGTGATGAGGGTGTTCTTCTGGTATGGTACGTCATCTATCGATCGGTATACGTTCATCATGTTGTACGACTAACCATTCTCGTAATGTGTCCAGCGTGTAGGCATCGTCTGCTCGGTGCGGACCCAGCCGTGTGCGCCGTAGTGTTTTTAAGGTACCGCCCGTCCCGCATCGCTCACCGATATCCCGGGCCAGCGCCCGGATGTACGTTCCCTTGGAACAACGGACCCGAACAGACAACCGCGGGGAGTTCCAGTCCAGCAGGGTGATTTCGTGTACGGTTACCTTCCGGGGCTCCCGGGGAACCACCTTTCCCCGACGCGCCAGCCGGTAGAGTCGGCTGCCGTTTACCTTGATGGCCGAATACATGGGCGGTATCTGGTCGATGACACCCTGAAACTCCTGGAGGATGGACAGGATGTTTTCTCTGGAGAACGCGGGCACATCCTTCCGCCCCGTGACCTTGCCCTGGGCATCATCCGTATCGGTCGTGACTCCCAGCTCGACAGTGCCCTCGTACTCCTTCTCCAGGTCCATCAATTCGGACACGCGCTTGGTGGCGGGTCCGGAGCATACCAGGAGAAGGCCCGTGGCCATGGGATCCAGCGTTCCCGCATGCCCCACCTTGCGGCATCCCGTCCATCGTCTGATCCGATGAACGACACCGAAGGAGGTGATGTTGGCCGGTTTGTCGATGGCCAAAACGGCACCGGCCCCAAAATCGATCTCGGACAGGGGCGTGTGTCTGTCTGCAATCATAGGTAATCCTCAAGCACATCGAGGATCTTTTGCTTCACATCTCCCACCGTCCCGCTCAGCGTACATCCGGAAGCACGAGTGTGTCCGCCGCCCCCAAAATGTTTGGCGACCTCGTTCACGTCCACTTTGTTCTTGGAGCGAAAACTGACACGAAACAGATTCGGCTCCTTCTCGACCATCAAAAACTCCACTTCTGTTTGATCGATGGCCAGAAGAAAATCGACGAATCCCTCGGTATCGACTTTGTCGCTCCCGGAATAAGCCCCGTTGGCCAGATAGATACAGGAGACGGCACCGTTGAAATGGAACTCCAGGGTGGAAAGAGCAGACGCCAATGCACGAATCGTATCCTGAGACATCCGGAAATACAGCTTATCGGCAATGGTATCGGGCGAGGCACCGTACTCAATCATCTCCGAACAAATGGCCAGGGACCGAGACGTGGTGTTGGGAAACAGAAAACGGCCCGTATCGCATAAGATGCCCGTATAGATATACGTCGCCACGTCGGCAGAGAAAGGAAGGTTCATGGAAGAATACAGATCGTAGACGATTTCCACCGTACTGCTCTCATCCGCGTTGACCAGATTCAGGGTGCCGAACGCCTCGTTGCTCAAGTGATGATCGATGTTGATCACGGGTAGACTCTCGGGAATCATGTTCTGTACGCGGCCGATACGTTCCAGATTGGACGAATCCAGCGTAATCAGCACCCTGGGGGAGAACGACAGGGACGCATCGTCGATACACAGCACCTCATCGAGTCCCGAAAGAAAATCGAATTTCCTGGGGACACGATCATCCAGAAGAATCTGATATCTCTTACCCGATTGCTTTAAAATGGATGCGAATACCAGGACGGACGCGATGGAATCGCCGTCTGGATGGATGTGCGACGTAACTAAGAAATCATCTTCGCTTTGAATAAAATCCTGAATCCTAGAAAGCATTCGATGATGTTGATGATCCGTTCTCTGCATGCACATGAATTCTAACTTGTCGTCGTAGGTTCATCTAATTGAAGATCCCTCAGGATGTTATCGATTTTTTCACCATAACTCCAACTCTCATCCAAATAGAAATGAAGGACGGGAAGGTATCGAAGCCGGACGCGGGAACCCAGTTCGTTCTGTATGAAGGTGGCCGCCCGTTCCAATCCTCTGAGGGATTTCTCTTTTTGTGCTGCTTCTCCTAAAACACTGAAATAGACCCTGGCTGTCCGAAGATCGTCGGACAGCGTGATATCCGTGATGGTCACAAAACCAATCAACGGGTCTTTTATGCGTGTCTGAATGATGTTGCTGATTTCCACTTTTAATAAACCGGCAATTTTCTGTGACCGTTTCGTAGGCATCGTTCTTCACAAAATTTCAATGATTTGATTTAAAATCTCCACCCGACTCTCTCGCTGCACGGCATTCATGACGTTGCTCAATGTTTTGTCGAGAAAACGGCGATCGTTGGAAACACAGGCGATCCCCAGACATGCCCGCTGCCATTTATCATGATAATCAACTTCCGCAATCGATACGTTGAATTGATTCTGGATTTTCTTCTTGATACTCTGGAGTATGAAACGTTTCTCTTTCAATGAAAACGTACCGGGTATATAGAGTTCGATCTGCGCCGTTCCGATGAGCATCGATTAAAGTGTCCTCGCCGTTTCAACGATTTGGTACACTTCTAGGATGTCACCGGCCTGGATATCCTTGAAGTCTTCCAACGTAATGCCGCATTCGTATCCGCTGGCCACTTCCTTCACGTCGTCTTTGAATCGTTTTAACGAGGCAATCTTACCCTCATGAATGACTTTATCGTCCCGGATCACGCGGGCCTGTGTGTTCCGAGTAATCTTTCCGGACAGGACGTAGCATCCGGCAATCAGCCCGATTTTCGATGCCTTGAACACTTCCCGCACCTCTACCGAACCGACGACTTCTTCGCTTATCTCCGGTTCTAAAAGCCCGGACAGTGCCAATTTCACATCGTTGACGATATCGTATATCACCTTGTAAAGGCGAATATCGATTTTTTCCTTCTGGGCCAACTCTTTTGCCTGCGCGTTGGGCGATACGTGGAATCCGAGAATAACAGCCTGGGATGCCTCGGCCAGCAGAACGTCGGACTCCGTGATCGTGCCAACGCCTTTGTGGATGATGCGAACGGCCACTTCCTCTTCCTTGCCCAGTTCCATCAACGAATCGCTGATGGCTTCCATGGAACCGTCCACATCGGCTTTGATGATGACTGAGAGTTCCCTCACGTAACCCTCGGCGATGCGTTTGGAGATCTGATCCAGCGTGAGTCTCCGCAACTGGCGGAAACTCTGTTCCCGGCTCAGTTGCTGGCGTTTGAAACTGATCTCCCGAGCTTCCTGCTCGGAATCTACCACGGTAAGGATATCGCCTGCTTGGGGCATTCCGTTGAATCCGAGAATCTGAACGGGCGTGGAGGGCGGTGCTTCGTCGATACTGTGATTTCGCTCGTTGAACATGGCCCTCACGCGTCCGTTGTGCTTGCCGGCGATAAACGAATCGCCTATGTTCAATGTTCCTTTTTGAACCAAAACGGTTCCCACGACACCCCGGCCTTTGTCCATGCGGGCTTCGATCAACACGGCCCGCGCATGACCCGTGGGATTCGCCTTGAGCTCAAGGATTTCGGCTTCGAGAAGGATAATTTCAAGCAGATGGTCGATGCCTTCGCCGGTCTTGGCGGATACTTCGGCACTCTGCACCTTTCCGCCCCACGCTTCCACCAGGATGTTTTTCTCCGAGAGTTTTTGTTTGATGAAGTCGGGATTCGCGTTGGGCTTGTCGATCTTATTGATGGCCACCACGATGGGAACGCCTGCTGCCCGGGCATGGTTGATAGCCTCGATCGTCTGGGGCATCACGTCGTCGTCGGCAGCCACCACCAGAATCACGATATCCGTCGCCTGAGCACCGCGTGCCCGCATGGCCGTGAATGCCTCGTGTCCAGGGGTGTCCAGGAACGCGATTTTCTTTTCACCCAACGTGACTTCATAGGCTCCGATATGTTGCGTGATGCCTCCCGATTCCCCGGCAATGATGTTGCTCTCGCGGATGTAATCCAGGAGAGAGGTTTTTCCGTGATCCACGTGCCCCATGATGGTGACAACGGGGGGACGCGGCTCCAGCAGTGCTTCGTCTTCCTCTTCCTCTTCCATTTCCTCCGCGTGTTCTTCCCCGTACTCGGTCAGGAATTTCACATCGTAATCGAACTCGTCTGCCACCATGAGAATCGTGTCGCGATCCAGTCGCTGGTTGATGGTAACCATCAAACCCAGTGAAATACACGCCTGAATGACCTCGCTGGCTTCTACATCCATCAGGTTGGCCAGTTCGGCCACGGACGTAAACTCGGTGGTACGAATGACATTTTCCTCTTCTTCGATGACTTCTTCGACATCCTTCTCTTTCTTCCTGCGTTTGCGCTTGGGCGTTTCGCTCATTTTCGCCAGCGTCTCTTTGATGGATGCCTCGATTTCCTTCTCGTCTATCTTTACGGCCGGTTTTTTCTTCTTGCGTCTTCTCTTTTTCTTCTTGGGATGAACCGCGGCTTCCTCTGCCACTCCTTCGACGACCGGTTCATCCTTCCTGCGTTTCCTTCGTTTCTTCTTTTTGGCGATCCCTTTCTCTGCCTCCGCCTTCTCGGCAACGGCTTCTTCCGCCTTTTTCTCCGGCTTTATCCGCCGCTTCAGGTGTCTCTTCCGTTTTTCAGCAACAAGCTTTTCTTCCTCTGCCGGCTTCTCGGCAATAACTTCCTCAGTCTCCTTCTTGACTCCCTTTTTCTTCTTTTTCTTTGCTTCTACAACCTCTTCCCGGACCGCTTCTTTCGCTTCATCCGCCTCTGCTTCCACGGGCACTTCGGGAACGGCTTCTTCCTTGGGCTTTCGTTTTTTCCGCTCTCTCGTCCTGCTGATGACTTCTACGGGTTCGAATACATCTCCTTTGGAACGCTCAAGAATCTCATCGATCTCGTGCAATACGGCCTGTCTTCTGGCTTCGTCCTCTTCCCGCTTCTCTTGCATACGTCGTTTATAATCAGGCTCCTTGCTTGTCTCGACTTCCTCCTTCTGATAGTTCTGGCAGACGATGGCATACATCTCATCCGTCAACGGTGCCATATGGTTCCGAACCTTGAAATTATGTTCGTGGAGGAAATCGATCAAGGCTTCGTTGGAAATACTAAATTCCTTAGCAACCTGATAGATCCGCTTCTTCTTCATGGTTTTCGTTTCACCGGTTTTCAATACAACTCTCCGAGAAGCTAGGGTTTAAGACACGCCATCGGACTCCAGCGCATCCACACTTTCTTTCTGCAATTCCTCTTCCTGAGATTCTTCTTCATGTAGCTCTTCTTCGTAGTACGAATTCAAGATGCCCAGAATTTTATCGATGGTCTTTTCTCCAAATCCTTTGAGTCCCAGAAGCTCTTCCCTACCGGCGTCCAGAACATCATCGGCAGACTCATACCCCGCTGCGATGAGTTTTTCCACTATGGATTTTGTCAGCTCCGGTACGTCCGTTAAGAGCAGTTTCTCCTCTTTCTGCTCGCCCAGTTCCCATTCCGATTCTTTGACGGTGGTAATCTCGTAGCCCGTGAGCATGGAGGCCAATTGTCTGTTCTGTCCTCCTCGCCCGATGGCCAGGGATATTTGATCGTCGGGGATGATGGCGTCTGCCTTCTTGTTTTCATCGTCCAGGATGATGCGTGCCGGTTTGGCCGGGCTCAACGACCGGTTGATGAAAATTTCCGGCTCGCTGCTCCAGTTGATGACATCGATTTTTTCGTTGTTGAGCTCTTTAACGATGGCCTGTATCCGCACGCCCTTCAAACCCACGCAGGCTCCCACGGCGTCGATGCGCTTGTCGTTGGAGAACACGGCCACTTTGGCCCGGTCTCCGGGAAAACGGGCCACCCGCTTGATCTCGATGATGCCGTCGTAAATTTCCGGTACTTCGATCTCGAACAGCCGGATGAGGAATTGGGGTGCCGTGCGCGACACGATGACTTCCGGACCCCGGTTGGTCTGCGTCACTTCTTTGATGACGGCCCGGACGGTATCCCCACGATGCCACCGCTCGTTGTATATCTGTTCCGACCGCTTGAGACTGACTTCCATATGATCCACGGAAATGAGAACCTCGTCGCGATTGATCTGCCGTACATCGCCGATGACGATCTCGCCGATCCTGTCCTTGAATTCGGCGAAGAGAATTTCTTTCTCGGCTTCCCTTATCTTTTGATTCAATCCCTGTTTGGCCGACGTGATGAGACGTCTGCCGAAGCTCGCCGGATCGATGATCTCCACGAATTCATCGCCTAATTCCAAATCCGGTTCTGTGGCTTGCGCCTGGTCCAGGCTTATTTCTGTCACAGGATCGGTGACTTCCTCGACAATCGTTTTAATCTGATAGATTTCGACTTCGCCCTTTTCCATGTTCACGAAGATATCAAAATTATCGGATGTGCCGTACTTTCGTTTGATCATCGACAGAAAGATATTCTCCAGGATCTCGCTCAAGACGTCCCGGCTGATATTGCGTTCTTTGGCAATCTGACTGACTGCCTCAACGATGTTGATGTTCATGGAAGGTCGTCCCCCTCCTTAATACCACGTTTGGTTCATGATGGCTTTCTGGATGCCCTCGCCATTCCATTAAAAAAAGTGGGTTTTAGACCCACTTTGATCTCTAATATATAAAATTAATTTTTATTTCGCAAGGAAAATATGCAAGAAAAATAATTACAACCCGATAACGGTTTTTTTATGCTACAGAGATTCGTAAAGGAATTCGACCTCCTGCTTGATGTTGGAATCCTCGTAGTTGTCGATGATGGTTTTGTATGCGGCCTTGCCTTTATCGATCTCTCCTGCGAGAACATAACACCGGCCGGCATCCTTAAGATAAAACGGAGACTGGGACGAGTTTTTGTCCTTGGTTCCTGCCCTCTCGTACAACTGCGCCGCTTCCAGAAAGGCTCCCTGGGATTCCCGGCACGCGGCAATGCCCGCCAGACTCGATGTCGTGAACATCTTGTTGTGACCATAATCATCCAGATACAGACGAAAGTATTTTTCGGCATTGGCATAATCGTCCTGGGCGTAGTAGGCGTTGGCCGTCAAGAAGGCCGCCGTCCCTGCGGACTTCGTCCCGGAATACGTATCGACGATGTTGCTCAACTCACCGATGGCCCGGGTATAATCCTGAGCCCAGTAGTACATCTCCGCGATACCCAGCCTACCGGCCGCCGCAGTCTCTGCGCTCCGCTTACTCCGCCCCATGAATACGACGATGACGATAGCAGCTGCGACAATCAGGCCGACGATGTTGAGCTGTTTGCTGTGTCTCTGGATGAATTTTTGAACCCGAACGTACGTCGTGACCAGAGGGTCTTCTTTGATTTCGCGTCGAGATAATTTTTTTCTTGGACGTAGCATAGAGTCTCCAAACAAACGTCAAGGCGAAGCGCCATCATTCGGGTTCATACTTGCCAGCCAGAACCTCCTCCACGATCTTGGAGACCGTCGTCTGAAGATCGGCGGGTTTGGTGAAAAACGGAAATCCATGGCTCTTCTGCTGTTGCAGGACCTCAGCTTCGTCGGCGTATCCGGTCATCAGGATGATCTTCTGATCTGCATTTTTCTCCCGAATCTTGACGGCCAGCTCAAACCCACTCATCTTGGGCATGCGAATATCGCTGATGATGAGATCGGGTTTGAATTTTGCCCATTCTTCCAGAGCCTCTTCGCCGTTGAAGGCAATACGGACTTCGTATCCCTGTCTCTCCAAGAATCTGGCATAAACCCGGGCAATGGTATCTACATCGTCGACAACAAGAATCTTCGATTTCATCCGAAACTCCTACACATGGATTGAGCACGGTGATCGTTTCAAAGCTTCATTCGCAGACATTATAAACCGTACCCCAGGCAGGAGTCGAACCTGCGACCAACGGTTTAGGAAACCGCTGCTCTATCCTCTGAGCTACTGGGGCATAAAATATATCCGTAATTTATTAAAGTCAACATAAAAAGGCAAGGTATTTTTTCCCTTATGTTTATCTTGATTCTTTACCGATTCTTTTGTATCATACGGTACAGTAAATTAACCCTTCATACATTTTGGAGATTATCCCATGGAAAAAAACGAGATTACACCTGTTTTCGATACATTAAAAAGCTACCGGGAAGACATCATTCGGATTCAGACGGACCTGACGGCCATTCCCGCCCTGGGCCCTGAGAATGGAGGCGACGGCGAAGCCAAGAAATCCGAACACATCAAATCGCTGCTGGAAGACATCGGATACGACAACATGCAAGAGATAAACGCTCCAGACGACCGGGTTCCGGCAGGATACCGCCCCAATCTGCTGGTGACGATAAAGGGTAAATCCGATCAAAAAACCATCTGGATCATGTCCCACATGGATGTCGTTCCTCCCGGCGATCTATCCCTCTGGAAAACCGATCCTTACAAAGTGGTGGAAAAAGACGGCATCCTGTACGGACGGGGCGTGGAGGACAACCATCAGGGATTTGTGTCGTCGTACCTGGCCGTCAAAGCACTGCGGGAGCGCAACATCACACCCGAGTACGACGTGGGGCTGGCCATCGTTGCAGACGAGGAAATGGGCTCTGGGTATGGGATCGACTACGTCCTGGAGCATCACAAGGACGCCTTCCGGCCCCAGGACCTCATCGTCATCCCCGATGCCGGGAACCCCGACGGCACGATGATCGAGGTGGCTGAGAAATCCATCCTGTGGGTGAAGTGCGAGACCCAGGGCAAGCAGACCCACGGTTCCACACCGGAAAAGGGGATCAACGCCCACAACGCGGCCGCCCATTTCATCGTCAAGATGAACGAACTGTACAAGCTGTACGACAAGAACGATCCCCTGTTCGATCCACCCATCTCCACGTTCGAGCCCACCAAAAAGGAAAACAACGTTCCCAACATCAACACCATTCCCGGCGAGGACATCGTGTACTTCGACTGCCGCATCCTGCCCGATTACACGGTGGAAGAGGTTCAGAAGCAAATGCGCCGATGGGCCGACGACATCGAGAAACAGTTCGGCGTGACCATGAAATTCTCCTATCCGCAGCTGATGAGGGCGCCCGCACCCACGCCTCCCGACGCACCGGTGGCCCTGGCGCTGAAACGGGCCGTCAAGGACGTGATGGGACGGGACGCCAAGACCATGGGCATCGGCGGGGGCACCGTGGCCGCATATTTCCGGCAAGTGGACTTGCCAGCCGTGTGCTGGGCCACCATCGACGACACGGCCCACGAGCCCAACGAGTCGTGCCGCATCGACAACGTCATCAACGACGCGTGCGTGTTCGTCCATCTCTTCTTGCAAGAATAGGCATGGAACCGGCCAACTGGCAGAAGCTCCGCAGCGGACACATGGACTGGTCTGTGTTCCGTATGCGAGCCCAGATCGTGCAGGCCATGCGCGCGTTCTTCGAATCCCAGGATTTCCTGGAAATCGACGCTCCCCTGCTCACGCCCTTCCCCACCCTGGATGCCAACATCCATTCCCTGGAGTCTGCGTTCACAAGCGAGGATGGAATAAGAAAGACTCTGTTCCTCCATACCTCGCCTGAGCATGCCATGAAGAAGCTCCTGGCTGCCGGTGCAGAGCGCATCTTCTTCCTGGGCAAGGTGTTCCGCGACCGGGAGCTCACACCGCTCCACAATCCCGAATTCTCCATGCTGGAATGGTACCGCGCCCATGCCACGGTCCGGGACATACAGCACGACACGGAAGCCGTCGTCCTTCACGTGTGTCAAACCGTGTTTTCCAGAGACCGGCTGACGTTTCAGGGGCACCAGATCGACCTGACGCCCCCGTGGCCCCGCGTGCGAATGAACGACCTCTTCGTCCAGAAGGCGGGCATCGACCTGGAGGCCGACATGTCCGCACCGGCTCTGGAAAAAGCGGCCGACGCCCTAAGCGTTCACCGCCATCCAGACGACGACTGGGAGACTCTGTTCTTTCGGATATGGATAGACAAGATCGAGCCCGGCCTGGGCTTTGACAAGCCCGTGTTCGTCACAGACTACCCGTCCCGCATCGGCTTGATGGCCCAGCGGAAGGCGGACAATCCCGACTGGGTGGAGCGTGCGGAACTGTACATGGCAGGCGTGGAACTGGCCAACGGGTACAGCGAGCTCCTGGACGCCGAAGAACAGAGGCATCGTTTCCTCCAGGAGCAGGAGAAAAAACGGGCCCAGGGATACGGCCATTACGCCGTGGACGAGGAATTGCTGGATGCCCTGGATTCCGGCATTCCCCCCTCGGCCGGCATGGCCCTGGGCGTGGATCGTTTGGTCATGCTCCTGCTGGACAAGGCAGACATCCGGGACGTCATCCCATTTCCCGTGCATCAGTGGATGACAGGAAAAGCCAATCCATGAATGGTCGGATTGAGAATAAGGGACCAAAACGATGGGACAAAAGAAGAAGGCGACGATCCTATTTCGATACCCCCTACGATATATAAAAAAATTCTTGCAGTGGGTGAACGGCCCTTTTGAACGATGGTTCACGCTGACTATCATCGTCCTTGTGGTAATTCTTTTCATCCTCGGTCCGGTTCTTAAAATCATCACGCTGTATCCCGGCTACGCGGCAGGCAGCCAGAACCGGCTCTACCTTTTGTCCGCCATTGCCCAGAGCCTGGCCGCCATCCTGGCCCTGGTCGTGACCATCACCCTGGTCTCCGTACAACTCGCTTCCCAGACGTACACGCCCCATGTCATGCACATGAAGCTCAGGGATAAATATTTCTGGACACTCATCATCCTGTATGTGCTAACAATACTCTACACCTTCTGGGCCATGAGCAGTTTGAAAGCGTACCACTGGAATCCACACGCAGACCGATGGGTAATCGCAATATGCCTCCTCCTGACCAGCACTTCCGTGCTCTTCCTGTTTCCCTACATAGCCGAGACCATCAAGAGCCTCAAGCCCGATATCTTTGTTGGTAAACTGCTTAAGCGTCATGATAGCGACGCCGTAGAGGAAGTACTCCATCGGGCCGCTAACGAAGGCTTCATCACTATCGTCAATGAGGTATGCGTTCTGATAGATGGATATACCTTACGGCGCATGCTGTCCCTTCCAGAGGAAAAACGTCCAGAGTGTGCGGGAGAGGTTGCAACATGTTATCGGAACGTGGCAAAGCGAGCATTCCGCAAGAAAGAACAGGATGCTTTTTACGCTGTATTTCGGCATCTGAGGATACTAACCAAGTTATGCACGGACTTCCAGTTAAGAGCCGAGGCAGACGTGTTCAACGACACCATCGTGGAACTGTACGACTTTGCCCTGGAAGAGAAGGAGCAAGCGCATGAAAGCCGATGAGGCCCGCCTCCACCTGGAAGCGGCCGAGAATTTTGCAGAAATCGCCGAATTCAAAGCCGAGGGCAAGGAAGAAAACCTGCACCGTGCCATCGATGGGTATAAAAAAGCCCTTCTTTACTTCACCCGGGAAAAGAGCAAGACCGAGTACGCCCGAATCCAGAACAGCCTGGGCAATGCTTACGTTGGATTGGCCGAGGTCAGGGATAAGGAACAAAATCTCAAATTCGCCATCAAAGCGTACGAAAAAGCGCTTAAAATCTACACTACCGATGGATTTACAGTAGACTATG
>Ga0180431_10002387_pt1 | contig 25177 bp, 46 predicted proteins | sample SS_ome_11_FD_132459 | JGI IMG/M metagenome (GOLD analysis project Ga0180431, IMG submission 132459) | Hypersaline lake sediment archaeal communities from the Salton Sea, California, USA - SS_1_MS_1 metaG | ecosystem: Environmental > Aquatic > Non-marine Saline and Alkaline > Hypersaline >... | reverse complement strand
GGGGGTAGGGGGGGCGTTATATATAGGGTTTTAGTTACAATTTCCCGGCTTTGCCCCGGGATTTCGAGGTATGTGGGTGTCCTTCGGGGGTACTTGTTCCTTATAAGTCGCTCTTCTTAAGATTAAGATTGATATTCCAAGTTACCTATTATATAATATATATAGGAAAGCAGAAAAGAGCTGTTGACCAATTTAGGGGGTTTCTTTCGACTATACGGTTTCCGCATTTGGTCGGAGGAGATTCCCTATTTTTATACTTGATGGTTATGAGAGTAATTAGGTTGGGGGTATGAATTTTGGAAGGGTATAGGGTAATTGTTTGGGATTTAACTGGTTCTGAGAGTTTTAGGGATCCGGAGACGTGGCAGATGTTAGAGGAAATGTCCATACCGGCGACGGGTCCTTTTTCGGCAGCTGAGATGGCGGCTGAGAGTTTTGGGGTTAACATTCCTAAGAATGGAAATTTTGTAAGTGGGTTGTCGGGCATGGTTTGGGTATCTAGTGACGAGTCGCTTGCTTTTGAGGTTATAGAGCAGGGCCGTACGTCCGTTCCTGCTTATAGGCTTTGGGATACCCGTATTAAGGACGAGCAGCGTGCTGATCCGATTAAGACGTATCCGGAATGGAAGCGGAGGTATCCTGCTAAGGCGTACTAAGTATTGTTGGGGGTTTGAGATTTGAAGGTTGCTGGTATAAATGTGAAGCCGGTTAAGTTTTCTACTAAGCCGGGTAAGCTTTCAAAGAAGATGGTAATCTCGGAGGCTAGTGAGAAGAACGCGAGACAGTTTGCGCGGAAGGCTGAGTCCCGGGTAAACAAGGTAGTTAAGGGAATGGAGGTATAACGTGCCCAGAGCCAAGAAGAAGAAGTCTTCGTTTTTGGGGATGGACCTTGATTTTAGTTGGGGTGGATTTAGGAAGTTTGCTAAAGGGACGAAAAAGGGCATGACGAAGGCTTATGGCGGCACGTCGAAACGAAGACGACGGAGATATTAGATAAAGTATTTTAGGGGGTTGGTGGATTGGCTAGAAAGAAGACAAAAAAGCGTTCTGCTGCTTCTTATAGTAAGGCCGCAAAGAAGGCGTGGGCTACTCGACGTAAGAGGTACGGTAAGAATGGTGTAAGGGGCTAATAAGTCGATTACCCGGTGGAACACTGGTAACGTAAAATGCTAGGGGGTTGATATGTATGTTAGTAGGTGTTCTGATTTCCATCATGATTTCTATCGTGGTTGGTGTCTCCCTTATCCCGACCATCGTCGACTCGATTAACACTGCAAAGAATACTGATAACGCTCCTACCGGACTTTCGGGTCTGTTGGATGTGCTGTCATATGTGTTCGTAGCGGTGATCCTGCTCGGCGCAGTGGCTTGGATCGGAGGCCAGGGCTAACGGTATGGAGTCAGGGCTTGAGGGGATATTTCTTTACGGAGAGGTATCCCCTCTTTGTCTATTACCCTCGGGGACAAGGATGTGGATGATATGTTAGGAGGTTATTAAATGAGTTATCAAAAGAAGGCATTGCAAGAGCCGGATGTTGATGGGATTATTAGGGATTTTGAGTGGTTTGAGGACGGAGAGGAAGTTGTGTTTGCGGTAGATGGAGAGGTAAACGGGTACTATAGACGGGTAAGAGGAGAGGGTCTTCGGCCGGCTAGGTATCGTGTCTATATGGCGGATCGTAGTGGGGACTTTAGAGAAGTTGGTACGCGGCGTACCGAAGACGGTGCTATGATGTTGCAAAAGTTGCACTTTGTTGCCTAGTGGAGATTATTAACCGATGGTTAGGGATTGAGGGGCCGGTAGATGAGAAGAGATAATAAAGTATGGATGGTCACTTTTACGGATGGGGATTCTGATCAGACGATTTATGTTAGGGGTGGTAAGAAAGGTGAAGCCGTACAACAAGCATATGGGGCGAGTATTTTTAGCAAGGTATGTTTCGGGCCGCTTCGTCATATGGTGTCATGGATTGAGTATGATATGTTAGACGTTTCTGAGAAGGGACTTTTTGTGGATGGAATGGCAGTATTTGAGGAAGAGGCACATCAACTCGAAGATTGGGATTGGGGGTAAATTAGATGGATATGCATTTTATTCGTGGCTCAGGACCGTTTGAGGAAACTGGTCTTTTACCTGATGATTATGTGGTGCGCTGGGGAGAGGTTGAGTTGGGTTATGTGAACCCGAAGCGGCAGTACATTTATCAATATGTCGGAGAGGATTTGGATAGAGATGCCATAACGCGTAACCTTATTAAGGCATGTAAGCGGAGGTTTGGTGATGGTGAGTGGACTGTTTCGTATTCTTGAATTTAAGGGAGGCAAGTAAGTTGGATGATGAATGGGAGTTGGATGTTGGTTTACCGAAGGATAGAGGTGGGGTTTTCATGTGCTTCGGGTGGGTTTGGTGCTGGTTATAGGGACATGCAGTTTGCGTTTCCGACTCGTTTGAAGGCGTTAGCAGCGGAGAGAAGAGTGGTGAAGTTCCTTAAGAACTTAGGGGTTAAGGTAGGTGATAGAGAAGGGGAGGCTTATACTGGTGTGTATTCTTATGATGAGTAGGAGTCCATTAACGGTGTTGTTTGGGTAGGGTAATAAGTAGTGGGGTTTAATTAATGTTTGTAGTTAGTCAATCAAGTGGCAGTTCTGGTACTACTAAGAAGACTTATTCTGGTAAGTCTTCTCCTTCTAAGGGTAGTTCGTCCTCTTATAGTCCTATGACTAGGAGAGCTGCTGAGGCACAGCCAGAGGAGAAAGAGGAGCAAAAAGCACCTAAGCTTCAGGCTCCTACTACTACCTATGAGGAAGCAGCTGGCGAGTTGAAGGTTCATAAGCCGGAAGAAGATACCGTTGTAGCAGCTTTGGAACCGGCTACTCGTGGTCCTTTGGTTCCTGATAAAGGGGAGTTGGTACCTGGGGGAAGGCCTGCAACCGTTACTACCAATGTAGTTACTGTTGAAGAGGCTTGGTCTCCTGAGTATGCTAAGGATGATAGGGTCACCACTGCTCATATTAGTGAGTTGCTTGAGGAGAATGAAGGGGATAGGAGGGCTACTGCGGAGGCTCTTATCGCTGAAGGTGTAGAGTCTGGTAAGGCGTGGAATTTAGTTAGAGGTACGCAGAAATTCCTTGGGGACGTCGAGAAGGGTAAGACGACTTGGGAGAAGGAGTTTGGTAGGCCTGAGAACGCTTTTGTGCAGCCTTATGAGTCTGAGAAGGTATTAGAGGGCATTCGAACGGGGTACCAGGGTCTCATTGATTTAAGGGCGAAGCTTGCTGGAGAGGCTGGAGAGATTTATGATCAGGCCTATGATACTGCGATTAGGGAGTGGTATCCAGGTATTGAGCATGGAAAAGAGCCCCAGTCTGGCGGTGCCTGGATGTATATGGGGCAGGCAGATAAGGACCAGTACCACAGTCTTCAGGACCGGATACGGCAAATCAACGCCCAAATAGCTAATATAGGTCAGCATTTCGAGACACAGTCGACTCCTAGTAGTACTATGCCCGGTCGTCTTTTGGGGGCGAGAGATTCGCTTACAATGGGTTCTTTGCAGTCGTTTACTGGTAAAAAAGATTTTGCGAAGAACGTTTTAGCAGGGGCTGATAGGACTTGGGTTAGGGGTGATCAGGATGCTCTTAATGCGGAGTTGGAGAAAAGATATGGCTTCGAGATGCTGCCTGGTGAGTCGCCTACTAATTTTGCTCATCGGATGTGGTTGGAGAATGTCGACTCCGTTCCTGAAGAGCAGGTTGTTAAGTATCAAAATGATATAAGGGATTTTATTGAGAGAAGAAGAGGGACTTACCGCGATGATAGGATGGTGAGGGTTCCCTTTAAAGTTTGGGGAGCACCCACTTCTATAACCGAAAAGACTTATGCGGGTAAGGGTCCCTTTAAGGTTTCTACTCCTGCACCTGCGGTTGTTGGTTCGCCCCTTATACAAGGTGGCGGAGGTATCCTGGCGGACTTGCCATCTCCTGTGGGGCTACCTTCTCTTCGCGGTGCCCCATCTACGCCTACTCCTCCCCCTTGGGTAACAGGTAGTAGGAAGGGCGCCGTTCCTTTGAAACTTGCAGGTTTGGCTGTTGGGAGCGGTTTTGGGTTTGGTGGCGGTCCTCTTAGTCCTTTTACTTATGGTGAGGTGGCCAAAGAGTTGAGAGCGGAGCAACCTGTTCCTGCACCTAAGTGGGCTCCTGGTGGCTTCCTTTCTGGACAAGGGTTGAGACCGGGTGGCCTTGAAGAGTTTATGAAGGAAGGGATGACGACTGGTGGGGCGATTACTTATTGGCGTGATTCGGGTTTGATGGAGAAGGAGTTTGCGGAGCATGCAGGTGCGTTAGATAAGGATAAGGCTTTAAGGGATTACAGATCAGAGTTGGAAGACAAGTGGTCGTCAATCAGGAGTGAGGAAATAGATAATGCGATGTCTGAGAAGGATACTTGGATGGCTGACCAGGCGCGCCAGTATGGTTTGGCTTTGCATGCCGCGCAGTCAAGGGGTGAGAAGCTTAAGCAGACGAGGGCTGAGTGGTTGGCTGGGGCCTCTGCGTTTTATGATAAGGAAGTATATAAGCAGTTCGATTCTTCAGGGGCTAAGGAGAGTTGGATAAAGGAGAATCTTGGCGCATACGAGTCTGCGTTAGATAAGCAGTTGTCGGATACTGATCACATTACACTTACTGACCCTGATACTGGTAAAGTGATGTTTAGCGGAGGTATGAGTGATTACAAGGCTTGGCGCTCGAGGCAGAGTGGCGGTTTAGGGGAAATTGGAAAGAATTTTGGCATGTCTATGATTCCTGTTTATGGTACGATACAATACGGACGACAGGCTGCTAAAGATGGTTGGACACCTAGTGAAGTAGGATGGATGGCCGCTTCTGTGGGCGGCGATATTGCGATGATTGTTCCTCCTTTAGGAGCGGCCGCGAAAGCTGCCATACCTGTTAGGGCAGGAGTTACGGCCGGCCGGGCATCCATAGTTGCTCGTACTGCGGCTTCTGTATTTAAGATTAGGCCGAAGCTGGTTAAACCTACGTTTAAAGGGGTTTTGGGAGGCTTAAAGACAGGTGTTGCTGAGTATGGTAAGGCGTTGGCCTACCCTTTTAGGCACCGCAGGGCGACGATTGGAGCATTAAGGGGTCTCTCTACGGGTAAGATGACCTTTCCAATGTCAGGACTTGGGGTGAGCGCTACTGAGAGAGTTCTTACTCCAGGTGGTGGGAAGAAGATTAAGGTCCCCCGAAATCCTTCTGACCAGAACTTTCCACATATGACGCGGAAGGACTATGATGCTCAAATGGCAAAGGTCGGTGGGACTCCTACTGATGAGGGTTATCAAGCTTACTTGAATGAATTTCATAGGTCGCACCCGCGAGTGCGAGGGGTTGCTTATGAAGATGATATAATTAAGGCAGTAGACAATAGTGGGTTCGAACAGGCTCGGGCTATTTATGGGGATGACGCTGTTCGGCAGGCTCTTGGTAGCGAACGGTATAACAGGCTTGAGAATATGACTGTAGAGGACTATCTTAGTAGACATCTTACATTCGAATCTCCGGAGGGAGGTACGTTTGAGATTGCTCCTACAAAGGGACACGAGTTTCGTCCCATTAAGTCTCCTGCTCAAATAAGGGGGGAAGGATTTAAAGGAAGGTGGCAGGCACACGAGGAGTGGTTGAAGGCCGGAGGTAAGGTTGAGGGTCAGCCGTCCTATAATTCTTGGTTTGATGAGCCTATGGTGGTTAGAACTCCAGAAGGGAAAATAGTTACTAAGGCTTTCGTTGATGCGGATGACGTGATTATCGGGCCGGTTAGAGGTGGTGCGGTTGACCCCTTGCCGGGCGAGTACTTTGACGAAGTATCCTATTGGGCTCGTGCTATGCGGGCTCAAGGGCATGACGTTCCGGTGGGACACACGTATGTTGGAACGGGTACCCCATTGGAGGCAGCGCCGCACGTTACAAGCGTTCCGAGTGGGACACCTGTTGGAGCCCCTGCACCTAAAGGGACGCCTGTTGGAGCCCCTGTTCTTATAGGAGCACCTGTTGCGACCCCTAAAGTACTGCCAGCGTCGACTCCGACTGCTGTTCCTCTAAGCATTGCTTCGCCGGTAACTGTTCCAGCTTTGATGGCGGCTCCAGTGGGAGTTGGCATACCAGGGCACACGTCTGTTCCGGCTTTGTCTTCGATAGGGGCATCTGTAGGTGTTCCGTTTGCGGCTACGGCTCCAACTCGACAACCAACGCGTATGGCAGCTGCAACACCAGCATCAGTAACATCCCCTCAGCCTGCACCAACCACTACCCCGACTCCAGTTTCGACGCCGACGAATGTACCGGCTCCTGCAGCTGTCCGAACTACAGTTCCTGCACCGATCGTGCCTTTTGCTTTACCAGGAGCTCTTGGAGGTGGTGGAGGTGGTGGAGGTGGTTATGGACCAGGTTACAGACCTAAGCCATTAGGTCTTTGGGTCATGGATTATAGTGTTAGTGGGGTACATCCGTTAACTGGTAAATTGGTAAAGTCCAAAGGGACAAAGGGTATAAAGTATGGCGCCGTAGAGAGTAACATTTTGAAGTCACGGACTTTGGGTGGAAGAAATGGGTCTTCAGGGCGGTTGTACAAAACGGTTACTAGGGCATAAGGAGGTGTTGTGATGTATCGAGTATTGCCAGAAGGGTTTGAGTTCGCCCCATTTGACTATTATGGGCACACCGTCCAAATTGATGACTATGGCTATTATGAGGTATATGACGGGAAGAGGTTCTTGGGCCGTTTTCAGGACTTTGAGGGGGCGCGGAATTTCATTTTGGATAGGGCATTGGGGCCTGATTCGGAAAGATGAGTACTGATATATTTTATTGGGTTATGCATATTGTAAGGGGTGATGTTTATGCCATTGGTCCTTATAAAAGTCGGGAAGGGGCCGAGAATCGGTTGGATCAGGTAACAGGAGGGCAGGCGGATTTGTTTAAGAGTTTTGAGGCAGATCCGATTAAAGCCATCGATGATTATAAAAGTGAGCAAATGGGGGTTAATTAATGGATTATGTTGAGGTACGGGGATATAGCGAGAACGAGTTTGACCCTTATCCACACAGGGGGTATATAATACAGGCTCATCCCGATGGTTGGTTTTATGTCATTGATAGGTTAGACAGAAAGGGGCAATCAGCATTAAGGTTTTTGTCGCTTGAGCAGGCGGTGGATTATATTGATAATTTAAGTTCAGGGGGTATTTACTAATGGGATATACGCCAATAAGTGCGTCTTCGCAAAACAAGAGGATGCCTGTAGATCCCCGAATCGTAAGGCGGGTCCAAGGCAGTTCCAGGATGATGAGGGAGCAGGGTTCCGATTTTATGGGCAGATGGGGCGGCCCTACGATGTATCGTAAGGTCGCAAAAATGGACGCAAGGGATAGAATGGCTTATATGGCTATACAAGATGGGTTTGTTGAACGGGGAGATATCGCTGAAGCAACCGGCATGCCTTTGTCTGAAGTGGATCAGGCAATTGCGTCTTTGAAGAAAGAGGGAGAGATTGTTGAAGAGGATAAAGAGGTTGCGCAACTTTAACAAAAGGGCGTGGGTTTTAAGAGCTTTATGTGCCGGCTTTGTAGTAGGGCTTTTTTGCCTTTTTGCCTCTCCCGCTTATGCGGTCGATAATCCCGATAGTATAACTATTGGGGATTCTTACGTGTTTAGGGATGTCCTTGAGGATGGGGATTGGTTGGTTTTTGTAAGGTATGATGTGAATTATGGGAGTGTGCCGGATGACTATGCAAGTGAGTGTTTTTATATGGCACTTCTTGATGGTGATGGAGATGTATTAGGTGGTACGCACTTCCAACGGGAGTTGGAGTATTACCAGCACAACATAAGGTCTATTTACCTTACGGCTAGTCAGGTTACTGAGGCGTCTCTTACTTGGGAGTCTGAGTATAAGTTAAGGGTTTCCGGATTTGCGTCTAAGTTCGACCCTTTGGTTGAGGGGACGAATATGAAAACAACTACCTTGACTTCAAGTAACTATTACGAGGGTAGCGAACTTGGCGGAGTGATGCTTTCACAGGCTCAGATATTGGAGGATGATTGGGGTATAACTTTGCTGACTAACGGCCTTTTGAATGTGACTGGTCAAGCTTATTTTGTGGAGGCAGTACCTGATTTAGCGAGTATGGATTCTTCTATATTTTCGACCGCGATTGCGCAAATGGAAGTTGATGATACTTACCTTGACATGGATACAGAGTACTCAGATGCACTGGTGGACAACAAAGGGCCTATATTAGGAGGTGCAATTGAGGATTTGGCGGGTACTTTTAGGGTCTCTGAGACTTGGGCTTCTATTTGGCTTGTTGCAATGTTATCGCTTACGTTTTCAGGAATAGTGTTTGCGGCTACTAAAGATACTGGTATGGCAATGATGGTTGGAGTGCCGATTGCGGTAGGAGCGGCTTATATGGGAATAGGTGGAACGGACATGTTTGCGACAGTAGCCTCAATAGCAATTGTTGCGGCCGTTTTGTTTGGTATTCATTTTATACTCGGAAGGTTTGCGGCGTGAGAATAACGTGGAACAAGTTATGGCCGTTTGTAAGTATGTGGATAATGGCAACGATGTTTTTTGTGTTGCCTGTACACGCGTCTTCGTATGACTATTACGTACCGGTTACGGTTACTTATAACGAAACATCTGGCACGTTGTGCAACTTTTCAGTCTTAGCTGCTATTAACAATTCTCAGTTAGCCGACTACGAATATTTGGACTTAGATGGGCTGAATAGCAGTGTCCAGGAAGGGGCGACGACAAGAGTGCACGGTGTCGGTACTTCTTATTTAGGTCTGTTTGTGCCTGAATTGGGTTTTGGTCAGTCTAGGGGCTATAGATACTTGTTGGAGTACAGCCCCGCTTCTGACGATTACCCGATCATACCTGGGTATGGAGGTTATGTAACTGTCGACGATGATGCTTCTTTAGAATTGGGTGACACTTTTTCTGTAAATATGTCTGGGTTTGTGGACACAACTATGGGAAGTTATCCGGTTGTAGAGGGGATTACTGGTAACCACACTGAGGTAACTGCTTCTTCGTATAATGCAACTTTGCCTAGTGATTTGGAAGTAGGGGATTTACTTATTATTTGGGTAGCAGCGAGTTACTCTGGGGGATCCGGAGATACTACTATGACTTTGGATGGTTGGGATTTATTGTATGAGCCCGATGGCGGAGCGGCGGAAGTCCATGGTTGTTATAGTCGGGTAGTTGATGGGGGTGAGGGTTCTTTTGTAACCATAACGTATAATAAAAGTCTGTGGACAGCTTATGTGTGCTATCATATAACAGGTTATTCAGATTTTGAGGTGGGCACGATGGTTGAGGATTCTGATGATTCTCCGGATCCTCCAGAGTTGTCGTTAAGCAGTGATACGGCTTCTACTCTTTGGATTGCTGCTTTCCACAATAGGAGGGATGATGGTTATGTAGAGAGTTACCCTGGTGGGTATGATTCTAATCAGAGGAATGAGTGTTCTGATGAAACTTATGGCAGTGGAGTGGGTGTGTCCACTAAAGAAGCAAATTCTAGTAGCGAAGATCCTGGTACTTTTACTCTTGATGAGTCAGTTGATTGGTCAGCAAATACCATAGCAGTAAATTCTAGGAAGTCCTTAGTTTCTAAGGAGGATGGGTTTATAACTTCTATTACTAGTGATGGGACCATTACTTCAACTATAAACTCAACCAAGTCCGTATCTGCTACTGGTATCTCTTCAGGAGTACATACTATAGAGACTTTTGCTGATGGGACTAATATGGTTATTTATGTAGATGATGTAGAGGAAGATAGTGTTGCTTTAAGTGGGAATAGTCTTAGTGATGGTTCAGGTAATTGGGAGTTTATGGTAGGCAACTCAATGCCTTATGCCGATTATATCCAGATAGATGTTAGCGGGGCACAGGAGCTTTGGTTCCAGCCTGTAACTATGTATTCTGAAAGTAATTTAGCGGATAGGAGTGGAAGCGGCAATACGGGAGAGATAGTTTGGGGAGAAAACCCTAGCGGTGTCGAGGTAGACATCGGAGGTACGCTTTCGGCCGTGGATTACGTAGCCGGGGGTGAAGGTGATAGTACTGAGATATCAGAAGTTTATCCGCCTCCGGAAGATTTTACCATGCATGAGGGGGATGCGGCTACGGGAACTGGCATGCCTATGGAAGGGATCATGACTCGGATGTCAGACAGCTTGGGGTGGTCCTTACCTGTTTCGTATGCTGTAATGATATTAATATTTGCTGTAGCGGTTGGTTTTGGGGCTTTTGTCGCGTCCGGGTCGCCATTGGGCTTTACAATAGGTTTTGGTATTACAGCAGGTGTTGGTGGCTCTATGAGGGATGCAACAGGGGCCACTGTGTTCCCATGGTGGATAGCATTCATTGTTGTAGTTATTATTGGTATGGGTATATATGTATGGAAGAGGGGGTAACGAACATTGGCTGAGAAGTTCTATGTCGTAGTGTATAACACTCCCCATTGGAGAAAAGAGGATAGGAATGAGGGTTCTTATGAATTGGGGACCGCTTTGGTTTTAGCGAGTAGTAATGGGGAGGCTTGTAACGTGCTCCGACAGGCCGGGTGCGTGCCGAATCCCGGGGCCGTTTGGAGGAGTAATTCTTCTATGCTTTGGGAGGAGACGGTTGATGATTTAAACAGGCAACCGTGGCTGTACGATGAGGCTCGTGAAAAGGGTTTTGCGAAGATAGAGTTTGATTTCCTTTCGACCCCAAGGGTTCGGCATCGAAGAGACAATGTTTGGGGGTCGGTGCGCGATGCGGAGGAGTTTCTGTAATGTCTTATTACTATATTGATTTTGGTGCTCGGGATACGGAGCCACGTCTCATGCATAAGTGCCCGAAAAGGGGTAATAAGAAATGAGTGCTAAGTGGGTAGGTTTTGCGGTATTTGTTTATGTCATCGGTCTTTTGGTGGCGTACATAAGTACTGGACAGGATGTATTTAGTTGGTCTAATATGACCAATCCTGTGCACATAACGTCTACGTTTAGCGAAGCGACATCTCAGGAGGATTGGGGGACGTTTTCGTTTGTAGCGGCGTCGTTTAACAATGTTATGAGCTACTTTCAAGGGTTGTGGAAGGTTCTGACGCTACAGCTTCCGGTCTTCCAAGAGGGTCCATGGCGGATACTTAGATGGGTTATTTTAGCCCCCATTACTGCTACGATTATATATGGTTTGGTGACTACATTCTTTGGAATGTTTCAGAGGGAAGCTTAATGACGATCGAGCCAGGTACTGAAAAGACTCTTTGTTGGTTGCCAACGAGTAGATTGGTTGGGGCTATAAAAGTTTAAGGGGGTAAGGTGACATGGTAACGAATTTTGAAGGTTATCCTAAGAGTGCTTTTATCTTTCAGGATTTGAAGAACGAGCTCGAGTTGGGGTTTTCGAGTGATGAAGACATAGTTGAGCGCTATACACAAAGGTTAATGCTTAGGGGATATAGTGAGGAGTATGCGCGTAACAAAATAGTTGAGAAAATCATTCGGATAAGAGAACGGATATAGGAAGTAATCGACAAGGGTCGGAAAGGTAGGTGACAAATAAAAGTTGGGGGATAAGCATATGAATAATTATAAAGTAAAGGAGGGGGTAAATGACTGGTCCACTGGTTCTATTTATTATGATGCTTATGATGCCGATTGCTCTAATACTTTGGAACAAGAATCGCATCAAGGGCAAGATGTTGTGTTACATCTTAAAAGACGATAAGTCCGTAACACCTAAGTTGTGTGAGTTAAGGGATGATTTTGTGATATACGAGAACTACGCATTTGATGTTTGTCCGGATTTGGTAAGGGTGGCAAGGTTTCCGACTGGTTGGCCTTCTTTTGTGCAGGAGCTCGTGCCTTGTGCGCTATATGATATTAAGAACGCTCTTCCATTGAATTGGATTAATTTGAAGGCCGCTGATTATAGGTCAATGGAGGTCAGGTCCGCTCTTGATGAGAATTGGTTGAGGAAGTTGGTACACGAGGCTGCTACGGAAGGAGCTCCACAGAGTGGGGGCTTCGGTAAGATTAATTGGAAGAAGGTACTTCCTATTATGTTATTGGTTGGCGGCGTAATTGGTTTTATTGTTATATCTAGGATGGGTGGTGGAGGAATATTTGGTATGTTTGGAGGTGGGTAATGTTTAACGGAATTCGAGCGGGTATACAATCAGAAGAAGAAACTGCGATTCATTCAATGTTTCCTGCTTCCAATAAATTTAATATGAAGCAAATGATAACGGAGTTACAACCTAAAGCCACCACAAGCTTTTCTGTTTTAGGTGTGTTTCGTCGTTTGTACAAGAGTAGAACTCTGACGTGGTTTCAGGACGAGTATAACTCTAATAAAATTGCACAGGAGCGTAAGGGCCGTTTGGAGCTTAGTGAGGTTGTAGCGGCTACACGTAGAAGGGACAAGGAAGAAGACTGATGATTAACGTTGAATTAGAAGAATTGTTGGAGAATTATCTTACGGGGATTATAAGCTTTGAGGGACCAATGGGTACTTCGAAGTCTACCACTGCGGTCGCAATAGCTTATGAGAAATTTAGGGTGTTGGGAAGAAAGGTCATTTCGAATCAGCATCTCAGCTTTCCGTATTCCCGATTTGACATCGCGTATTTTTTGGAGCATTATGCGGATGAGGAGCTGACGAATTGCGTATTGTTGATGGATGAGTTTTACCAAATAGCGGATGCTAGGGCCTCCGCTACTAAACTCAACCGTCTTTGGACTTATTTCATTGTGCAGACAAGGAAAAGAGATGTCGATTTGTTTATATGCACACACCATTTGGACCATATTGATAAGCGGAATCGAAGGGCTGTCAATATAAGGGGTTCGTGTAGGTATTATGAGGAGTATCCTTGTAAGAAGTGCAGGGGTACGGGCAGGTACCCTGTTCAAGGGGAGGTTATAAAATCCAAGTCGTACAAGCGGTACGAAGGAGGAGACCAGTGCCCGCGGTGTTTAGGGTACGGAAAAGTCGGGTACGGAAGGGTCAATTTCTTGGATAGGCGAAGAAGGATACGGTATCCGGTAGAAATACCTAGTAATATGTATTGGGATAAGTTTGAGACCCGTGAAAGGGTTTCGGTACAGCAGAAGATTCTTGAGGGAATCGACACTGTGGAGGTCTAATATGAGGATATACGGTCTTACTAAGCTTGGCAAGAAGCAGGCGCAGAAGGATTTAGGTGGAATAGAGATGAAGGTGCTGCATTATATACGCGAAAATAAGACTGTTACTGATGATGAGTTATATGTTATTGGGGGAGAGAGGTATATTTTGAGGCGGTTAAAAGACAGGGGATTGGTAGAGGAGTTGACCACGTAATGAGTCGGTTTTTTAAGGGTAAATTTAGAAGAATAGGGTTCTTAGTTGGCTCCATAGTTTTGGCAGGCTTACTTGGAATAAATATGGTACCTGTAATGCCTGTAGTTACCATAGAAGCTATGGGTTATGAAATCAAAGTGCCTGCTTTGTTTGTGAAGGGTGAAGGGCATCTTTGTATTCAGAACAACCTTGCCTTGGCAGCCCAGACTAACGAGCAGCAAGCAGAGGTTGGAGCTAAGGCTACTAAAACCTCTGGAGTTGGGCTACAAGAAAGTAGTACTCCTGTTAGGTATGGATATGTTGATTATAAGGACAAAGAGCCTGCGGATGTCAGTGACTATGCTTATGCCGTTGTAGAGCCTAGTGGAACTTATGAGTACCATGGTAATGTTAGGATTAGGATTGACTTCTTCTTAAAAGAGGCTAGTCCTCGGTATAATGATAGATATGTAGAGGTAGTAGATACTGAAAGTGAAGAGTATAAGGCTGGGTATCCTGGAGAGGTAGATCCAAAGACTGGAGAACCTCTTGATTGGGATAGGTATAACAAGTGGTTAGATGGATTGCCCACTACTCACCAGCTTAATCCGTTTCATTCTCACTTTTTACATTTTCCACCTGATGTAACAAATGCTGAGATTGAGAAAGCAGCGAACTATCACCTTGGTAATTTTTATCAAGCCTTTATGGATGAATGGGATTTAGTTGCTGGTGGTATGCGTCATGGATGGGATGTCGAAACTCGAGTAAGACCTTATAGATACGATGATAACCCTGCCTTCTTGGAGTATGATACTCTCAAAACAGAATGTGAAACTAGAGTTGAAGAGGTTAAGCAATCTGGCTTAACCAGTTCTATTATTGCTGTTCAAGGTACTGGTACTCCTGAAACTTATCCTGCTACCGAGATTGATGTAGGGCCAGGAACTGCCAGCAACAATGCTAATCTCTCAGGTGATAGAACTTTTATACAAAAGTATAATGCAGCCAATGATACAGGTGTAATAGATACCATAGATATTAGAAGTGGTACTACACCTAACCTAATGACAGGTGTAAAGGCAGGCACATTTGAAAATACATCGGGTGATTATTACACTTCAAGGGATTCGGAATCATTAGGAGACCTAGCCGCAGGGCTCAATCAGCTTACAGGTTTGAATTGTTCTATCTCGACTGGAGATTATATTGGGGCATATTGGACTGATGGGTATGCCAGATACTATGTTGGGAGTGGTTCCAATGGTTATATGTACTATAAGGATGGAGACCAATTCGGTCAAGGGTCTCAAGAATATAGTGATTACCTTTCAGGGTTCTATGATACTGTTTATCTTAATATCTACGGCACAGGGGAGACAGCTATAGAAGATATATCCAATACTCCAGCTACTTATGACTTTGGAAATGTATCTGCCGATTCCACATACAGTTCTGATATAAATGAGTTTACTATCACAAATAGTTCTGGAGACGCCGTTGATATAACTATAAGCGGAACTGATATGGTAGAAACTGGTGCAGGAGGCTATACTTGGACTTTAAGTGATACAGCTACAGTAGGAGAAGATACTTATGGATTAAAAGCTGGGTTAGATGATGATGATGATAGCTTTGATGCGGTAGTCAAGAAATCTGAAACCTATAATACTCTTGTATCAAGTTTAGCTGACAGTGGCACGCAGGACTGGGGGTTACAATTGCTTACACCGAGTTCAATAACTGATTATACCAAGGGTGAAATGGAAGCGACTGTAACTCTTACTGCTGCTTTCTCGTCATAAAAGGTCGATACATCTGAATACGAGTAAAAAGGAGGTGAGAAAATGAGAAGGTTTAGAAAGCTTTTGTGGGGCATGGCACCTTTAGCGGCAATCGTCACTCTTCTTATTTCTAATGGAGGCGTAGCTCTTGCTGATACTACTGCTACTGTTACTATTAATGCTACTCCCACTTTTATCAGTATAGCGTTGAATAACACCAGTTATGACTTCAGTACTGTAGCAGCTGATGAAGATGAGGAGACCCCTGATGGGTATTTCGGTGTCACCAATAATAGTACCGTTACTACCAACACTACTATAGTCTCTAATGGGTGGCAAGACACCGATGGTGAGGCTCCTGACAGTCCGTGGACTTGGGACACTCCTGGAGAAGATCAAGGCCAAATGAAGGCCAGTGATGGTGATGGTGCATTTGACGTTACTATTGATGATTCTACTCCCGCTGAACTAACTTCTGGCACTTCTGCTGAAACGGATTGGGTGTTTGAGGTTCAGATTGATGCCCCGACTTCATTTACTCATGGTGAACCTCAAGGTACGACACTGACATTAACCTGTGCTGAAGAATAGCCTGGTAGGACCGGTGGAAAGCCGGCGTTGGGGTTGAGAAGGTAGAGAAGCCACTATACCCAAGTATAAAATGTATATACGGAAGGAGGCGGTGGAGGATGAATAAGAAACTTAGGGGGTTGTTGTTAACTGCAACGGTTTGTTTGTTACTTGCATTAGGGGGATGTGCGGTTCCAAGTAGGATAGAGAAGCCACCAGTAGAGGATGAAGAACCAGTCAAAGAGGGATCAGTTAAAGAACCGATGGAGGAGGTGGTTGAGCAAGAAGAAGAGAAAGTAGAGGAGGTGGTTGAACAGGTAGAAGTCCCTAATACTCCCGAAAATGTGATTCTACCCGAGGATAACCCTCCTCCGGATAATATGACTTGGATAAGCCCGGGTAAAGTTGTTATATCCAACTTCTTTCCAGGGGCAAGAGCTGAATATTATTTAAGTGTGCACAATGGTGATGATGAGGAGTGCCCGTTTGTGATATCTTGTCGGGCGCCGGATAGGTTGTACGAGGGAGCCTCGTTTCCACCCGAAGAGTTTCAGGATTGGATAATTATTGCAGATACTGACCCTGTTATTGCACCGGAGAGTACGGAGGATGTATTTATTGTCTTGGAGATGCCTGAGGACGCCGAGAGCCCTGAAAGTTGGGAGTTTTGGGTAAGCGTCCAAGATGCTTCGCAGGCCGGGTTGGTACAGACCGAGTTGTGTTCTCGGTGGTTAGTAAACATGAGGTAATAGGATGTGGAAGAGATTACTGTTATTGGCTTTTTTAGTACCTGCAATGTTGCTGGGACCTGCGAAGCCGGTCAAGGCCGATTCTTCGACGTCAATTACTATTACTGCGGTTGGTTATATATGTGGGATGCCTGGAGACTTTACTCTCACTTACATAAATGACTTTGAAGTAGGAATATCTTGGGTAACGGGGGAGGATGCTGAAAATACTATAGTAAGGGCTGCTTTTGGTAGGGTACCAGAAAATATCAGTGATGGTTATCAGGTATATTATGGAAATGAGACGTCCTGTACTGATTCGGCGTTGTCACTTACAGGCTCAGATGTTATATATTATAGAGCGTGGTGCCAGAGAGATGATGGTGTGTGGAGTTCTTTGTTCGCTTCTGGTGACACGGGAGGGTTTATGAGTGTATCGTATCTGTTTTTAGGGTGGTTGGCTCTGGCAATTTTTATGACTTGGTTCTCTTCCAGACGGCCGGAGATACTAGTACGATTATCAGCGGGGTTGATCTGGCTTGGTATGGGGTTTTGGATATTGTTAGGTGGTATAGATAATATTGAAGTAGGGGATTCTTGGATACAAATACTTATTTGGGTCTGCTTCGTAATGTGTGTCGTACCGTTTGTATTTCAGATGAATACCGAAATACGAAAGGAGAGAAAGGGACAGAGTTGGACAGAGTTTGGAGTCCCTCCAGATGAGGATAAGGTTTCGGGGTATGAAGAATATAAAAAACGGCTCCACCGCCGAACAAGGAGGTGAGGATTGTGGATGGAGATTTAGAGACTAGGGAGCGTGAGTTGGAGCACCTTAGGGTACAAGCCGAGATTGAGGATACCAAAGCGCGGATTGAGGAGAAGAAAGCTTATGAAAGGCAGATGAAAAAGGTCGAAGGAAAAGATTGGAAAAAGATGTTCGGTTCGGCTATGAAGTCGGTACGACCTAATCAAGAGGCGATACAGGACATGTATTCGATCAACCCAGCTCTTCGTGACCTTAACAGGCCTGGTAGGAGAGGTAAATAAGTAGGGGGGTTTACGTACATGACAGGGTTAGAGTTGACAGTATTAGGTGCAATTTGTGATTATGGTCCCTATTCTTATGATAAGATGAAAGAGGCTATGCGGGTTTCTTTTGGCAACTGTTCGTGGGCGGAGGATGAGTATCTTTCTCGAGCTTTTGTTAACTTGGTCAAAAGGGGTGAAATAGCTGAACACAATGGAGTGTATTGGGCTACAGATAAGGGCTATAGAGCTATTGAAGATGCTTTTATGGAGGCAGGAGGAAATAAGTAGGGGGTCTATAGTTATGCCAACAAGTGAAGAGTACGAGGTTGAGGTTTTAATACTTATTACCGATTTCGAACCTATGTCAGTGGAGAAGATACACGAGGCTTGGAGGGTCTTTTGTGGAGGAGTTATTTCTTCTGCGACCCTGTGTCAGACACTTCAGAGGCTTCTCGATAAGGAAGACATTGTTGTGGATGGTGACTTTTATTGGACGACTGAGAAGGGGGCGCGTAGAGCGGAAGAAGCAGTTATTGATTAAGTAGGGGGTCTATAGTTATGCCTATTGAGTATATCAGGGATAGTGTGTCCACAAGTTCCAAGTTATACAGACCTACTGATAAGGAACCTGATTCAAGTAGCATGGGTACCGGAACTCAGATGTTATCTGGGGATAAAGAGTTCGTGTATTGGACGCTTGCACAACGTATTCGAGATTACTTCGGAGATGAGGGTGCTACGATAAACGATATTTCGATACACGTTACCGGTCCAATGGGTTTATCGGTACGTGACACTATAGATATCGTATATGCTGCTAAGAAGGCAGGATTCTTAAAGTAGGGGGTAATGTTTGATGAGGTATTGGGTAACGGTAAGTAGGGCCTCAGAAGATTTTGACTTGGATGGGCCAGGACCACAAACGGCCGGTTACATTTACGCGGAGAATAGGGATCATGCTTTGGATAAAATAATGAAAATGTACCATCTTGTCGAGGAAAATATTGATGAGACAGAGCAGGGAGGCTGGGGAGGTAGGCCCGACGATTACCTCTTGGCCGTTATTTATAAACCTCTTGATAAATATTGGGGTTGTATAGATATTACTGACGGCGATACGTGGCCGACTAGTGTGATTAACGATCCAAGTCTTAAGGCCCGTTTACAAAAGCCGTTTAGGAAGGGGCGCAGTGTTGCACGTTCAGATTATGGTGATTAGAGGAGGTGATTAGTTATGAGTGTTGTGGTAAGGGATATCAAAGCCTTAGGTAGGAAGCTTGGATTAACTTATGACGTGGACTACGAAGTTGTGGTAGGCCGACTTGAGCACATATACGGAACTACCTCCCATCCTAGGTCAATTGAGGTTTTGGGGAGAGGCTGGCAAGAAACTTCTATGGGGGAGTTAACTTCAGCTGCTGAGGCGTTCTGCGACTATTTGATGCAGAATGAAGGAAAAGGTGAATGGGAGTTTCTTGATGCTGATAGAGGTGGTGTGTATTACATGAATAGAGGTTACTGGGTCAGGTTCGCGTGACAAGGAAGTAAAACTAAAAGTGGAGGAGGGTAACATGGATTGCGAAACACCAGGGATGAGAATCAGAAGTGGCGGCAGAGGAAGAGGATTAGCAACAGGTCAGGGTAAAGGCCCAATGGGCGTACCGTTTAGCAATATATGCGAGACGCCGGGAGCGAAGATACGAAGCGGCGGAGCTGGTAGAGGTCTAGCCCGTGGAGGAGGAAGAGGTCCCATCAGACGCGGCGGCTTGGGAAACGTTGTAGACCTTTTTGGAAAAGAGGGTCGAAGGTACCGAGATGCAACCCGTAAGGCTTTTGTGCCTTGGAGGTAAGGTTTGGACGAGGAGTTTACTGCTGAGGAGGAAGATAAGCTTTTACGAATCGCTCAGCGCCGTTATGACATAACACCTGTCTCTTCTACTCAAGCACCTAAGCGGCGGCGATGGTTTGGTGAGAGACGATTTATTTGTTTTGTTTGTGGGGCGGATTTACCAGAGACGGAGTTAGGTGGTATTATTCATGGTAAAAAAGTTTGTAAGGATTGTCTTCCTTTCATAAGTGAAAGGGAAATTGGGAGACTTATTAAATTTGATAGAATGCATAGGCAGAGAGTATAAGGGCGTATGAAGACGAAATGGGTTAATCCCGATAATTATCCAGAGTTTGGTCCGGATGTCCTGGCTTTTTCGGAAGGGGACACCATATACATGTTTCGTGGGCGGCGAGGCGAGTCCAAGCCGTACGTGCGGAAGCATGAAGAGGCCCACATACGTTTCGGCCATACCGCTGTGAAGGGTAAGATTACTCCAGAGCAGTATGTTCAGGATGAGGTCGACGCGGATTTGGCGGCTTATATAGCTACCGGTGCTCCTACTTCTTATTGGGGTGACATAAATGGCATGTATTACGAGTTGCAGGAGACATACGGGCTTACTCCTCGAAGGTCCGCGTTTATTATTAAAAGGGCAATGAGAAGAAGGACGGTGCCCCCCAAGTGGGATAGGGCCTGTAACCGTTTGATGGAGAAATCGAGGAGGTAAATTATTACGGAATACCGATTTGTTTTGCGTCAATATGACGACGGTTCTGTTAGCAATGGTTGTTGGTATGTTGCAATACCTTCTTTACCCTCCGATACAGGAGAGGATTGGGTGGCAGGTGATTATCCGGCTTCGCAGCAGGCACATGCTGCTTTGAAGGTTGCTAATCAGTTACATGAGCAGGGTTATGATGTCGAGTCCATTCGAGAGATCCTGTCGGAATATGACTTTGGTCCAACGGCACAAAATACGGTAGTATGGCCGAGATTGGAAAGCCATATACAAGACTTACAGGGAGGTGAGTAGTATGGAAGTAAGTGAGTATTATGTTACACATCCGAGTATAAGTTTAACGGCCCTTGTTAAGGCTCCTACCACTGAAAAGGCTCGTACGGCTTTTTTGGATTATCTTGAGAGGTCCGGAATGATTGCTCGGAGGAGCAGACAGTTCTACCGTGAGAATATGATAGCCGAGAGGATGAATGAGGATTTACCGGTAAGAGCGGATATAGAACTTTCCTACGGTTATGTCGGCAGTGAAACGGACAGGTACTACGATGCTGAACCCGTGAGGTTTCCTGCATACGGGGAGTCCCATTATGAGGAGCCCCAACATGAGGAGCTCGGTGAAGGTGGGTCTAACGAAGAAGAGCCGTTTGCGGAGCCGGAGAGGGGGCGACGTATGTCTCCAATACAGCAAGCTGCAACGAGGGGGTTCATTAAATGAGCGTTGAACGTGAACGTGAGCATTATATTAGGATGCGTGAGATAGGGGAGCGATTTGGTCATTCTGGCCATAGTTACAAATCGCCGTATGCTTATTCTTCCCCATATAGAGAAGACCATATAAAGCGTTCCCCTTTTATCTTTAGGGATTTCCGACAGGAGTTAGAGTTGGGGTATGAAGATGTGGATGAGATAATAGAAAGGTATGTAAGGCGTCTTATCCAACGCGGCGGAATTTCACGTGAGGAGGCAAAGAAGAGGTTGGAGAGAAAGGCTGAGCAGTTAAGGCGCAGAGATATGGAGGGGGTAATGAGATGACTAATGCGTTAATACCATACGGATACGGCGTTGAGGCGGCCGAAGAGACGAAAGAAGGACCTGACTACTCTTATCGTATTTGGGAGGAGTCTGGGCAAGGTTTTGAAAACGGCCCACAAGGTCCCTCCGATACACAAGGTGCCCCCGATGCACAAGGTGCACCTTCTCCATCTACTCCTGATGAAGGGGGAGACTCAGGTGGTGTTCGGAATCCTTTTAGTCGTGCCAAAGATTGGTGGTCTAAGCACCAAGAAGAGTCCGCTCAAAAGAAGGCAGAAGGGGAAGAGGCTCAAATGTACCGAATGGGTTCTCGCCTTGAACAGGAGAAGCTTAAGGCTGAGCTGGAGTCTAAAAAAGCAGACGTTCGGGCTTTTCAAAAGAGGGGCAGGCCTTCAACGGAACAAAAATATGAAGCCGGTCGTAAGTGGATGCAACGTATTCTTACTCTTGGGGGGCCTATTAAACAGGCGAAAGAAAGGGAATATTTGTACCACCCTAAAATGGGTAAGGAGGCTTATGTTCCTACGGATATGCGGAGCCTGACTGCGCCTTCGGGGGCTCGTAGAACACACGACCTAAGGGGCATGCGTGATCTTTCGGTTCCGCAGCGGTCTGATGCAACGGCTTCGGTTACGAGTATGCGAAGACTGACCGCTCCGCCCGTTACTAGAAGCATGACGGCTTTTCCGGAGGTCAAAAAGTCTTATGGTGGGCTACGCGAGCTTACTGGTCCTGGTAGTATGGGTAGTATGCCTCTGCAGCAGGTTGTAAGGAAGATACCAGAAGGCGGTACGCGTTTCATGGAAGACAATTCTGCAGTTGGTTTCTCTCCGCAAGTACTTACCAAATTCAGAGCGATGTCAGCTCCATCCGGAATGTCGCCTTTGCAGAAATTGGTGTACAGTGAAGTTCAGGAGAACTCAGATATCGATACTCGTTCGCACGTCGTAAGTGAGTTAATAAGGCTTGGTATTCCTCAAGAGGAAGCTGAACAGGCGGTAAATGACTTAATAAGACGTGGGGTAATAAAGTTTGATAAAAGTTATCAGGGCGAACCGGTTTTGGGGGTAAGAGCATAATGACGGAATTGGTATTAGGGCCTAAGAGGGGTGTTAATGGTGATGAAGTATTTACTATTAAGTGGCGTCGTAGTGTTGTGGGGTTTTACGACCTAAATAAGAATTACGCAGAGGTCGATGCTGTTGATGCGTTTGGGAGAGACCAACTTAGGTCGGTGTTGCAAGAGGTCTTTGGACCTGCAATTGCCGAAGATACGACCATTGCTGTAAAGTATTAAAGGAGGTAATGATATGTATGAAAAGGATGCAGAGAAGGAATTCGTTCGGAACCTCAAAAAGAGGATGAGTAGTAAACCGAGTATTAAAGCCGGCAATGGTCAGCGCTACTATCGTCGAAGAATAAACAAGTTACGCCGCTCTGTTCGGTGAGGGTGGCTTAACGGAGACATAAATTGGGGAACCAGAGAAAGGAGGTGACAATTTGTACCAAAGGAGGTTATTGTGCGACGTCTCTACGAAGTACGGGTAAGAGAGCAGGTTGGTCCAGGTAAATGGGTAAAGAAGAGCAAGTTCTACTGGGAAAAGAGCAGTGGAGACGCCGCCAAGAAGTATCGTGGATCCGGCGCCGTTATGTGGGTTGAAAAAGCTCCTAAGGAGAAGTTGCTAAAAGTAGGCGGCTTTTTCGACCTTGGCAATTTATTACTGGAAAATTATACCGAAGAATCGCTGCTAGATAAGGTGGCGAAAAAGAAAGAAAGAAGGGGGTATCATGGCAACAGACAGACCAAAGGCACCGATAGACCTAAACGACCTTAAGAAAGGAGATGGGGAAGAAAAAGAGGCACCCAGAACCGGCAGCATTGGATATACGGGGCCTCCTAATCCACCAGCGGGTACAGGGTATTCAAGGAGTTCGCCTCCGCCCAAGAGAGATTGGATGCCGGGTATTGTAGGTGGGGTAGTAGGTATCATCGCAGCTGGTATTATGGTTTTTACCCTTACGGCTGGTGCAGGTGATGTGGCGACATTGAATAATCGGATTAACGAGCTTTCGGACCAAGTGGTGACTGTTCAGGAGACCGTGAACGCTAATGGAAGCCGAATCGACAACGTTACAAATTCGATGGGCGGATACGTTAGTGACGACGACCTCAGTGGTTATGCTACTAAAGCCGAGTTGGAGGACATTGGTGGAGCTTCTGCCGAAGAAGTTAGTGCAGCTGTAACAGCGGCGGTTACTCCTCTTGATGCTCGTATAGCGGTTCTTGAGGCGGAGGTAGATGCATTGCAAGAGGACGACAGCTTTTCGGGCTCAAGTAGTGACGGTAGCAGTGCGGACGAATTTGAAGAGGTTAGGTGGAGTTTTAGGACTCCTGATCTCGATAGCGTCACTACTAATCCTGCCGACTACGATTTGTGGGATTTGGATATCGACGTAGATGACCGAATTGAGGATGAGGGGTTGTATTACGTTGAGTTGGCGATCAGGAACGATAATGGGGTAGCAATAAGCAACCTCAATGCCGCTATTGAGTTGGTTTTGATTCCCAGAGATGATGCGTTGTTGGATGAGGATGAGACGTACTTTGACTCTGACGATGCTCCTTGGCTTGATTGGGATGCGGATTTTGTGACCAAGACTCGTGAAGGAAGGGAAGTTACCAAACGTGTAACTTTTACGTCTGATCGTGAGGACTTAGGAGCTTGGGGTGTTGACGAAACGAGAGAGTTTGAATACGTTCTTGAACTCTACTACGATTGGGATGAATAAATAATTAGTCCGGGCTCTGCTCTGTTGGGGTCTGTCACCTCCTTTGACAGAGCATCCCGGAGGGGACAAAAATGGATTGGGAGTCTCTAAGGTTTGGTATCTACAATCGGGAACAGGTACAACGTGCAGTTGCAGATCCGAAGTGGCAACGTATAAGGATATCCATAAAGGGGGCATCCTTGCAATCGAAATATGATACGTTGGTGGGATATCTTGAGGATGAAGGATATTCTAAAGGGGCCATGACAAGGGTCACCAATTACGTTAATGCATTAAGACGTGGAGGTTTAATATAATGCGTACACAGGAGTTATGGGATGTATTAGAGGAGGAGGCTTCTATACTTGAGGACGATAAGGAGGATGAGAATCTTTCTTTGGTTCCCTTCCTAAGAAGTGCAATGAAGAAATTGAGGGGTTCTCCGCCGTACGAGTTTAGCGATGGTGAGAAGGTCGCAATTCAGTTTGCTTTAGACGACGTAGGAGACCTTTACATACAAACAGGAACGTGTGGCGGCTTTAATCGTAACTTCTTTGAGAGCAATGCAGAGATGGTCGCAGCGAGGGAAAGGGGGATAAAGGCCTTCAATCAAGCCCGTAGGATGGGGGTTGTTTAATAACGCAATATTTGAGTTTAATAGTTAATTCTAAATACGATTTAACGCGCTATAATCGAAATCTACATATGTTAAATTAACAATGCATAGATTACCATTGATGCAAAAAATAAGGATGTTGGGGGTTACTTAATAACATGGGTAAACAAAGCCGTAGTTTAGAGTGTGGTCCGGGTTGCGCACCTTGGGGCACTACTGATGCTATCGATGTAGAGGATTACCGCAATGAGTGGTCGAGTACATGTGATGTCGATCCTGACACGGTAAGGTTTGTTCAGGGAAGGGCAGAGGCGCTGCCCTATCGTGATTCGACGTTTGGTTTTGTACGAGCTGGTCAGGTTATAGGGCCATATGCTCCTTTAGAGCAAAGCCTCTTTGAGGCTGTGAGAGTTTTAGGACCCAAAGGTGTACTTAGTCTAAGAGTCTTGGGGCGTGACGTTAATGAGGTTCTAGAGGCATTGAAGGTATTGGGTATGCAAATAAAGAAGGTAGAGAGAGAAGGTTACGAAGATGAGTACGATGATGATTGGGTAGAGATTGTTGCAAAAAATAAGGATGTGAGGGGGTTAAACAGATGACGAGGCGAAAGCAGAAGAAATTGGAAAAGTGGGATAGAGAATGGGAGTTTCCGGAGAAGGATGGCTGCGACCACGACTTTAAATAT
>Ga0180431_10002385_pt1 | contig 25200 bp, 17 predicted proteins | sample SS_ome_11_FD_132459 | JGI IMG/M metagenome (GOLD analysis project Ga0180431, IMG submission 132459) | Hypersaline lake sediment archaeal communities from the Salton Sea, California, USA - SS_1_MS_1 metaG | ecosystem: Environmental > Aquatic > Non-marine Saline and Alkaline > Hypersaline >... | reverse complement strand
GTTCGTAGTTTAAAGGCCTGTATCCATCGCTGAAGTTGTTCCCTCAACTTTTTTCGATCTCCTTCGGCTTTTTTGCGCTCCGCTTTCAATTCTGTTTTCAATGACTCTACGGCCGTCTTCGTTTCTTCTTTGGTTTTCTCTTTCACAGCCTTTCGAGTACGTTTGGCCTCGCTTGCGATATCGAGGATATTGGTAATGGTTTTGTCGAGCGATTCACGGAGTCCGGAAATGAGTTCCGCGATAACACCGAGTCCGATTTTTTTTTCTTCTCTTCTAAATCGGGCTTCCATACGTTGGAGTTGCTGTTCAAAGGGTGTTTCTATACCCATAGTAATTTTGTTTCCGAGGAGTGCTTGTAGTTGAATTTCGATTTGGGAAAGTACAGATCGGCCGGCCGAAGGTGCAAACACAATTTGCCAATTCCCGAGCTCAGTTTCAAGTTTAATTTTGGCGTCTCGAATACTCTCCGTCGTAGTTTCCAAAACATCGGTTGTTTTTTTCAATCCGTTGGTGATCTCGCGTATCATGTTGGCAATTTCGGTGAGATTCTTCGTTTCATAATCGGTATGTTCCGATGACATAACCCTAGAGGCGGCCTGAAACGCTCCGAATGGATTCGTAGTTTCGATGCCCATAATTTGGCCCAGATATGCATTAATCGATGTAAACGGTTGATCACCATCTGGTGACACTGCTATGGCACCACGCAGTGCAGAGAGTGCCACATGGAGGGTTTGGCGATCCTTAACTGCTTGGTCTGTGTGTTGTTTAAAAAATCTGAAGAAATGTACGAACAGATCTGCGGCGTTTGTGATGTTCTTGTTCGATGTTTCGACATCCTTTGCCTCCATCAAAACGAGATCGTATTCCTCTTTGTCTGGATCTTTCTTTTTTTCCGGTCCGACACTGGATATTTTTTGGGCAAGGGCACGAATTTCGGATTCCATGGCATTGGCTTGTTCTTCGTATCCCAAACTCTTGAGGTTTTCAAACAAGACTCTTTCGCTAAACGTTGCGCCTTCTTCCGCCATGGTCCGTGCATATTTCTTGGCGACATCGATGAAATTATCGTTGATATTGTCGATGAGGGCATCTGCATTGATCAACATCGTCTTAACTCCCTCGGTTACGTCTTTCCATACAAAGTTATCAATGATCGAGACCCGTGCACTGTTGAGTTGGCCCAGTAACACGTTTGTGGGCATGAGCAATATATCATCTCGCGTACGTTCTTCTCCGGACTTTTTACGTGGCTCACCCTTAGAAATCGGACGTCTTGACGGAATCCGTTCAAGTAAAGCCCGAAAGCGTTCTTGTGGTTCTCCGTCATTTTCGTAGAAAGCGGTGTAGTAAAATTGTTCGATACCGATCCTCGCCGACGTAATCTCACTGATGGCTTGATTCAATACGTCATTGACCTTTCCAAGTAAATTAGTCGATATATACTCGAGTGCGTCCGTTATACGTCCGACCCATTCTTTTAAACCATCGGAATCTTCAGAAATAAACTTAAACTCTATATTCATGGGTTTTGCATCCGTAAACGTTTTATAATACTGGTCGACCGTTTTTAACGTGTCTTGAAAGTTACCAACCCATCCACTGTTATTTCCAACGAAAAAGTTCATTGCATTCGACAAATCTTGTTTAAAGTCGTCTTGTTCTCCTTCCATGTTGTTTATCTTATCTTGTTGTTCGCCAGCAAAGGTATGATAAGCTTTGATGGTAATAAGCATATCTTTTGTAAGTGAATTCGACGATTCGGTGATATTTTCGGTCAATTTTTCCATATTTTCCAAAATATCCTTTGTCGATGTTGAAATATCAAACGTCTCCTCGTTTTCGAAATCCGATTTTCTTTTTTTTGTAAATGTATACAATTCTTTACCCAAATCAGTCTCTGCCATTTCAACCGTCTGAAACACTGCTGTAGAATCTGTGGTGTATTTGAATTTCTTAGATTCCGCCTTCAATATGTCTCTCTCCAAATAAAAAATTACAGATCTATCCCGTAATTCTCGATTATTCCGAACTTCTAATCGACGCATCTTTTGTGCAAAGTCTACGGATCCGTTGTATAATTTGACATATGCTTCAACGAGTTGATTAATACGGTTTTTGAGCTCCGTTCTTTTTTTTTTAGAAGTTTCAAATCGATTTTTTAACAGTACGTTTTCCATTCTGGTTTGAATCAACTGTCTTTTTAACGTATCCACTTCATCTTCATCGTTTTCATCCAAGATTTTTTTGTATTCATCGATGTATCCTTGAGTTTTCGGATCGTAGCCGAGAATCGTTTCTAATACAGTTTTTGTATACTCAAACACCTTGGATTGTGAAGAGTTCAATTGTTTTTCCGATTGATTGATAGCGTCCGCGGTTGTGGATAGTGCCTTGCAGCGTCCTTCGTCGATTTCTGAACCATATAAAGGATAAACACCTCCAACATCCTTTAAAAACTGAGCATATGGCCAAACGACAGTTTTCTTCTTAGGATCAATTGCCGGATCAATTTCCTTTGTTTCTGGTGAATCAGTCATTGGGTCGATTGGGGTTTTTTGACCAAAATATAACGAATCAAGAAGTTCGTGGACGATTTCCACACGTGTTTTTTTCAACTGGATTTCAGTATCTAAATCCTCTTTAAAAAGCGGGATAGCGTCCAATCTTTCTTGAAGCTTTTCTGTTTTAAAACGCGACTCCATGTCATTTACTGCCCCTTGCATTCTAGCATTCCCCGCTTCGATATCTTCGTTGAGATCTTTAAGGACTTTTGTATCATACTCGCTTTGATGATCAAAACTTTTTTCAAGTGGAATTTCGGGGTGTAGGCGCCGAAAGAGTTCAGCCGACAAAGCAACATCTTTGTCTGTACTCATTGTTGCGGACGAGGAGGGGGCAAAGATTTTGTTTGATAGTAAGTAAGGAATGAAGGGTATTTATCTCAATGTGATTTTGATTTTTGGTTTAGATTTTGGATGCTTTTTGCTTTTTTTTATAATTTATTTTGAGTTTTTATGAAGTTTACGTCGTTCTTTTTGTTTCCTGACGAATGTGTGCTGAGATTCGTTGTATCGAAACAAGGTTGGATTTGCTGGGTCTATGGGGTGCGAGAAGTGTGTGTGAGAGTGGGGAGCATTACGTGAGTTTCGTATACACGATTCGACGACGGAAGCGAGTTTTTCGATTTTGTCGATGAGTAGGTTATTTTTAGCGTGCAGATCGGAGATTTCCTTTTTCAATTGGGCGATTTGTTTGGACTGGGATACGACGGTATTATGCATGGCGAATTTTCGTATGGCTGAGATTTCTTCTTCCATGGCGGAGATTCGTTTGGATTCGGCTGCGTGTGATCTTCGTATGGTGGAGTCCAAGAATAGTATTTTTTGGGTATTGACGTGCAATGCTTGAGTGTTTCGAGATACGTGGTTTTTGACTACGGTTACGGTGTTTTGGATATGTTTGGCGTAGAAGGTTAGGGATTCTTCTAGGAGTCTTGCGGTTGTGTGGAGGTGGCCGTGGCGGAGGTCAAAGTCACGTGGGGTTTGCAGATAATCGCTGTGTGTTTCGGCTACACGTCGTTGTTCGTTTCGGATTTGGTTTCCTATATCGAGTCCTAGACGGATGGTATCTGGGTTTAGGGTTGCGTATGGTTCGGGCAGGAAGGACATTAGTAAGGGTAGGAGCCATACGGGGACGTAATAGTTTTGTTTTCGGTCGGGGTCGTAGGTGATATGAGAGCGGATTTTTTCGATTTCCTCTTGTTCGATACGTTTTCGTTCTTCTTTGATGTGTGGATCTTCATCATCGCTGGATGATTGTCTATTACGGGATTCGAGGAGTTCGGACATGACTTGGTTGGGGTCGAATTCCATATCTTCATGGATTGATTTGGCTCGTTTGAATAAACGGTATAGTTCTAAATGTCTTGGGTCCATTTTGGACATGTCTAGGACGGGGGTATCTGGGGGACGTTTGCGTTTGTCGTTTTGGACTAGGTCTTTGTGATGGGCACGGCTGATACGCGGTAGGAGAAGTTCTTTGTCTATGCCTACGAAACGGACCATGCGTTCCATAGCTATATCGATAGCGTCACTATATCCGCCGCCGAGACATAGACGCAAGCTGGTTAATGGCACGCCCATTATACGAAGAGCTGAACCGGGAGAATCGAGTGCTGCTGCGAACACACCGAGGATTGCACGTTGGAAGACACCCATGGAGCGGCGGTCCTCTTCGATGTATTTTTCGTGAAGGTTTCGACGGATACGAAGGCCGTATTCGACGATGTTGTTGTAGTTATAAATAAAGGCGTGTATAGCCTGGGGTTCGGGGGGTATACTGAGACCGTAATGGTATAACCATTGGGTGAGAAGGCGTGTGTTGATTTGACACCAGCGGCAATGTAGAGGGATCATAGCGCTGGAAGCGACGACGCCGTTCATATAATGTTTGAGGTTGTGTGTGGACACGTTAGATACTCCGAACATACTGGTTGATAGAGATTGACGGACGGAGGGTTCCATACGTTCGTAGTCATCGACGAAGCGGCATACGCTACGGTCCCCCATTCTCATTTCGAATCCTTGTTCTCTAGCAGCATCGATGAGAGCGGCGCTTACGCGGTCTTTAGCTGTGGCGTCGATGACCTCGTGGTGTTTGGGAACGGAAATGACGGTTATAACAGGAAACATGGGAACACTTTCTGTCCTAATTCGCCCGAGGTCTACAGCAGCCTCATCTTGGAAGATATCACCCATAGTGATATAACTTGGATTTGGGTTGTAATCTCGAGGAGCGTCTGTGGTAGAAATGCATGGAATTCCTTCGTCTTCAGGATATGCTCTACCGGATGCATGAACAGCCTCATAATAAGGGCGGTCTGGACGTAATCGTGAAACATCAGACATATTGAAGCGGTCTAATATGGAGGGATCGATATCATCAAGCTCGAGATAAGCTCCTCCACAATCTGCTGCTAGTAAATTATTGAATTCTTCGGCGCCTTTTCTGCGTCTTTCCAGTGTCAATGCGTCGAGTTTTTCATCGCCACTTTCCAAAGGTACATTATTGACACTCAACCCGTTTGCAAAAAGTGTAGCCATTTTCGATTCATCTCCCAACTCAGATATTCCCCGAGAATATGTAGGTTTAGGCCAAGATGGGCAACTATCCTTTCCGCTCCTTTCATCACCTTCACCCCTTTCACTCATTTCACCCCTTTCATCACCTTCGCCCCTTTCACCCCTTTCACCCCTTTCACCCCTTTCACCCCTTTCACCCCTTTCACCCCTTTCACCCCTTTCACCCCTTTTATTTTGTCTCGAGAAAACATTTTTCTCAAGACCAGGAATTTCTTTTTCCATACCCTTTCCTTTATTGCCGCTGTACTGAAGCCAGCATAAAGTGATGAAGATACACTTTTAACACTTTCAAAACTTAACTGAATTCCATGTTTTGTCCACTTCCATGGTGAAGCCGCCTTTAAATAATAAATGGTGTGTAGTTTATTATGTTGGCAGTTGATTTTGTGGATTTTCCGGAAGCGGGCATAGTGAATTTTTGGAACGAGACACATTACGTTCACGGGGGGTGGTTGGTTTAGGATGAGATTTTCCGACGAATCGGCGGGATTGGGGCAATTTGGATACGCTTCGTTTATAACCTGGGTAATTATTTCCTCTTCTTTTTATCCTTTCTCCTCTTCCTCCATGTAGAGTGGAAGGTCGAGGTGGGTGGTATTGAGGATAAAAATATGGTTGGTAATGGGCATGTGCAGAAAATGGATTATTTCCCCAATAAAAAGGCGGGAGTGTTTGGGGGAAATGAGTTTGTGGATTGTGTGGGTATGATCCTCCATACGCTTGAAGTGGTGGGACCCAAACAGGTTGATAACCTGCCTGTTGTCGCGAACGTGCCACACGTTTTTTTGGCAATTCGAACGCCGGCGCGTCCGAGTTCATCGTTGATGTCCTTCCTTTTTTCTTTTCCTCGCTTCCCCCACTTTCCCCGCTTTCCTCATTTTTCCCATTTTTCCCATTTTTCCCATTTTTCCCATTTTGTCCACTTTGTCCGTTTTGTCGGTTTTGCCCGTTTTGATAATTCGTGACCGATGTAAAATGGACAGAACCGTGTTTACCGGTTACTTTGTTATTTTTAGACCACACATTATGCCCGTTGGCCTTATCCACTCCTCTTGGTTCCCGTTTCTCTTTCGTGAGTCTCGTTCCACCGCGAAAGGGTTTATTCTGTGATTTTACGGGGAATCCTCTTTTGGCTGATTTGACTGGTTTGCTGTGTCCTTCTGTGGGGTTTCCAGTTTTATCAGTTTTTAAAGGTGCGTCGAATGAAGTATGGCCGTTCATTACTCTTAGTCTTCGTAATTGCGACGGGTCCATATCGAACAATGCACCTAATTCTTCGATTGTCCATGTTTCTACATGTGCGATGTCTTTGCTCGTTTTGATATTCCATATCACAAGGTGTTGAAGTTTTAAATCCAACACATCCTTCCATTCGTGCAATTGAATATATTTCAGTATTGATAATTGGTTTCGGTCCAGTCCCATACAAGCCAATTGGTGGGCATCAATATCCAAATTTTTAAGCACACTTGCGTCCAACCGTAATTCTTGTAACGTCTTAACTGTAAATCCAGGTGAAATACTACCAAATTCCCTTCTTAACAAATGCACGTCCATCCCATACAATCCAATAACATCATTAATTTGGTGTGTCTTCATCGATATCAACGAACTCGGTGTAAATCCAATTTCAATCAATCGCTTCCAATCTTTAGCCACATAGCGATATATCATTCCAACACTCCATCGCATTCCCAAAAGTTTCTCGAAATCAAGCTTGTACCGTTGCACTGTCAACAACCCTTCATCGCACCCTTCCTTCTCCCATTTCGCCATCAGCCTATCCCCCCAACTCTCGCTTTCTTTCTTCGATCGCGATAGAAAGGTCTTCGAGGCTTTTTTATCTTTCTTAATAATATATTCAAACGCTTTGAATGCTGCCCGCCTTTCATCCGTAGAAATCGCATTTAACCTATCTTCCGCCTCCTTCTTCAATACGATACGCTTTTTATCTGCTTCATCCGGACACCCTCTCCTCGGATCTGTGCATTCCGGACAAATAATCGAGTTCCCTACACAAAACGTTATCTAAGCATAAATTCTTCTTTCGTCGTATAAAATTTTACCCGCTTTCACCCATAACATCCCATGTGGAAATAAACATCCAAAATGCATCAACGTGCGACAACAAGGCGCCAAAACACTCCAGTCTTCCGGATACACGCGATTACTACACAGTCGACACTTTTTACTGTAAATCCACAATTCATCGTGGTCTATTCTTGCAATTTCCAATACACTAGACTCTTCGCTTTCTTCCGGAGGAACAGAAGAAGGAATTCCTACCAATCCTTCCTTTTTATCAACTTCTTTCACTTCTTTTATCTCTTCTTCTTTCGGTGAAATCAAAGAAAGATTTTCGGACAATCCTTCCTCTCTCTCAACCTCTTTTACCTCTTTTTCTTTGTGTCCGTTCCCGTTGCTTTCTGCAGCCATAATCGCCACTTGTTCAACTGTGATTTTCTTTTACCCAGGAACCCTAAGCCCCAGCACTCCCACCAACCCACAAATTATTTATATCCACGCTCATATCTTGCACTCCCGGGAGGAACGAAAACAATTTCGACGGTTTTTCATTGAATATTCCTCCGAATTTTCTCTTCTGAAACGTAATAACCAAAACACCAACACACCGAAACACTGAAACGCTGAAATACTGAAACAATAGTCAAAACTCGACCATTGCTACAATGGGCGGCGCACAAACGCCAACCATTGATGAAATGCAACATTGGGCAGCATACACGCTGGTAATCATTTCAAGTGTCATGCTTTGGATGCGTATCATCGGTTTCTTCATTTCCGTCAAATTCAACGCAGTTGCGCGGAGTTGTTTTCCAATGCGTATTAGTAGACTTTCCCATTGTATAATGCTCACCACACTTATTGGTGCCGATCTGTACCTTAATTACGCTTGGTCATTTCTCCACCATTCCGCCGCTCTACCACCAACCCTCACTTGGATCGTCATATGGGCCTGCGTAAATATCCTTGCTGATACTCTTTTGCTCGTCGGTTTCCTCAGCCCAAGCCGGTGGCCGTTGTTTTGGCATACTTCTTGTTCCGCTTACACCTTGGCTCTTCTGTTCTACGTCATAGACCAAATATCACGTTACGATATTACAGCATCCATATTCTTTGCCATCCCCCCTCTCGTTATCGGTGCCTTTTCCATGGGATACGCTCCTGTCCATCTCAGCGTACCCGAGGATACCGTTTATCTATTGAATGCCGAAATGCGCGATGAAAAATCACACCGAAAATTAACACGAAAACGGAACGGAAACACTGTCATACCCAGTACCGTCGTTTCCACCGTTTCTTCAAGCCACGATGATACGGAATGGATCATGCATGTCTCCTCCCCGTACCACGATTCCCAAAATAGCGATGATAGCCCCATTTGATCTCTCTCATATTTCTAAAAACAAATCACAATCATCATTGCCAGTCCACTCAAAATAAAAAATATATATCCCATAAAAATGAAAGTATATTAACAGAACGTAAACATACTTTAACCCTTTTGCCCTTTTTTGAAAGCACCCCACATCCTATCAGTATACTTACCCATCACAATATTCATAATGAGCGGTTTGTCTGAATATCAAATGGGTGACCAACCCTTGTCTCATTATGATGAAGACATTCCTGATTATGGACAGGCTGTAATTGTTCCACAAAACACTGTAAGACTGGCAACATCAGCTGACGGCCGTTTTGACGGTAGAGTCGGGAATGGCGGTAGTGATATCGAGGAAAGCATCAGCAAGCTTTCTGAAGCTATGCAACAACTTTACCGAGCTGTCATGTACGGTGATGAGAGGGATGTTGAAGAAGCAGCTGATGGTGTAGAGATTGCCGTTGATGACCTCGAAAATACCGCTAAGGAAGGAACTACGGAAGAGGCCGATGAAGCTGAAGATGCTTTAGACGACGCAGAGAATCAAATTATGACCTTTACAGAGGAAATTCGAAGATTCAACAAGAAAAACCTCAGAGAAACGCCAAAAGGAGCGAAAAACCTCAGATCAACGCCAAATGGAGCGAAATACATCGGCACTAAAGAAGACCGTGATGGTTGGCGGCAAGATATTGAACAAAGACAGGACGAAATAAATGAATGCAGAGCTAAAATAATGACGGCAAAACGGGAGATTTCGAGATTTAAAAGAATGATAACCAAAGATAAACGGATGGAAAGAAAGAAAACCATTAAAAAGGGTGCAGAAACTGCCTATGGGAGGTTTTATAAAGCTGTTAAACCTTCTGACAGTAAGATTCCGTCTGTTGGGGGGACACTGAAGGCGGAGGGGACGCTTCCTGTGGGGGATCGGCTTAGCGACGGCTCGAAGGGGTCTGCGTTTTTCCATTCTATTATTGGATGTGAAGACAAGGAAGATTTCGAGCACGAATTCAACATTGCGAATCGGTTTTTCAAGAAGCAATATGGGTTGGATTTTTCGGACGAAAACCCTGAAGTTGTGAAAGATGGACTGAAGAGGACGATTGGAGACGTTGTGACTATGGAACCGTTTGGAATGAACCACAAAATTACGCACAAAGTGGAGACAGCGAACATGCACATTGGAGAACTTTCGCCTGCAGGAAGCGATGTGTACGATGGCGGATTCAAGGTTGAAGTGAAGCAACCGATTGAACTGGGTGGGAACTTTGAAAGAGAAGCGGAAGATGCTGTGGTTCCTGCTGGTACGAAGATGCTTCATGGATACATGGACTTGATGGATGCTTCTGGGGACAATTCTGCAGTTCGTATTGCGTACCGTACGAAGCAACCTATTGTTGCGAGTGGCGGCAATACTTATAGCATGGTTGGAAATCTTGTTTCACACGAAGCGCCAAAGTTTGCCATCAAACGCACCCTTTACGTCAACAAGAAGGGCGGTGACAATCACGTTGTCATGGCAACCGAATTTGGACATTGAATACGAGGAGGAAAAGGGAAAGGTTTCGGGAAAAAGGGGAAGGGAAAAGGGGGAAGGAAAAGGGAATATGTTTTATCACGATTCTTTCATGAATGTTCATTGTTTCTACATTTTTTTGTACAGACACACAGGACGGTCTGTCCTGCTTTCTGTATGAATTAATTCATTAATTCATTAAATCATCATCATCATCGTTGAATAGTGTCGGTAATTTTTTTATTTACACACCACTACGGGTTCCTCGATATTGCAGTTGTGGTACAGGAGGGTTGGAATAAGTGGTGATGATTTGTGTACCCGGGGGTATTTCATCGCCAAGAGTACTTCGTAAATTTCCAAAAGCACTTTTTGCCTTTGATCCAAAACGTTTCGCTCGTTTTCCTACAGCGCCTCCTGAAAAACGGAGTACGGCGTCTACAGCAGCGGCAAGAATACCGATTCCACCTATGATTGCATAGACGATACTCCATATGGCTTGAATATAGATCATCCAATTATTGTTATCACATTGGAGTTCTTCTGCGTCATCTAAAGAAAAGGCCGACGCGATACACCCGGACCACAATGTCCAGCTATAAATAGTGAAGAGAACGTTTAAGATTGTCCCGACGAACAATACTACTGTAGCGATGATTGCAATATCGAATAAGTTAGCATCTTTTTCTCCACCACTCAAAGCATTTGCAATGAACAAACCGACGCCTAGATAATATACAGTTGCCCATGTATTCATCCAAAACACGGTTGGTGGTAGAGAATAACTCAAGCCTATGAAAAAGGAGACTAGATATCCTACGAGTGTTAACAACATTAGTAAGGATATGATCCATAAGGCCACATTCAAGAGAATATTTCGTTTTTTCATTTTGAACGACAACCTAGGCGGTTGTTTAGGCCGTGTTTATAGATTATTATGTTTCGATTGTATAAAAGGCGAGATAATTTTTAAATTTCATTTATCAGTTTTTTGTTTTAGGAAAAAGCAAAAAACTACACGCTTAAAACACATTTGCTTTTCCCAACTACCTTTTCCCGAAAGACAGAAACTTATCGAATATCATAAGTTTTATTTATTAAATACGGTGTGGTGATCTCTACTAAAGCAACAGCAACGGTTTTAATATCTTATGATAAAGAGAAGGGTTCGGAAATGCATTCAGAAACGTCCAAACGGATCAGAGAAGTACAAAGAAAAGGACGAGAATTAGCCCGACAAATGGGAATCAAGTCGGCTTATTCCACAGGCAACCAGCAAGAATTTGGTTTACCGAAACAAAAATCAAAAAAACGCCGCAAAACCTTTTCAGCTTCCTTCCACACCTCAACCCAAGCCGACGACCCCATCTCTATACATGAATATTCAGAACGAGACACAAGTCAATGGGGTGAAGAGGAGGGGCGGGGTAGTTGGGGGGCGGGAGGGGATGGGGATTATGAGTCGATTATACCTCGGGCGGAGCCGATAGGGTTGGCTGATTTTGAGATACCTGAGGTTTCTGAGTCGTTACGTTCGGAGATTTCTGAAATTGGTTCTGGGTTTGCGGGTTCGGAAGAACCGGATAGCAATCTACGTGTAGGAAGTGGTGGCGGGATTTCAGAGAGTTTAGGTAATGATTTTAGTGATGATTATGAGGATGTTCCACGATGTCCTCTATGCGACGATTTCAGTCCAGATAGCGATTCACATGTGATACGTTCAATGTGGGATTTATTTTGGAGTAATTTTTGGGAACGCAGTCTTGAACATCTAGCTAAAATGTTACATCAAATGTGGCAAAAAGATATATATTTACCAGAGGTTATGTTCAATAACAACCAGAGGCAATTACCGGCGTATTCATGGCACGATTTTTATCAACACTTTATATCACCCTCTTGCATGGGTTGCCATCCGATGATTGTGATAAGGAAATTGATTGAAGAAACCAGAGAAAGCCTCGAAATGCAGCGCAGACAATCTTATTCGGTAGACGGTTTGGATTACCGAGCAATAGAGGGCGCTAGACGTGACAGAAAATTTCTACTTGATCTCTATTCGGTCACTCCAGAAAACATGCTTGGTTATAGTGATCGATGTAAAACCGGTGGTACACAAGGCTTTGGGGGGTTTGTAAGAGGAAAAGGTGGAAAATGACAGTACAAAAAAAGACAAATTTATTTATCAGTATGCATGTTGCAAGTGGTGTACCACCTCTCTCCTATTTGTGCTAAATGCAACATCAATCGATAAAAGAGTCGCGTAACTTGTCCATATCACATAGAAAGCATATAGAACACCGCTAGCTATAGTGTATCCATTTATCCCGTTAAGAAATAACAACACTTCAACGGCTATAGCAGTAGCGCTAATTGCCAACGCAATGAACGCCGCTATCCAAAAACGTAATGCGTCAAAGAAGGCCCCCATCCATAATTTGTTGACAATATAGTTTGCGAAATAAAGCGAGAAACATGCAATATACACGCCACCGCTTCGATTTGGTGCAAATGCAAAAAATAATATTCCACTAACTGCGACAATCACATAGAGAATAGGCCAAATGATTCCAAACGTCCAACTGGGTGGTTTCGGGATCACTGTGGTTTTTGTCTTTTTATATATCATACGAATACGCCGCATTGATATGCGCCCAAAAGGTTCCAGAAACCATAAAATGGGGAACGAAAATATATAAAGGATTTGGAGCTCGATCATTATCACCTAATTAATAATGACATACGCCTAACGCTTAATACCAAACTATTATAAAAGATATCTCAGGAATGTTCCTCAAAATTCGATTGGCTTTACTCCATATTTGAAATCCGCCAAATTCTTTTGTTGTAAAAACGAAAAATCCAATAAAGGAGGTTCAAACTGGTCAGAAATATTTTCAAGAAATGGCACGAAAGCAACCGATTTCAATCTCTTTGATTTATGCCGGCTTTTTCCAACCATCGGTCGTTTTGTTGTCGAGACAACCCGTGAATTACTCAAAACAAATTGTTCTATCGCGTGTAATGTCGAACTATCGGTTGCTCTTGGTTTTGATAACTTGACATGCGCATTGTGTGCACACAAATTACAGATAAGTTTGGGGCGTCCCGTTTCGAAATCGCTACTTTTTTTGGATAAATAAACCGGTTTCAGATAGTATCCAGCAATCGACGCCTGGGGTCGACCAATTCCGTTATGAAACCAAGCCTGTTTTCCCAAAGGAATAAGAATCATCGAACTGGGCTTTTCTAGACATTCGCTGCATTTTCCAAGCACATCGAAATATTTCAATGCTTTTGAATATTCACTTTTGATATTTTCCGGGAAATGGGATATTGCCGATCCAAACATTGACGTTATCGAACGAATGTCGATCTTTTTGAAACTTCTTATCATTTGGATTCTATCACCAACCAACATTTTTCGTTTTTCAACGTCTGTTTCCATCAAATGTAGAGAGTCCATTTCAATCTCTTTGTCTTTTACAGCTTTTTCTATCGATTTTCTTATCTTTTTCGATATTTTCTTAGATTCGTCCGTATATATCGACTCGAATACAGTTGCCATTGAAGCTAATTTTGATGCACACATTGATGAAAGTGTGGGGACATTGTATGGTTTCGGTTTTGAATAAAAATGACCTTCTGTCGGACCGTATTTCGAAATGGTCGGCTTATCAAACCGTAAGCAAAATCGTTTCTTTTGTTTAAGAAATTCGGCGTAAACGTCTTTTGCTGCGATATTAACAGCCTGTTCCCAGTTGTCGACGGATATAACTTTAACAGAACCATCATCATGATTGAATTCTATTTCGTCGAGAAACAATTCCGAACTGCATTCGTCTACATCTAATACCACACATTCTTCCGATACCAGATATTCTTCCGATACCAGATATTCTTCAGAATCGTTTGAGTCATAAGAATCGCCACCCCACCAACACCCAAATTTATCCACCGGTTGTCTTCGGCGCTGTCCAGTGTGCATGTTAACAATGAATGTGTTACGAAAATATCACAAAATATTTTTTTTATAAAAACAACGTTTTGTCCATTTATCGCTCTTTAGATGTTTTTAATGTCGCATATTGTACCATTACACTGCGGAGACGTCCTAAAGTTGCCACACCGATGATTTCGATATTCTTTGATTGATTGTACCGTACAATTGACATAATCGTTATGATGGTTATGCATATGATGAACCAAAGTAGTAGACATCCAGAAATAACCAGATATGATATATAGGCTAACGGGTCGTTTGCGAATACCAATTTCGATGCCAGATCTCCAAATTTCGCGGTAAATATCAAAAGTGCTATTGCACCAAACAGGTTATAAATAGCAAAATGTATGGAGATGAATGGTAGTGCCAATTTATCTTCGACGAGTCTTTCGTGGATAAATCCGACGGTTTTGATAATGGCAAGTAGCAAAAATAGTATGAATAACACTATATGGAAAATCAAAGGAATGAGTGGTCGAAGAAAACCAACCGCCAACACGTCCAAGGCAAAGAAACATGCAAGCACCGTATTTGCTACAATCAATAGCCCAACGGCAATCCAAGACCAACTCAGACTTACTATTGCAAGTATCCGCGAACGAGCCACTGGCCCCCTTTTTAAAATATCGAAATTTTCGGGGGGCTTTGGTTCATTTACACCTCCTCCAATATCAAGTGTATGATTGAATAAACCAAGCTGTGGTACGGGCGCGGGTTGTATAACCTTTGGTTGTTCTGATGGCTCTTTTTCTTCTTCTTCTCCCGCATAGGAAATCGGATGGATTGAGCGATAATCCATCTAAGCGCCCTTTCATTTATTTAATGTTATTCTGTATAATAAATCATACAAACTTTTATTTGATACGCTAGATTTAGCTTCTTATGGTTATGAATGAATCAATAAGCCGTAAGTGGACAGAAATAAAACACAGAGATTTATTTTTCAGCTTAATCGACAAGCTCTTCAGCATTTTTAAAGGAACTTTCTAAAAACAGAATTACTAAAAATAATTTAATATTTGAAGTCACATTTAAAAGCAAGGAATACATATACACAAAGTATAAAGTTTAATTGTAAAACACCGGCGGGCCGGGGGCGGGAAACGGAAATGAGAATGGGAACAGAAATGAGAATGTTTTCCCTTATTTTTGCATGTATCGTTTTTTCTTCCATGTCTCTCGCAGAGAACGCACCCAAACGGGTATTCGTAGTACATTTAGTTGGAAATCAAGAACGTGATGTATCAGATAGCCCCGAAAGCGTTGCCGAACAACACGGAATGCATTACGTTGGTGTTGTCAATCCGATTTTAGACAATTATCATATTTTTCATAAAGTGGACCATGAACCACATAATCTCGAAACGAACCCAAACATTGATTGGTTTGAAGAGCAAGTAGCGGTCCAAAAATTCACTAGGCGTGCGAAAATCAACATAAATTCTTTGAAAAAAAATATCGTGGATCTTCGCACAAACAAAAACGACGTTGATTTGGCGGCATCCAGGCAGTCGTTTGAAGAATTGAGGTTGTCTGCGTCTGTCGATCAGCAAAAACAGAATACAGTTTTGGATGAAAACGAAGAAGCAAAACAAGTTGCAGAAGAATTCGATAGAATACGCGATTCTGTACCCGAGGATGTTGAAGAAAGTCCCAAAGAAGATTTGGTTTTTAGAGATCCCTTATTTTCGGATCAGTGGCATCTTGTGGAAACTCAGCATCTTCCAGGCGCTCATAGAATTGGCAGACCCATTAACTTGAATCTGTTTTCGGTTTGGCAAGCCGGAATCACCGGTAGAGGTGTCCATGTAGCCATTGTGGATGACGGATTCGAATGGGAACATCCTGACCTTAGGCCTAATTATATAGCTTCGCTTTCATATGATATCAATGACGGAGACGGAGATCCATCTCCACATGGCGACGATTCGCATGGAAGTGCAGCGGCTGGATTAGTGGGTGCTGTGCATAACAATGGAGTATGCGGTGTCGGTGTCGCGTATGACACTACTTTAGCCGGTCTTCGACTTATAGGCGCACCTTCTACAGACGCAGACGAAGCGTTAGCGCTTGGTTATCGTTGTATGCCGCCACGCGGAGCGCCAGGAGGTCTTATAAACCATGTATATTCTAATTCCTGGGGGCCTGCCGATTCGGGCATGAGATTGAGCGGACCTGGACGAATTACTTCTGAAGTTTTAGCGACTTGTGCTGAGCACGGAAGAGAAGGTCTTGGATCGATATATAGCTGGGCAGGTGGGAATGGACGATACAATTCTGATAATTCGAATTATGACGGGTATGCCAATTCCCCTTATACCATTGCGGTAGCTGCCGTGAATGATTATGGTTATGTGACATGGTATTCGGAGCCTGGGGCGAACATCATGGTATGTGCTCCTTCGAGCGGCGGCACGTCTTCAAGGAAAATAACAACAATTGATTTGAATGGAAGAAAGGGGTCAAGTTCAAATGAATGTCGAGAAGATTTTGGGGGGACAAGCGCGGCAGCACCACAAGTTGCAGGAGTGACAGCGTTGATGCTACAAGCACGTCCCGAACTTTCTTGGAGAGATGTCCAGCATATTTTAGTCAGAACAAGTTCAAGAACACGTCTTCAGCCTACCGCAGATGGACAGTTTGAATTGAATTCTGTTGGAATCCCGCATTCGTACGATTTCGGATTCGGTCTGGTAAATGCAAGCGCAGCCGTTAATATGGCAAAAACATGGCATCCGGTCAAACGACGGTCGCTTGTAAGTAGCGGTGTTTTGGACGAAGAAGGTGGAATTACAATAGGTGCCGGACAAATGGGAATTTTTGGCTGGCAAGCGCCACAAAATACGCCCCGTATGTCTATTGAACATGTAGAACTTTCATTAGTTGCTCATACTCCAAACGGACATGGATTTGTGGGTGTTCAATTGTGTTCACCCCATGGCACATGCAGTATACTTCAAAACTCAAATCCAGGAAGAGACCGTAGTATTTCATGGACTTATATGACCGTTCGTAACTGGGGTGAAGATGTGATTGACAGACGACCAACAAGAAATTCTGCACCCGTATCTTCTGCATTCAGTACGACACGTACAGTCGGCCCAAAACAATCTTACGTAGGTCCAAATCAATGGACTTTAACCGTAGCAAATTTAAACAATCGTCGATCCGACCCAGTAAACGTCATGCAATGGAAACTAGACTTTTGGGGATTCACCGTAGGATCAAATTAAACATTCTCAAATCTATTATACATAATTAAAAAATAATACTAAAAATAAAATCATTTCCAAATACCCACTGCCAACTAACCATATCCCCATCATGTTATGTTTACCCTCATTTCATAAAACTATCCATCCGTAAGTATTAAAGGCGGCTTACTCACTTTTTAAAACTGAAAAAAATTCCTAGAAAAAAATTCTAAATATAACAATGTAGCATATTGTAGCACCTTTTTCACCCAAGACCGATTGGAGAATGTCGGTGCAACTGTCAAAATGAGAGGATGAAAAAAAAATTTCATGACCAAAAAAGTTAGTCTACAATAAGCATTTGGTCATGGGACTTAAAGGAGGCTTAATCACTTTTTAAAAATGAAAAAATTCTTAAAAAAAATTTAAAATATAGGAATGTAGCACTTTGTAGCACCCTTTTCACCCAAGACCGATTGGAGAATGTTGGTGCAACTGTCGAAAACGGAGGATGAAAAAATTTTTTCATGACCGAAAAAGTTCGTCTACAATAAGCATTTGGTCATGGGATTTAAAGGCGGCTTGATCACTTTTTAAAACTGAAAAAATTCAAAAATATACGTTGGCCACGCCGCCTTAATAGGCAGAAAAGAGTCAGTGCAACTGTTAAAATGAGAGGATGAAATGTTCCATTTCATGACCAAAATAGTTCGTCCCGATAGTATTTGGTCATGGGACTTAAAGGAGGCTTGATCACTTTTTAAAACTGAAAAAAATTCTTAGAAAAAATTTCTAAATATAGGAATGTAGCACTTTGTAGCATCTTTTTCACCCAAGACCGATTTGAGAATGTCGGTGCAACTGTCGAAAATGGAGGATGAAAAAATTTTTTCATGACCAAAAAAGTTAGTCTATAATAAGCATTTGGTCATAGCCTTTTTTCAACCTTAAATCTATCATATTTAATATTGAAATACAACCAGTTCCCAACCTATGCGATAAGTACCAAAGTGGGATAATTGAGATAGAGGAGGGTGGTTGATTATTGAATGTTTTTAGTTGGGAATTTATATTTTTGTTGTTTTTGGTCTCGTTTGAATATCGTTTCATAGGTGACTGAGCCATCTTCATTGATTGTTTTTGTTATTTCATTTTGTAATGGATCTTCTTTTTCTGGAAGCGGTTTTTTTGATTGTCGTTGTGTTGTAATGTCCTCCGTATGTCCTGTCCAGATGTCTGTGTTTAACACGTTTTTAATTGTGTTGAGCCATCCACTGTTTATCCTTGAATTGGTTTGTTTTTTAGTCATCATAGGTTTTGTCTCAACCGGTTGTACTACTTTTTTCTTCTTTAGATCGTATCCTCTCTTTTCTAATTCTAGTATAAGTTTGTCCCAGTATAATTCTTCATTCATGTCTTGTTTATCAAAATTCGAATACGACGTTTGCCTTCCATCTGCTTTGTTATATTCGTTTTCTTCTTTGATAAACTCATCTTCCATCCATGCTGTCTGTGGTTCCGTTAAAATAGATAGTGATGAAATAACAGGTAACAATGATCCCGATCCAATTGCCCACGCAGCAAGTCCAAATATTATTCCACTACAGCACATACATTTAAACGTCAATTTTGACATAATTGTCATACATATTATAATCAATATCGTTTGTACCACCAACACAAACACAACCACTGGCAATATTGTCATTTCTGACATTCCCGTCATTGTAATCATGTTTCCTAAAATATCCATTCTCTGTCCGTGTCGTTGTTTTCGTTTCTTTCTTCCTTAACGAACTTGAATAATCGTTGGAAAGAAAAGTACTGACAAAAAAAAAATAAAAATTGTCCTCTTCTTTTCTATATCATTGCCCATTATATCATATCAGACAACAATTGTATTTTGAGAATGGAATCACATGGATCAACAAACAAAACTTTGTTGTTTGATATTATGCAAAAATTAATGCAAAGTTATTACTCGTTTCTCAAAACCGATGCTCCGTACAAAATCACCACCGTGCAAGACGACGATTCAATTCCCATTGCAACAAAGACATCCCCTTTTGATACGTTAAGAAAATTGAACAAGTCTCTCAATCCTAAGTTTCCAAAATACTTTTGTTTTGCTGGAAATGAAAAGTCAATCGGTGACCCCGGTACCTTAGAGAATGAACGAGAATTCATCTACAAAAAAAGCGATAATCCTTTGGGAGTTTTTAGCCGTGAAGGTCTGGCAACGTCTTCGAAGATCGAAACATTCAATCATCTCACAGCACTTTTGGCAAAACGCCAGCAAATGGGTATGGGATATAATACATTTCGATATAAAGGAACGATATTTTTGGGACCTGGCCGGACGTTGCGAGGTGTAGATAAGGATGTATTATTGTCATGTTCGCGAGTGATGTTTTCGGACGTAGATTCTGAAAAATCTTACATAGCTATTGCCTATCTATCGGATATCTTCCCACGCACATCCACGTTAATGGTCTTTGCTCCTAAAGACCAAGGATTAGCTGTAGCCAATCAAGCACAAACACGTTGGAAAAACATTATTAGTTTACAAGGAGAAAAAGAATCAATCAATCTGTTGAACGATTTGTTGACGACAGAAGGGGAGATTGACGATTGGTTTGTGAAAGAATCAGACTTTGACCATTTTTTGGCACCGTTTCTCTCTGTTACACGGTACTTGATCCACCCCGAAGCTTATTCACCTATAATTGAAACAAAGGGAAAACGAAAAGAGTTTGAAAGAACCATGTTGGATTATGATAAAGATAAAGCGAATTGGATAAAAGACGATCTTGATTTATTACCTGAATCAACCGATGGGGCCCCAAAGGACGAATCCACTAAACACCTGATTCGCTGGACAAGAGCTATAATGCTTGTAGATGCTGTACCTTATTATAGACACGATACGGATGAAGTATCGCCTGAACCGAGAAGGCCACCGTTAGACGTTGATAAAATACTAGAATTGTGGCATACGAGGGAGTCAACAAAGGGAAAGGAACCTTCTTCAGGTAAATAAAATGAACGTATAGAGTTGGCGCATGGGCTGAAGATGTGTGATATAAATTATGATGATAACAAATTGAAATAAAAACGAACGGGTGTAACATAAGTAATTAATGAATGGAAACGTATTTGACGTGTGTCAAAGTGGGTTAGATAGGACGGCGTATTCCCATTTAGAACAAGATCAATGTCTACGAGCGAAAGAAAAAAAACACAAAAAGGAAACGAGAACGAACAATGGGATATAGATACTCCTATACCGACAGAAGTGAAGAAAAAGGCTAATCAAATTCCACGTTCACGGTCAGTTACACATAAAAGCCGTTCATCACGCAAACACAGAGGTGAAATTCGCGATAAAGATGTCAAAGCATTCACAAAATGGAGCAAATCCCAACCCGTCGAAACATTGCATGAGTCTCGTTCTGAACAGAAAGGGGGCGGGTTCAGGATTGTGGAAAGGGGGGATAGTAAGATTGAGAAGATGAGGAGGCTTTCTATACAAGTTTCTTCACAATTAAGTGCCGGTGAAATTGTGATGTTACGTGTGAGGGGGAATGTTGTACATGGAGGGTACGTGCGGTATTTCGGATACCATAAAATGGTAGTGTTACGAAAAAACAGATGGTATATTGAAAACGGATTGAAAGCGGTTGGAGAGCGTTTGGTATTTTTACAGTTTGAAGATGTGAGGGATGTTTTGGAGAATATGCGGACAGATTATAATGTCAAACATCACGATTCAAAACACAACAGATCAAAAACTATCAAGAGTTCTTCCAAAGTCGACTACAGCGATTCCGGTCGTCGTAAATCTGAACACTCGTTAAATGAAGCAACCCAATCAACCATTACCGAGCTCCTCACCAGTTTAGATGTCATGTATATTACACCCGCACACGAATCTCTAATTCGGACATTTCCTGTTGGAACTCCAATGGTCCAAGCAAAAGAGCTTTATCTCAGACTTATGTTGGATTGTGCTACTCATAAAGATCGCCCCGTCGCCAACTTTGCTGCATGTTTGTCAGAACTAATTGATGATGAAACCGTCGGAAACACCGTCAAGATTATCCAACGCCGTATTGCAAGACTCTATAGAGATCCTCCTATGGTCACATCGACAAATCCTCCGACGAAAGAAAAACAGAAAAATTCTAAAAAGTCATCAAAATCAAACAAATTCCAAAACCCCCACACCAAAATCGTCGTTCGACGGGCCCGCCAACTGCAACTCACTGATACAACAGTCCCCGGATGCACGGCTTGGGATTTGGATTGTCATTACAAAGATAAAATTGTGGAATTCAAAACAAAATCCGAAGAATATGCCGCAAAATATAATGAAATACAAAAATCACTCACACGTGCGGAAAAACGCATCGCTCGTTTGACACAGCAACGCCAGCGTCATAACCGTAAGTATGAAGAGAAAAGCGATTCTCTAAAATGGGATTTGACAACCGCAAACGAAAAAATAGATTCGCTTAAACATGAAATCAGCGGATTGAATTCAATGGTCCAGCATTATGCACAGGAACGCAATAAACTAATCGAGGACAGTTTCAAAGCTAAAGAATTGCTAGCTGAAACAAAAATCCAATCCCAAACTACCATATTCAAAATCAAAGAAGAACTCAGAATGTCTGATATGGAATTTGAACGCGTCGAACGTGAGAAAAAGGAACTCACCCAACAATTGAATACAATCAAACAAGAACTCGAACAAAATTCAAAAAAGGGCTGGTTCTCTTCAAAATCAGAAACAAAACGTAAATAAACCATCCATTCTTCTTTCAACATAAGTTCTATATCTTTAAGCAAAAGCATCAATATTGTATAATGGAAGAAAAAGACGCAAAAAATTTGAAGGAAACTATCGAAGGTGTGTTGCCAAAACTAAAAAAGGCATTGGGAATATCCACAGACATTTCAAAACAATATGACCTATATAAATCAAGCCTGAAGATCTATATCGACGAGTCAACCGAAAAATTGCGCGATCAAGTTAACGAAAGTTCATCCCTTCAACATCTCCTGCAGCAAGTCATTATCACGCCTGTCGTGCGTAAACAGACTTATGACAAGGAGGATATAGAACGTACAATCAAATTAAAGACAGATGAAATGTACTTCGAATATAAACCCATCGCGGACAAAATCACCGAATTGTTGAAATCCCCTTTTGAAGAATCGTCCTATACGAAAAATAGAGCAGATCTATTCCCTTCAGAGGTTTTCGCGAGTTACTACAAAACTCCTCAAGCAGGATACTACTATGATTTCCAAGACATGGTTAAAAACGGACATGGAAACCCCGTAGCTGCTATAGCGGCGCATTATTTTACGAGCGAATTTTTAGGAGGAAAAAAATTAATCGATCAAAATGAACGCGGTACTGCGGGTATACTGGATGCTGGCGCTGTAATATACGGGTTGGTTGCAGATCACTTATTGAAAAGCCGTATCGTTTCCGCTTATCCCAAATCTCATAAGAAATCTTCCGTACTTGCTGAAACCAGAGCAAATTTGATCGGTGCAAGTTATTCTGATGAGCACAAAGAGGAGACTGATGCAGTTTTACCTTATTATATAGGCATGCGCCAACTCATCGAAACATACGGCAATGCGAAACGTCGTGAAAAGGATATTAAGAATTTGCATGAGGATATGAAATCCCTTTTAAAACGTAGGGATGGTGACACGCCAGTATCTATATCGGAATATAAAGAGCTCTACAACACGTATTCCACTAAATTGATTGGTGATAAAGTTCGGAGTGTCGATTTCCAAAGAAAATTGAATGAAATAACGGCACTTAAAGATGAGCCGAAATATCAATATAATAGGCCGATTATGGAATTCATAAAAAGTTTAGAAAATATGATCGATCAGCTTCACACACCAAAAGATGACGAAGCTATAATGGATTTTTTGGATAAGGCTTTGGCACTTATAAAATCATGTGTGGAGGATGTCGATGAAAAGTTTAGTGAGCTTTTCGGTCTCGATCCCGTCACTAGTTCGATAATGGACAAAGGCGAGGAAATGGTTGTGGAAGAAGGCGCACTGGCGTTGGAGACAACACCCAAAATTGAGGAGAAACAACCATCACTTCCATGGATTATGCATGGATGTGGGCATGATGATATGTTTCAAGACCATTCGTTGATGGAAACGAGTGCAAGAATTTGGAATGAAGATGTTATGGTGGTTTGATGTGTCGGATTGGATAGTTATATTGAAGGAAAAAGTAAAATTGGATATTGCTTAAATTAAATGGACTTATAATTATAGTATACATATAAGGGCTTGTACGCGATTTCCGGGAATCAGCAACGATGGTTAATGAGAATAGACTATTATTGTGTTTTGGTATTTTAGGGGTGATTTTATGTTGTGTTGAACGGGGGTGTGGGAGGGAACCTTTTGGAACGAATTGGGAAGATGTGGATCCTACATATGGAGAGAGGCATAGGGATATTACGGAGGGAGGCGGGGGTAGTGATGGGGGGGAGAAGAGCGAGGACAGCAAATATGAAAAGGAGAAGAGAGATGCGTTAAACGATGCTCTGGCGGATGTGTTAGGGAGTGCGGCAGGAAAACTGAAAGATGCGGGTGTACGGGCGCTGAAGGAAGCTGCGCTGCGTAAGCTCGGGATTGAAAGGGGTAAGCACGATGAAGACAAGGACAAGAAGGGATATTATTATGGGGACGAGACGTATTACGATACGAGTACTTACGTGGTTTGGTGGATGATGATCATACTTTTAGGGGTGGGGGTTGCGTTATGCGTTTGGTGTGTGTTTGTTCGGCACCTATTTAGCAATTTTGCGATATTAGTGGTTGCGTTATTGGTGGGGTATTTTTTGTACATTACTTTTCTATTTCCGTATTGGCATGAGAGCGTACATGCTGATTGACGGGGCGTCCGTGTGGAATATAGAAGAGGGGGAGAAGGGGAAAGGAGAAGGATGGGATGACTTATCTTGGAAGCGGCTGGGTAAGAATGGATGATGGATATGGTTCCGACCTCGTTATAGAACATGAATTCCTCCTGATTGTATTTGACGATGAAATCTGTTTTTCCGGAGTTCATCATTACTAGTAGTTTGACGATTTTGGCCAGGAACATGACACTTGTTCTTCTAGCGACGGAATAAATATCGGCCTGGGCATTGGGTTGTGAGTTTGCATAGGCAGTGATGAAGAGTGCAGCTGCAGTGGTCTTGCCGAGACGCCGGGTCGCCTTGATAAGGACTTCTGGCTTCAATTGGTCGACTTTAAACTTTTCCAACAGATACTCCATGCGATTCTGTAAATCACCCTGCATGATTTGTGGTAAAGCGGCACAGATCATAGAATTGACCATGATTTGTTGCTGTTTCGATAAACGCCATCCTAAATCAGCCAATTTGTCAAGATTGTCTTGAAGCCGTTCTAGACGCTTATCTCCACTCCTTACGGTCGACTTTCGTTGTCTTTTCGGTCTGTACGCTTCAACCAAGTCTGTATGTTTATACCCTCGTTGTCTTTCCAAAAACGCGGGTTCCGTCGCTTGAACAAAACGTTCACATAACTTTTTAAAAGAAAAAACCCTTATAACCATCCTATTGCTTCCGTTCCACCCGGTGTCTCTCCACTTGTATTTGAATTTAATACATTCTCATTCTTAAATCCCTTAATAGTATAGCTTTTATTCGCTTTGTTTATCAATATACGGCTTTTTATATTCATAAAACATACAAAAATCACTGCAAAATCAGTCCGTTATATGGACGTCCAGGTGCAGCTCCAGTCAAAGCAATCTGAACGATATTCTTTGTAGACATAGCCGTTGCGTCTTTGATGCATGCAAGAAGCCCTTCCAAAGCATTATCTCTGTCTTGGTGGTACCTAAAAAGCTG
>Ga0180431_10002377_pt1 | contig 25268 bp, 19 predicted proteins | sample SS_ome_11_FD_132459 | JGI IMG/M metagenome (GOLD analysis project Ga0180431, IMG submission 132459) | Hypersaline lake sediment archaeal communities from the Salton Sea, California, USA - SS_1_MS_1 metaG | ecosystem: Environmental > Aquatic > Non-marine Saline and Alkaline > Hypersaline >... | reverse complement strand
GCCACGGCTCGCGACCGTTGGATGGACGCGCAGTTCGTGGCCGAGTGCGCGCTGGCCGAGGCGATGGGCCGCGACTACCTTGGCGACGCTCTTCCCATCGCGTGGCCGAACCTCGGGCCGGACCTGTTCGCGGCGTTTCTGGGGTGCGAGCTCGAGTTCGGGGACGACACGTCGTGGTCGGTCCCGTGCGTGAAGACGTGGGCGGACGCGGCGACGGTCAGATTTTCAGAGGAGAGTGTCTACTGGAAGAAGCTCCTCGAGATGACGGACGCCTTGCTGCAGATCGGCAAGGGGAAGTTCTATACCGGCTTGACTGATATCCATCCGGGCGGCGACGCGATCGCGGCCCTGCGTGGGCCTGAGCAGCTCAATCTCGATCTGATCGAGGCGGTGGGGGAGGTCAAAGCGCTTCTTGACCATGTGAACAAGACCTTCGCGCGGGTCTACGATTTCTGCTACGACAAGCTCGTCGGCGCGGGGCAGGCCGTCACGACGTGGTGCGGCATCGTTTCAACGAGGAAGTGGTACGTGCCGTCGAACGATTTCTCGTGCATGATCTCGCCGGCGATGTTCGATGACGTGTTCCTTCCCGGGATCATCGGGGAGTGCGGCCACCTCGAGGCTTCGATCTACCACCTCGACGGTCCCGGCGCCTTGCCGCATCTCGACAGCCTGCTTCAGATCGAGGTGCTCGACGCGATTCAGTGGGTGCCGGGCACCGGCAACGGTCGGGCGTCGGACTGGCTTGGCGTGTACAAGAAGTGCCAGTCGGCGGGCAAGGGGCTGCAGGTCACCCTCGATCCGGACGAGGTGGATTTGTTCATGGAGAACCTCCGGCCTGAAGGCGTGTGGATCGCGTTGAACGGTGTGGCGGATCGCGAGGATGCCGAGGCCATCATCAGGAAGCTGTCGAAGTGGCGCTAGCCCGGGCCTTCCTGCGAGCGTGTTCACACGCGGCACGTCGAGTGCGGCAAGCGAGGGGCCCGCAGAGGCCGGCGCACGACCGGCTGGCGGACGACATCCGCCATTCGGGGCGGAGAGGATTCACGTTGCGCACCCGCCCGGATAGTATATGGTGGCATGGTGGCACACGTTCTACGGGGTGGGAGGGAAGACGTTTGTCGAACCCAACGCGATTGACGTGAACGTCAAGAGGAGCGGTTGCGATGATTCGCAGAAAGGAGTTTGTGGAGGCCCAGCAGCGAGCTTTGCAGGTCCTTGGCAAGGCCGGCATTGTGCTTACCCCGGAGGAACAATCCGCAATAGAAGTTGCCGACTTCGGCCTGGGGGACCTGAAGCACGTTGGCTTAGAGCTCGTCACGTACGTGAACACCGACCGATCCTGCGCCAAGGAGCTCGTCCTGTTTCCGGGCCAGACCTGTCCTGAGCATCGGCATCCACCGGTTGCAGGGGAGCCGGGCAAAGAGGAAACATTCCGATGTCGTTGGGGCACGGTGTATCTCTATGTTCCGGGTGAGAAGACCTCGCCTGCACACGGGACCCCGCCGCCGGGGCGAGAAGAGCATTACACCGTCCGGCACGAGATTGTGTTGACGCCCGGCAAGCAGTATACGTTGGAGCCGAATACGCTGCACTGGTTCCAGGGCGGCGATGAGGGCGCGGTGGTTTCGGAGTTCTCGACGAAAAGCCGGGATGAAACGGACGTGTTTACCGATCCGGATATTGAACGGATGACACAGATCGTGGATTAGGCGAGAGCGCGCCGCTGTGCAGGTTTGTCGCCGGAACGTGCTTGGTGGTACGGTCCGTGCGAGGGGAGAGCGGGTACGCGCGTCTGGTGGGGGACCGTCAAGGAGATACAAAGGAGTCCTGTGATGCGACGTGAAGCGACCGTCCTGCTCGTGATCCTGCTCGTCGTGTTTGTGACACCTGTGTGTGTGTTCGGGCAGGACCTGATAATCAGGCCCCAGCCTCAGATCGTGCAGCCCTCGGCGGGCGAGTTCACCGTCACGGCTGAGACGAGGATCGTCATCCCTGCAGGCTGGCCTGCTTATATACAGGTTTCCGCGGAGGAGCTCGCCCGGGCCATCGGTGTGGGCGGTGGGCCAAAGCCCGATGTCGTGGAGACCGAGCGGCCCGACGTAAGGAAGGGCGACATCATCATTGCGCCTTACGAGTGGCTGCAGCGCCAACTCGTGTTCATTGAGCCGATGCCGCAGGGGATCGTTCGTCCTGCGCCCGCCGAAGGATACAACCTGCGGATACTGCCGGAGTACGTGCTGCTTGGCGGGAATTCCGAGCGTGGCTGCTTCATGGGGCTCCAGACCCTTATTCAGATTGCGCGGCAGACCGCGGCACGCGACGGAGGCGCTCTCATGCCCGGCCTTCTCGTCGCTGACTGGCCCGATCACGAGTGGCGGACGCTTCAACATCCTTTCGGCGTGTACGGGAGCGCGGGCGACCGAGGCGAACACAGATACAGGGTGATTACGAGCGTTGACCTGCTCGAGCGCTCGATCCGGCTTGCCGCGTACACGAAGCTGTCCGGTCTGCGCGTCGAGGTCGGGACGGGTATGACGTATGAGCGGCATCCCGAGATTTTCGTCGAGGGCTTCAGGACAAATAGACGAGAGGACGTGCAGGCCGCCGTTGACCTGGCGAAATCGCTCGGCCTGTATCTCGTGCCTTTCCAGAACGCCTCGGCGGCACACGATATATGGATCGGTCCGTATGCATATGCGGCGCTCAATTCCGATATCTACATGGAAGCGTTGCTGGACATACTCGACGAGACGGTGGAGGTTTTCAGGCCGGCGCATCTTCACGTTGGAATGGATGAGGACGTGGCCCAGGACTTCGACGGCACTCCGCTGCGCGATGTTGACACGCACAAGAAAGTGATCCTCGACTGCTATGAGTTCCTGAGGCGGCGGGGCGTTGCGACGATGGTCTGGCACGACGGCGTGCGCCTGCTCCAAGAGGGGGAGAAGGACCTGCCGCGCGATATTATTGTGTTGCCGTGGTATTACGGGGGCATGGACTTCACGCATGCGCGCTATTACACCGACAAGGGTTTCCGTATCCTGTGTTCCCCGTGGTCGCAGTGGCACGTCGAGAATGACCAGTTCTACTCGATCTGCGCCTCGACGATCAGGAGCGAGAAGCTTCTCGGGATGTCGGGGACGATCTGGTATCCGATCGGCCCCGACGGCGAGCACGACTACCGCCGGTGCCTCGTCAAAGCGGCAATGGCGTTCTGGTCGCCGCTCAAGGCGGGGGATTTCCCGAACGACAAGGACTATTATGCGCCTCGATATGAGGGTCTCGCCCTCGACGCCTTTCGGCACGTAAAGCCGGTCGCTATCCCTCACGACGAGCTGACGGTCCTGGTTCAACGTGTGACGGGCGCCGGCGAAGACCATTTCGCGTGCGAGGCGGCGAGAGAGCGCCTGGTCAGAGCGGGCACGACGGTTGTACCCCAACTGCTTGAGGAAATCGCGAGAAGCCCCGACGAGATTTCTCCGTGGGCTGAGGGAACTTTAGGAAGAATAGCCCGCGAGCCGTTGGGCGACCGATCCATCATGGTCAAGGCGCTTGAGGAGGCGACTGGAGGCAGTGGACGGGTCAGAGCGCTTGCGCTGGAGTTGCTCGGTGTCTTCGACGACGCGGAGTTTCTCGCCGGGCAGGACGCAGATGATCCGGCCGTATGTCTGGCCATGGGCGTCAGTGGGAACGAGCGGTTTCTGCCGGCCTTGCTGAACGTTGCCTCGGCGGACGGTCCAGCGCAGATGAATGCGTTACTGGCGATCGGGCGATTGAAAGGTACAAAGGAGCTTCTGTCGCTGCGGGGTTCGTGGCCGGATTTTCGCGAAGAGGCTCGGGAAGCGTACGCGAAAGCGCTGGCGGCGCAGGCTTCGGAGGCGGCCATACCCGTGCTCGGCACGCTCATCGAGGACGAGAGCTGGCGAGTGCGGTTCCGGGCGGCGATCGGTCTGGGCGCGACTCGTTCCGCGACCGCCGGGCCGTATATCCTCAAGCTTCTCGACGACACGCGGCCGGAGGTTTTCAAGGTCGGCCTGTTCTGGTGCACGGACACGTTCATCCTCAAGCCGGAGGAATACTTCCCGAAGCTCGTGTCCCGGCTGAAGCTCGACGAGAACAAGGAGATTGTGAGACCCATTCTTCACGCGCTCACGCTGATGTGGGAGCCCGGCCTTGGGCGGTGGTTGAGCAAGGGCGAGGACCCTGCGAAGCGGCTGGACTATGCGAAGCTCTCGGTCTGGAAGGACAGGTCTTTGATTGCTGCGCTCAACACGATGGTCAAGTACGATGACGCACGGCTGGCAATCGACGCGATCATCGTGCTGATGCGCATGGGCCGGGCGCCGAGCACTCAAACCGCCGTTGACGCGATCCGGCGGTTCGATGTCGAAGACATCCGGTGGTTCTGCATCCGGATACGAAACCAGCGACTCGCCCAGGCGGCGCCTATAATGAAAGAGCTTTGGGATGTTGAGGATAACTTAGTGCATACTTTCATTCTGCAATACTGTTCGGCGGTAAGGTCTCCGGAGACGTTTGATATCGCGTACGAGGCCTATACGAAGCTGCCGAAGGGCAATCCCTATCGGATGAGAGCAGTCGGAACGATGGCGGCGCATCTTCAGAAGCTCGACGAGCGAGCGAAAATCGCGATACCTCTGATGCTCGAATACTACGACAAGGGGGGCTTCGAGCCCCGCGCGAACTTTGAGGCGGCGCTGGCGCGCGTGTCCGGCCGTGAGCCCAAGGTGACGCCGGCCGACGAGGCGGCCGACATCGAGAAGAGGCTCGCGGAGTGGAAGGAGTGGTGGACGGAGGCCAGTGGGGACCGCCATTGAATGGAATGTCCATTAGGCGCGGGATCTCGTCCAGAGATCAGCGGCAAGGATGGTTTTGAAAACGCGCAGGGGGATTTGTGATCGTGGCTGACTTCCCGAGGACAGTGGTCGGTGGTGTCTCGTTGTCTCGACTTATCGTGGGGAGCAACTGGTTTCTTAGTTACTCACACACGAGCGCTGCCAAGGACCGTTTTATTCAGCAGTACCAGACGCGGGAAAACGTCGTAGAGATTCTTAGCGTCTTCATGAACGCCGGCATAGACACGGTCATGGGGCCGCCGGAGGCGTTGCTGTGCGAGGCGGTCGCCGAGGTTCAGGACCGAATTGGCCGGGAGGTCAAACTGATCCTGACGCCCCAGTTCAACGTGCTGCCCGGGGGGCCCGGCGACGATGAACCTGAGCGCGTGTTCGACAGGTGCAAGGAGCTCGGCGCGGTTTTCTGCATGCCTCACCAATGCGTCACGGATCGCCTTGTGGACCGGCTCCAGAACGTCATTCGCGACATTGGCCGGTACACAACGATGATCCGGGAACGCGGCATGATCCCGGGCCTCTCCACGCACATGCCGGAGACGGTGGTCATTGCCGACAACACTGGGGCAGACGTGGAAACGTACATCCAAATGTACAATGCCATCGGCTTCCTGATGCAGGTCGAGGTGGATTGGGCGATGCGCGTGATCAGGGATGCCAAGAAGCCCGTGATGACGATCAAACCCCTGGCCGCCGGGAGGCTGATTCCGCCGGTCGGCTTGGCCTTTGTGTGGAATACGATCCGTGATCAGGACATGGTTACGGTTGGGACGACGACGCCCGACGAGGCCAGGGAAGTCATCGAGCTTTCTTGGGATTTCCTCAATCGCCGAGTTCCAGTCCACGAGCTGCAGACGACGAGGAGCAAGAGATCCCTGCGAAGGGGGTCAAGCTGATCGTGAAAAAAACCCTTGTCTCGCGATCGACCGCGAGTCGCGGCAGCGCGTTTCAGACCGAGTTCGCGCCGCTCGCGTGTCCCCTCTTTGGGTGTGCGGCCTTCAGGTTCGTCTGACGCATTCGTTCGACGAGGAGGGGATACGGTTCGCCGGTTTCCTGGAGAATGCCGGCGTTGTAATCCTCGATGTCGAACGCATCGACCCATTGGAACCAGTGAGCGCCAACGAGGTACGGGAGGCTCGCCCACTGGGCGATGCAGTTTGCGTAGCCCTCCGCCCGTTCGCGGAACGTGTTGACCGTGTAGCCCCAGCCCCACGCGATGTGGCCGCTTTCGCGCGCCGAGAGGTTCCACTCGGCGACGAGCACGGGCGTGCCGGTGAGCTGCGCGATCTTTTCGATGCGCCAGAGATCTTCATCGGCGAGGAACGGTCCCTTCATCGGATAGCAGTTGGCCGCCACCAGATCGTATTGACCAAACAAGTCCAGCGGTTCCCAGTCCATGTACAGGAACGTGAGCGCAAAGCGGTTGCCGATGATGAGGTGGTTCGGATCGAATTCCCGGACCACCTCGATCGTGTGATCCACGTATGTCTTGACGAGATGCCGCTCGAACTCCACGAGATCCAGATGGGCTTGCTTCGTGCGGAACGCCGGAAACTCGACGATGCGCCGCAGTTCCCTTTCGAGTTCTGCAAAGTCCGCGAGCCGGCATCCCCACGCGCGGTTCAACGCGTCAAGGGAGGCGTCGTATCGCTCTTGCAGCCACGCAAGGACTTCTTTCAGGCACGCCTCGGACCAGAAATACTTGAACAAGTTGCGGTCGCCGGACGCCACGATCTCATTGTCCACGAAGTACCCGATCAGCGACCGGTCGTCGCGGAACCTGGGGACGATGTCCTTTGCCATTGCCCTCATGCGATCACGCAGTTCCGGGTTGAAGGGGTCGGGGAAACGCGTCGCCGGATCGGCCGGCAACCGGCCTCCAGCGTCTTTGAGAAAAAGATGCTCGGCGCCTTGTTGCAGGAGCCTGTGACAGAAATTCAGAGAGACGTAGAAGAACTTGCCTCGCCGCTTCGCCTCGTCCTGCGTCTCCGGCCCGCAGCCGGCGCCCACGGAGCTGAACCCCCAGTCCTCCAGCCGGTCCCATGTCATTTTCGCCCATGCATCCGGATCCGGATAATCTGCGAGCACTCGCTCGGTGTAGCGGCGGTTCATCTTCCCCGCGTGAGAATCAGGATAGGGATATGCCACGATATTGACGCTTCGGTCCCAGAACGCGTTGCCGTCGGCGTCCACAAGCCACCACGCCCCTTCGAGACGTTCCAGATGGACGTAGCCGGTGGCCTTGCCTTTCAGGGCGCGACCCGGCTCGATGGCCGGTATGGCCGGCTGTGGTACCTGCTCACGCATCGCATCACTCATTGACTTGCCTCCGCAAACCGAGTTTCCGTTCTCCGCCGCTGGATTCTCTCCAGGGGTTCGCGACGTCGGGCAACTCTGCCACATCCTGGGTCGTTGTACAACACCGGCCCCGGGCGGTCTCGTGACGTTCGGGCGTTCGAGGAGCGGCAGGCAACGGGGTGATCTGCGACCCGGACCCGCCCGTCATGTGCGGCAACGGTGCGGGTGGCGAACACGTGTCTTGGGCGCAGGGCGGTTCCTGCTGGGTGGGGCCAAGGTTGCCCTTGCAGAATTACGGGAAAAGTCTAAAATTGGTATGTTCAGGCCAAGGGGCGACTGCTTTGCTGTAGCGAAGGCATTCACGATGCGTCTCTTGGTTCTTCGAGAATGAGAGAAAGGAGCGGCAGAATGAAACACGGACATCGTGCGCTTGCCCTGCTCGCGTCGGCTCTTTGCGTCGCAGCAGGATGTTCGGGGGGCCGCACAGCGACCAGCCCGGAGTCGGGGCCTTTCACGCTGGAAGTGCTTGCCACAACGATGACCCAGATCGTCGTGCAGTGGCACAATGAGCCGGAGAGCACATCGTCGTTCGAGCTTGAACGGGCAACAGACGCCGCGTTTGCCGAGGATCTCAAAACGTATTCGATTGACAAGGATACGTTCATCTTCTCCGATACCGACCGCGAGCCCGTCTCCAAGAGGAGGTTTACGGCAGATCGGTTCGGATCCATTTTGGATCCCGGTACGGCATATTACTACCGTGTAAGAGCCGACCTTGAGGAGGGCGAGCCGGAATACTCGAACACGGTGAGCGCGAAGGTCAGTGAACCCGTCCGAGGCAAAGAGGGCGACCTGTGGGCAGACGTCGTGCTCGGCAAACCCGACTTTGGCTCGAACGCCAGCTACGCGCCCTCGAGAGACGCGGTCAGTCACCCTGGCGGCGTGCTGATTGACAAGACGGTAACACCGAACCGGATGTACATTGCCGACTGCAACAACAACAGAGTTCTTGGTTTCAAGAGCACGTCGGCAAAAGGCGGGGCGGACATCGTGCTGGGTCAGCCCGATTTCGTCTCGTCCGGTGGCAATGGTGATTCGTGCGGCCAGCTCTTCCCGTACCGGGGGAAGGCCTCGGCCGGTTCACTCTGCCTGACGCGCCCGGACCAGATAAGCATTGGCGAGACGGTCGTACGGTCGAACATGACGGTTGATGAGAAGGGGAACCTCTATGTCCCCGACGTCTTCAACAACCGGGTGCTCAAGTACAACGACCCGTTTGGCACCGATACAATTGCTGACGAGGTGTGGGGGCAGGCCGATTTCACCGGGAACGAGCCGAACAGGGGGAACGCAACCGCCGGAAGCGATAGTCTCAACCTGAGCGCCGACCGGGCCGGGGTCGCGCTTGATCCGGCAGGCAACCTGTGGGTGGCTGACAGCAGGAATAACCGCGTATTGCGTTTCCCAAAGAACGCCGAGACGGGAGTTATTGCCAAGGAGGCGGACATCGTTCTGGGCCAGCCCGACTTCACCACGACCGGCGAATGGGGCTTTAAGCGCACGCTGTCTCAGATGTGGTACCCGGTCGACGTGGAATTCGACTCGAAGGGAAACCTGTACGTCTGCGACGGGATAAGCAACAACTTCGCTGGCCGCATCCTCGTTTTCGAGCCGCCGCTGCGGAGCGGGATGCCTGCGACACGGAAGATGCCCATGCCGAGCGGGGACATCGGTCTTCCTGCGGAGCGACGGCAGGCCGTGACCATCGGCAGTATCGTCCGGGACATCAAGCCGGACCACATGTGGTTTGAGAAGGGCACGTTTACGTCCGAGCTCATTGATCTGAGGGACGGCACGAGCGTCACCGCGGTCGTGTGCGATCAAAGCTCGGGCATTGATGTCGATTCGGACGGCAATCTCTACACCGTTCACAAATGGGCGGGTGTGTACCGTTACCCGGCGTCAAGCTGGTCTCTCCCGTGGCCCGAACGGAGGAAGCTGGTTGAGGAAGTGCTGGTCAAAACGAATTCCCCGACGGCCGGCAGCACGGGAGGCATTCTGGGTGTCACGACCTTCAAGGACCAGCTTCTCATTGCATCGAACGCCCGCATCCTCATCTGGAACACGTTCGACGTGAACACGCTCAAGAACGGCCAACCGGCCGACGACGTGTATGGCGAGCAGGATTTCACGTCGATGACCTGGTCCCGCTACCTGTCGTCGCCTCAGGAGGACAAGAGCGGGCGGCTCTGGCTTTCGCTCAGGGCACATGGCCACACGCTGCAGGCCTTCGAGTATCCGTTGACCCGCCATTCAGAGCCGATCAAGGCGATCCCTCTTGTTGCGAATAAGGAAGATCTGCTGCCCGTCAAGGGTGGGGGCTTCATGCAGGCTGTCTGGGCTGACTTCCTCGATTTTGCCGTCGTCGGCACGGGCGACAAGATCTGGGTGGCGGACCGAAGCGCGAGCCGGGTTTTCAGGATAAACAATGTAGACGGGCTTGAGGATCCGACAAGCGGGCCGTATGTGGACATCGTGCTCGGTCAGAACAATCTGACGGAGCAGAAACCACACCGGGGCAAGGAGCGCTGCGGGCCTCAGACACTGGCCTGGGCGTACAACGTTGACATCTCGCCCAAAGGCGAACTGCTCATTGCCGACAACGGCGGCGAGTGCGGCACCGACCAGCGCATACTCATCTACGAGGCAAAGCGGTTCCCGAACAAGCCGGACACGTGCCTTTTTGCCGACGACATCGGCGATCCGGACCGGGTCATCGGCACTGGCGGAAGACTCGATATCGGCGGATCTCAAAGTGAAGACCCTGTTTGTTCTCCGTTCGAGGTCGGAATCAGTCCTAAGGGGACCGTTGTCGCAGGGATGAACGGTTACTCGGCCCAGCGTTTCCCCCTTGTCTATCTGTACCCGTCAAGAACCACGCAGCCGCAGATGGCGCTTGGGGATATGACCGGATATCCCACCACGTGTTTTATTGATAAGAACGGCAATGTGTACGTCGGGGACTGGAACTGGTCCAGAGTGCTTATCTACAAGAAGCCATTTGAGAGAATACGCTATTAGACGTCTGGGTACGCAAGGGGAAGGCTGTATCCGTTGTAGAATGCCCTGCGGAAGGCTATGTTGATGAGACCCCCGGCAACGTGCCGGCATTGTGAAGGCTTTCCCTGCATGATGGAGAATGCGAACGCGCTTTAGCAGCAGATCGGGTGAACTGGTTTGAATGTGTGGTTGTGGAAGGAGTCCGGGGAATGTCCACTCAAGAGGCCGCCGGGCCGCTGGCGCCTCAGCGGCTGCGCTGTGAGTACCTGAGCAACCCGCTCGGCCTCGATGAGCGTTGGCCGCGCCTGTCGTGGTGGGTGAACGATGCGCGGCGGGGGGCCGTTCAGTCGGCGTATCGCGTGTTGGTCGCTTCGAGTGCCGCGGTGCTCGACGATGACGACGCCGACGTGTGGGACTCCGGCAAGGTTACGAGCGACCGGTGCATCCATGTCGCGTACGAAGGTCCGGCGCTCGAGTCGCGGCAGCGGTGCTTCTGGAAAGTCTGCACGTGGGACGGTGAGGACCGTCGTTCACCGTGGAGTGACGTGCAGTGGTGGGAGATGGGGCTGCTCGACGAGAAGGAATGGGCCGGGTCCTGGATCGGCCTGGCGCGCGCGGAGAGCGACGACAGCCAGCCGTGCCCGTTCCTGCGCCGGTCGTTTCGGATCGAGGGGCCCATCGTACGGGCCCGCGCGTACGTGACGGCGCGGGGGCTGTATGAGTTGTACGTGAACGGGCAGCGCGTGGGCTCGGACTCTTTCACGCCGGGCTGGACCGATTACGACAGGCGCATTCCGTACCAGGCGTACGACGTGACCGATCTGCTGCGCGAGGGCGAGAACGTCGTCGGTGCGATTCTCGGCGACGGCTGGTACTGCGGCTACCTTGCGTGGGGCAAAGGGGGCCGCCAGGTCTGGGGCACGCAGCCGTCGCTGCTGATGCAGCTCGCGCTTGACACGCGCGACGGCGCCACGCAGATCGTCGCCACCGACGAGGAGTGGCGCGCCTCGAGCGGTCCGGTTCTCAAGTCGGACATCTACAACGGCGAGACGTACGATGCGCGGCTCGAGATGCCCGGCTGGGCCGGGCCGGGTTTCGACGACAGCGGCTGGGACACGCCCCGCGTGTTTGAGCCGACGGGGGCCGCGCTCGTCGCCAAGCGCTCGGAGGCCGTCCAGGTCATCGACGAGATCAAGCCAGTCAAGATGACCGAGCCGGTCGCGGGCGCCTCCATCTTCAACATGGGGCAGAACATGGTCGGCCGCGTGCGGCTCAAGGTTGAAGGCCCGGCGGGCACGCGGATCACGATGCGGCACGCCGAGATGCTCAATCCCGACGGGACGCTCTATACGGCCAACTTGCCGCGCGCCAAGGCGACCGACGAGTACGTGCTCAAGGGCGACGGGCCGGAGGTCTATGAGCCGCGCTTCACGTTCCACGGTTTTCAGTACGTGGAGCTGACCGGCTGTCCGCGCACGCCCGACCTCGGCACGGTGACGGGGGTCGTGCTGCATTCGAACACGCCGCCGACGGGTGAGTTCGAGTGCTCGGACCCGCTCGTGAACCAGCTCCAGCACAACATCGTCTGGGGTCAGAAGGGCAACTTCCTCGAGGTGCCGACCGACTGCCCGCAGCGCGGCGAGCGGCTCGGGTGGATGGGGGACGCGCAGGCGTTTGTCCGGACGGCGTGCTTCAATATGAACGTCGCCGCCTTTTTCACCAAGTGGCTGGACGACGTCGAGGACGGCCAGGCCGAAGACGGCGCGTTCCCCGACGTGGCGCCGAACGTGCTGCCGGGCAAGGGGGTGGCCGGCTGGGCGGATGCGGGCGTCATCTGCCCGTGGACGATCTACCTGTGCTACGGCGACACGCGTATTTTGGGGCGGCATTACGACTCGATGGCGCGGTGGATCGAGTACATGCGCGCGACCAGCAACAGCCTCACCCGGCCGGACTTCGGCTACGGCGACTGGCTTGCGCCCGGTTTGGTGAGCGCGGGAGATGCGCCCACACCGAAGGACCTGATCGGCACGGCTTACTTCGCCTACTGCGCGGGGCTGATGTCGAGCATTGCGCGGATACTGGGCAAGACGGAGGATGCCGAGGGGTTCGCGTCGCTCTCGGAGGACGTCAAGGGCGCGTTCAACCGCGAATTTGTCACACCCGCGGGCCGGGTAGTGGGTCACACGCAGACGGGTTACGTGCTGGCCCTTGCGTTCGACCTGTTGCCCGACGAGAAGCGGCCGGTCGCCGTGCGCCATCTCGTGAGCGACATCGAGCGGCGGGAGTGGCACATTGCCACGGGCTTCATCGGCGGCATCCTGCTGGCGCCGACGTTGAGCCGCTTCGGCCGCACGGACGTTGCCTACAAGCTGCTCACCCAGGAGACGTATCCGTCGTGGCTGTATCCGGTCAAGCACGGCGCGACGACGATCTGGGAGCGGTGGGACGGCTGGACCGAGGAGCGCGGTTTCCAGGACCCGGGCATGAATTCCTTTAACCACTACGCCTACGGCGCCGTGGGCCAGTGGCTGTACGCGACCGTGGCGGGCATTGACCTCGACCCGGATGAGCCGGGCTACAAGCACATCGTGATCCGGCCTGAGCCGGGGGGAGGGTTGACCCATGCGCGGGGCGAGCTTCTGACAATGTATGGTCGCGTCGCCAGCGCATGGAAACTCGAAGAGGGTCAATTTGTGCTCGACGTGGCGGTGCCCGCCAATGCGCGTGCTACCGTGATTCTCCCGACGTCGGATTCCGGCAACGTCACTGAGAGTGGGAGGCCGCTCGAAGAGGCCGAGGGCGTTTCCGGCGCACGAGTCGAAGACGGTAGCGTGTGTTGCCACATCGGCTCGGGCGAGTACGCGTTCGTCGTTCGTCAGTGAGCAGCGGGCAGGGGAAGCAGGCGCGGACCTGCCAATGACGTCTCGCGGGCCTCGACCCGCTTGACTCTGGAAGGCCGCGCGGGCTACTCTTGATTGTTGAAGGGGCCGTGGGCCAGGATCCTCGCCCTAAGCCGGGGGATTGACACGGTCACTCTTGCTGAAGAAGCAGACTGCGCCAACACGTATCGCGTAAGCCGCAACGGGGCCGACGCAAAAGGAGGAATCATGAGACGGTTCGTTGTCTATCTGAGGGGCCACACGCTTGTGGCATTCACAATCGCTTTTGTCGCCCTATGGCTGATCGGCGACGCTACCGCCGCAGAAGGCGAAGGGGCCAAGAGGCCTGAGGCGGCGAAGGCGCCTGAAACGCCCTTCGTCGTGCCGGTCGTGGTTGTGAAGTTCTTCCCGGTCAAGGGGGACAGGATTGATGCCGAGGCGACCGGCGGATACAACCAGGTCCTCGCGGCCGTGCGTGAATGGACGGACAAGATCACTGAGACGACCATCTACGCGATGGAGGAAGGCTCGAGGTACCACGGTTACAAGGACGAGAAGGCTGAGCCGAGCCTCGATTACGAAGTGCTGGCGATCTACGAGTTCCGCGAGCCGACGCCGAGGACGTTCAAGGGCAAGCAGCCGATGCCGGACTACAACGAGATCATGCGGAAGATTGACGGCAAGAGCTGGGTCGAGGAAAAGGGCGTCAAGGAAGTCTGGATCTTCAGCTACCACAGCAAGGTGATGGGCTTGTGGGAGTCCAACATGTCGAGCCCGTGGGGCGACATCAGCAATAGCGACCGCGACGACAAGGACCTGCCCGTGTACACAACCACGTATACCGTGTACACATACAATTACGGGCGCGGGCCGTCGGAGGCGATGGAGAACCATATCCACCAGATCGAGCACGTGATCAATTACGTGGACGGCAGAGACCGGACGGACCCGGACGAGTGGGAGAAGTTGCTGTTCTGGGGCAAGTTCGTCGGCAGTGACCGGTCGCACAAGATGATTCCGACGAAGGACGGATTCTATCGCTGCGGCTGGGCACACTATCCGCCCAACGGGGAAAGCGACTACGACTGGCGCAACAAGCGGACGGTGATGTCGGACATCGAGGACTGGAAGCCCGACGGCAGCGGTGAGAAGAAGGCCATTACGTCCTCCATCTGGGACGGCGACAGCTACAAGTGGTTCATCTACTGGATGCAGAGCATTCCCGGCAAGGACAACGGCCTCACCTACAACGGCAAGCCGCTCACGAACTGGTGGACGATCGTTGGCGACTTCGACTACGTGATGAAAAACAAGATGATCCTCGTGGAGGAATAGCCTCCGGAGGACCGGCCTTTGGGGGATCAAAACCGAATTTCCCCGAACTGTACCTCGGATTTCATCTCCGCGTGGCCGAGACGGGGTAGGGGGCGGAGGGGTGTGATCTGCCTTCTTGATCTCCCCTCCGGGTGTCACCTCGCGCGCCTCGCCGCCGTGCGGACGACCCCCGCTTCTTGGTATGGGCAAAGGTTACCACAGTTGACGGGCGCGGTCGAGTGCGCCAGGTTGGGGGTGGTCCTTTGGGGACAACCCGTTGACAGGGGCGCGAGATTGGTGTAGGGGTTGCGCGGCGATACGAGAGCCCTGGGGCGAGGGATGGAGTGACGCTGCGAGTCGTCTTTTTCACGAGCGGTTCCGGGGTAGCGGCTCCGAGGGGCGCCGGTTTCGGCGGGACTTTTTCGTAAGGGGAAGGCAGGCAGTGTTGACGTGCGGGCGGGATCGCGGTAGAAGCAAGCACCGTAGTCCGTCCTAGCAGAAGAATGGGCCGCCGATGAGGCGTCGGCGCGGCCAGCAGTCGAGGGAGCACATGAGCGGCACGAACAAGGCAGCGATCAAGGCGATCTGTAAACGCTACGGCAACGAGCGGACGCGCATGATGGACATCGTGTGCGCGGTGCAGGAGGAGGCCGGCTGTATTTCGAGCGCGGCGATGGACGTGATCGCGCACGAGGTCGGCACGCACCGGGTGGAGGTCGAGGGCGTGGTGTCGTTCTATGCGTTTCTCTCGGCCACGCCGCACGGCAAGGTGGTGATCCGCTTATGCGGCGACGTCATTGACGGGATGGCCGGCGGCGAGCGGGTGGCGCAGGTGTTTGCGGATGAGCTGGGGATCGAGTTCGGGCAGACAACGCCCGCCGGGGCGGCGGGTTCGCCCGACGGGAAGATCACGCTTGAGCGTACGGCGTGCATGGGCATGTGCGACCAGGCGCCCGCGGCGCTGATCAACGGGGTGGTGGTGACGCATCTGTCGAGCGATTCCGCGCGCGAGATCGTGCGGAACCTGCGGCAGTATCTGGCGCCGCACCGGCTGGTGCACAACCTTGGGGACGGCAACAACGCGCACCCGCTGGTGCAGGCGATGGTGGCGAACAATATCCGCAAGACGGGTCCGGTGATCTTCGCGGAGTTGAAGCGGGGCGAGGCGCTTGGCAAGGCGCTGGCGATGACGCCGGCGGAGGTGATCCGCGACATCAAGACGGCGCGGCTGCGCGGGCGCGGCGGCGCGGGCTTCCCGACGGGCTTGAAGTGGGAGTTCACCCGGCGGGCGGCGGGCACGGAGCGCACCATCATCTGCAATGCCGACGAGGGCGAGCCGGGCACGTTCAAGGACCGGGTGATCCTGACCGAGCGCCCGGACCTGATGCTGGAGGGAATGGCCATCGCGGCCTATGCGGTGGGTGCCGAGACGGGCATCCTGTATCTTCGCGGCGAGTACGCCTACCTGCGGCCGTTCCTGGAGGACAGGCTCGACGAGTGGCGCGACAAGGGCCTGCTCGGCAAGAACGTGTGCTGCCATGAAGGGTTCAACTTCGACGTCCGCATCCAGATCGGGGCGGGGGCCTACATCTGCGGCGAGGAGACGGCGCTGATCAGCTCGTGTGAGGGGCTGCGGGGCGATCCGAAGAACCGGCCGCCGTTCCCGGCGCAGCAGGGGTACCTGGGGCTGCCGACGGTGGTGAACAACGTCGAGACCTTCTGCTGTGTCGCACGCATTCTCGAGAAGGGGGCGGGCTGGTTCGCGCAGCTCGGCTCCAAGACGAGCCCGGGCACGAAGCTGCTGAGCATTTCGGGTGATTGCAGGAGCCCGGGCGTCTATGAGCTGCCCTTCGGCATTACGCTCGAGGAGGTGCTGAAGCTCGCGGGGGCCGAAGGTGCCGCGGCGGTGCAGGTCGGTGGCCCGAGCGGCCAGATGGTGGGACCGGCGGACTTCGGGCGGACGATCTGCTACGACGATCTGGCGACGGGCGGCTCGGTGATGGTGTTCGGGCCGGAGCGTGACGTGCTCGAAGTGGCGAGCCGGTTCATGGACTTTTTCATCGAGGAGAGTTGCGGCTACTGCACGCCGTGCCGGGTGGGCAACGTGTTGTTGAAGGAGCGTCTGGACATCATCCGTGCGGGCCGGGGGGAGCCGTCGGACCTCGAGTACCTGCAGCGGCTTGGAGAAATCGTCAAGGCCGCGAGCCGCTGCGGTCTGGGTCAGACGTCGCCGAACCCCGTGCTGACCACGTTGAAGAACTTCCGTCCGGCGTACGAGGCGCTGGTGAAGGAAGAGACAGAGGGCTTGCAGCCGTCGTTCGACCTGGACGAGGCGCTGAGTGAGGCCCGGGTGATCGCCGGGCGCGATTCAGTCCATTTCGAGGAATAGGGAGCGAGATGAGCGAGACGATTACATTCACGATTGACGGCGTCGAGGTCCAGGGCCGGCCGGGGCAGACGATTATCCAGGCCGCCGACGAGGCGGGCGTGTACATCCCCGGCTCTGCTATCAGAAGGACCTCGTCCCGTACGGGGCGTGCCGGGTGTGCACGGTGCTGGTGAACGGTCGGCCGCAGGCCGCGTGCACGCAGCCGATTGCCGCGGACATGGTCGTCGAGAACGACAGCGAGCGGCTGCTCGCGTACCGGCGCGGCATCATCGAGATGCTGTTCGTCGAGGGGAACCATTTCTGCATGTTCTGCGAGAAGAGCGGCGAGTGCGAGCTGCAGGCGCTGGCGTACCGGTTCGGGATCACGGCGCCGAAGTACCCGTACCTGTTTCCCCGGCGGGAGGTGGACGCCTCGCACCCGGACATCTTCATAGACCACAACCGGTGCATTCTGTGTGCCCGGTGCGTGCGGGCGTCGCGCGATCTTGACGGCAAGCACGTGTTCGGGTTTGTGGGTCGTGGCCCGGAGAAGAAGATCGCGGTCAACGCGGAGGCGGACCTGGCGGGCACGAACGCCGACGCCGCCGACCGGGCGATGGAGATCTGCCCGGTCGGGGCGCTGATGCGCAAGCGGGTCGGTTACGCCGTGCCGATCGGGCAACGGACGTATGACCATGAGCCGATCGGATCGGATATCGAGGCAAAGCGCGCGAGCGCGGACACGTGAGGAAGGCGACGATGGCGAAACCGAAGATAGCCACCACGGCGCTGGCCAGTTGTTTTGGCTGCCACATGTCGTTGTTGGACATTGACGAGCGGATCCTCGAGCTGGTCGAGCTGATCGAGTTCGACAAGTCACCGATCAATGATATCAAACAGTTCACGGGGCGCTGCGCGATTGGGTTGATCGAGGGCGGCTGCGCGAACGAGGAGAACGTGGCCGTGCTGCGGGCGTTCCGCCGGCACTGCGACATCCTGATTGCGGTAGGCGAGTGCGCAATCATGGGCGACATCCCGGCGATGCGCAACCTGGTTCCGCTCAAGGAGTGCCTGGAGGAGGCGTACCTGAACGGGCCGTCTGTCCACAATCCGGACGGCCGGATTCCGAACGATCCGGAGCTGCCGTTGCTTCTCAACAAGGTGCGCCCGTGTCAGGAGGTGGTCAAGATTGACTACTCGCTGCCGGGGTGCCCGCCGTCGGCGGACACGATCTGGCAGGCGCTTATAGCATTGCTCAATAACAAGCCGGTCGATCTCCCGTACGAGCTGATCAAATACGACTGAGCATAGTTGGAGGAGAGAGTGGTAGCACCGAAGGGCCTTAAACGGATCGCGATCGATCCGGTCACCCGCGTCGAGGGACACGGGAAGGTTTCGATATTGCTCGACAAAAAGAACAGGGTGAAGCAGGCGCGGCTGCACATTGTGGAGTTCCGCGGTTTCGAGCGTTTTATTCAGGGGCGGTTGTTCTGGGAAGTGCCGGTGATCGTGCAGCGGCTGTGCGGCATCTGCCCGGTGAGCCACCACCTGGCGGGCGCGAAGGCGATGGACGTGATCGTGGGCGCCAACGAGCTCACGCCGACCGCGGAGAAGGTACGTCGGTTGATGCACTACGGTCAGATCCTGGAGTCGCACGCGCTGCATTTCTTTCATCTGGCGTCGCCCGACCTGCTGTTCGGGTTCGACGCCGACGTGTCGGTGCGCAACGTGATCGGGGTGGCGGCGAAGTTCCCCGATGTCGCCGTGCAGGGGGTGATGCTGCGCAAGTACGGCCAGGAGGTCATCAAAGCGACGGCGGGCAAGAAGATCCACGGCACAGGCGCGGTGCCGGGTGGTGTCAACAAAAACCTCTCGATCGAGGAGCGGGACGTTTTCCTGCGCGACCTCGACAAGATGCTCGAGTGGGCGCGGGGGGCGGTCAAGATTGCGAAGGATTATACGGTGGAGCATCTCGACGAGCTCGGGCCGTTCGGCTCGTTCGAGTCCAACCATCTCTCGCTCGTGCGCGCCGACGGCGCGATGGACCTCTACGACGGCACGCTGCGAGCGATTGACGCGGCGGGCAACACGATTTTCGACCAGGTGGCCCCGGCGGACTACCTCGACTACTTTGCCGAGGAAGTGCGGCCGTGGTCATATATGAAGTTCCCGTTCATCAAGTCGATCGGGCCGGAGACGGGCTGGTACCGAGTCGGCCCGCTGGCGCGGCTCAATGCGTGTGACTCGATTGACACGCCGGAGGCCGAGGCGGCGCGCGTGGAGTTCATGGGCGTCACGGACGGGAAACCGAACAACATCACGATGGCGTACCACTGGGCCCGGATGATCGAGGTGCTGCACGCGGTGGAGAAGATCGCAGAGCTGCTGCACGACGCGGACCTGCAGGGCAAGGACCTGGTGGTGACGGGCGAGCGCCGCGAGGAGGCCGTCGCGCTGCTCGAGGCGCCGCGCGGGACGCTGTTTCATCACTATCGCGTGGACGCAAACGACCAGGTGACGATGGCGAACCTGATCGTTTCGACGACGAACAATAACGAGCCGATGAACCGGGCGGTCCAGAAAGTGGCCGAGGATTATCTGTCGGGCCACGAGATTACGGAGGGGCTTCTGAACCGGATCGAGGTAGCCATCCGGGCCTACGACCCGTGCCTGTCGTGCGCGACGCATGCGCTTGGCCGGATGCCGCTGGTCGTGGAGCTGCTCGACTCCGAGGGCAACCTGCTGGACACGAGAACGAAAGGCTAAGGAGTGAGCCCCCGCGCCGCACGTGTTCTGGTGATCGGCTACGGCAATCCGGGCCGTCTGGACGACGGTCTTGGGCCGGCGCTTGCGGCGGGGCTCGAGGAGCTCAGCCTGCCCGGGGTGACGGTCGAGGCCAATTACCAGTTGATGGTCGAGGACGCCCGCGAGATCGCCGAGCACGAGGTGGTCGTGTTTGCCGACGCGAGCCTCACGGGCCCGGCGCCGTTCTCGTTTCGACGGATAGGGCCGAAGGCGGGTTCGCACTTCAGCAGCCACATCGTGGAGCCGGAAGGGGTGCTGGCGCTGGCGCGCGAGCTGTTCGGCGCGGAGCCGGACGCGTACGTGCTCGGCATACGCGGCTACGCGTTCGATGAGTTCGGCGAGTCGTTGTCCGAAGGGGCGCGGGCCAACCTTGCCGCGGCGCTTGAGTTCCTTCAGAATGTCGTGGGCACGCGGTCATTTCGCGAGGCCGAAGCGAAGATAAAGAACCAGTCGGTTGTGGAGACCGGACCTTCCAATGGGGTTGGGCCATGCAAGACGGAAAGCACGTAATCCTTGTTCTTGATGACGATCCGGACATTCTCGAGGCGCTGCGGATTCTGCTCGAGGCGAACGGCTACATCATGGTCGGGGCCGCGACGGGCGAGGAGGGGCTCAAAGTCTGCGAGGAGTCGGACCCGGACCTGATCATTGTGGATCTCATGATGGAGGAGGTGGACGCCGGGACCAGCTTCGTCAGGGAGCTGAGGGCCGCGGGCCACGCGCCGCCCATCTACATGTTGAGCTCGGTGGGCGACAGCTTCCACCTGAGCACGGACTACGCGGAGCTCGGCCTCAGCGGGGTGTTCCAGAAGCCGATCGATCCGGACACGCTGCTGACAATCCTGAAGAGAAAGCTCAAGTAGGGGAAGAGCCACAGATTCGCCAGATGGGCACGGACGAGATCGGTGCTGATCGGCGTCATCTGTGGCCATTTCTTCTCTTGCGCGACGATCGGAGGGGGCACGGCGATGGCTGACCGGAAGACGGTCCTTATCATTGACGACGATCCGGACGTGCTCGAGGCGATGCGGATGCCGCTCGAGGCGAAGGGCTACGCCGTGGTGACGGCGACCGAGGGCGAGGAGGGGCTGCAGAAGGTGCTCGAGTGCTCGCCGGACCTGATTATTCTCGATATCATGATGCTCACGCCGACCGAAGGGTTTCACATCGCCTACACGCTGCGCAGCGAGGACCCGGACTCGAAGTACGCCGAGCACCGCACCGTGCCGATCCTGATTGTCACGGCCATTCACCAGGCGACGGAGCTGCGGTTTTCGTTCGAGGGCAATGAGGCGTTTCTGCCCGCTGACGAGTTCATCGAGAAGCCGATTGATCCGGCCGCCCTGATCGAGAAGGTGGGGACGTTCATTGGCTCAGGGCGAGATTTTTCTTGACGCAGGGAACGGGACGCGCTAAGAAAGCGGCCATCGTGGCGGCAGGGACCTGACCATGACGGACACGGGATACATCGCAGCGGGACTGAAGGCGGCCGGCGCGCCGTTCTGTGCCGGGGTGTATTCCTTCGGCTTTACGGGCCGGAGGCGCCCGGGTCCCTAGGCTGCCGGACAGAAAGAAACCGCAGGCCCCAGGACCCAGCGTCCTGGGGCTTTTGTGTTGAAGGAGGCGGAACGCGGCCCTGGTGTTTCCGGGGCGTCCGGAGGGAGAGGCGATGATTCGAGGCGAGAAGGTGATCCTGCGCGCATTCGAGGAAGAAGACCTCGAGAATTGCTGGCGCTGGGTCAACAAGCCGGAGGTGGTGCGCAATCTGATGATGCGCTACCCGGTGTCGCGGCTCGCCGAGCGAGCGTTCATCGAGCGCGCGACCAAACCGCAGCCGAACGATAAGATCTTCGCGATCGAGACGCTCGAGGGACTTTACGTCGGCAACTGCGGTCTGCACAACATCTCGTGGGAGGACCGCCGCGCGACGTTCGGCATTTTCATCGGCGAGCGAGGGCAGTGGAACAAGGGCTACGGCACGGACGCGACGCGTGCGCTCGTGCGCTACGGCTTCGAGGAGATGAACCTGAACCGGATCGGCCTGCGGGTGTTTGCCGACAACGAGGCGGCGATCCGCTGCTACGAGAAGGTGGGCTTCGTGCGTGAGGGGGTCAACCGGCAGTTCCGCTACCGGGAAGGCGGCTACGTGGACGCCGTGGTGATGGCCGTACTTCGCGAGGAGTACCTGGCGAAGAAGATGGAGGGCTGAGCCATGATTATCGTGATGAAACATGGTGCAACGCAGGAGGAGCTCGACCACCTGTTCGAGCGCATCACGTCGCTGGGGCTGAAGTACCAGGCGATCTACGGCGAGGAGCGCGTGGTGGTCGGCGTCATCGGCGAGGAGGACGTGATCCGGACGCTGCCGCTGGATGCGATCCCGGGCGTGGAGCGGAGTTTTCCGATCCTGCACGAGTTCCGGCTTGCGAGCCGCGAGTGGCGGGACGCGCCGTCGCAGGTTCCGGTGGACGGGGTCCTCCTGGGCGGCAACAAGATCGTGGTGATGGCGGGGCCGTGCGCCGTCGAGGACGAGGCGATGATCGTACGGACGGCGCGGAGCGTGCGGGACGCGGGCGCCTCGATCCTGCGCGGCGGCGCGTTCAAGCCTCGGACGTCGCCCTACGCCTTCCAGGGGCACGGGGAGGCGGCGCTGGCGTCCCTGGCGGAGGCGCGGCGCCAGACGGGGCTGCCGGTGGTCACGGAAGTGATGGATACCTCGGACATCGAGCTGGTGGCGACATACGCCGACGTGCTGCAGGTCGGCGCGCGGAACATGTCCAACTTCAGCCTGCTCAAGAAGGTGGGCAAGCTCGATACGCCCATCATGCTCAAACGGGGGATGGCTTCGACGGTGCGCGAGCTGCTGATGTCAGCCGAGTACATCCTGTCGAACGGCAACATGAAGGTCATTCTGTGTGAGCGCGGCATCCGCACGTTCGAGGACGGCACGCGCAACACGCTGGATCTGAGCGCGGTGCCGGCGATCAAGGACGTGTGCCACCTGCCCGTCATCGTGGACCCGAGCCACGGTACCGGCAAGAGCGCGTTCGTCGGGCCGATGGCCAAGGCGGCGGTCGCCGCCGGGGCCGACGGGTTGATGATCGAGGTGCATCCCGAGCCCGAAAACGCCGTGAGCGACGGGGCGCAGTCGCTCACGTTCGAGCAGTTCGAACGGTTGATGAAGGAGCTGCAGCCTATCGCGGCAGCCGTCGGGCGAGAAATATAGAGGATCTCACGCAAAGGCGCAAAGGCGCCAAGGCGCCAAGGTGCGAGGGCGCGAAAGGGTTGCGTTCTCGACGACGAGGGCCTAGACTCCCGCAATGATCGTGGGAAGGAGCCGCCGGGCGTGATCCAGTTCTACACAGGCGAGGGGAAGGGCAAGACGACGGCGGCGATCGGGCTGGCCATCCGCGCGCTGGGCGCGGAGAAGCGGGTGGCGTTCGTGCAGTTCGACAAGGGGCACGAGCCGGGCCGGGAGGACTACTCGGAGCGGGGCGTGCTGCGCGGGTTGAAGGGCTTGGACCTGCTGCCGACGGGATGCGAGCGGCGCCGGCCCGACGGCACGTTCCGGTCCGACGTCACGGACGAGGACCGTGCGGAGGCGCGGCGGGGTCTTGAGATTGTTGGGAAGCTGGTCGAGGAGGGCAAGCACGACGTGATTGTGTGCGACGAGATCCTCGCGTCGGTGACGACGGGCCTGATCGAGAAGGGGGACGTGGAGGCGGTCCTCGATCTGCACGGCGGCCGGCCGGAGGTGGAGCTTGTGATGACGGGGCGGTGCACGGAAACGGGCTTGCTGGAGCGGGCGGACCTGGTGACCGAGATGCGCAAGGTGAAGCACTACTTCGACACCGGTGTGAAGGCCCGCAAGGGCATCGAGTATTAGCGCGCTATGAGCCGTTCGAGACTGCAAGAGCCCGTTCGCCTGACCGACGATCGCGGCAGCGACAAGTACCCGGACATGCTGGTGGACCGGCGGGGGCGGTTGTGGCTGGCGTGGCAGCGGTTCTCGGGCGCGCGCGACACCGTGGTCGTGACCTGTCTGCGCGACAACTGCGTCGTGCTTCAGCAGGAATTCTCACATTTCGGGTGCGCGTACAAGCCGGTGCTGTGCGAGGACGCGGCGGGACGCATCGTGGTGGCATGGTCGGAGGTCACGCGGGACGGGGCCGCCGTGTTCCTGACCTCGATCGTTCACGGGCAGCGGGCGCTACCGATGCTGGTCTCGTCGGGTGGCCGGGACCTGGAGGCGTCAGTGGCGGCCGACGATCAGGGCGGGCTGTGGGTCGCGTATCATTCGTTCCGCAGCGGCCGAGCGTACGGCAACGGCCGAGCGTACCGCAGCGGCCGAGGGAGGCTGTTCTTGAAGCGCTTCCTCGGCGGCTGGTCGGGCGAGATCGAAGTCGCACCTGAAATGGAGGCGTACCGGCCCGCGCTGGTCGCGCTTCCGGGCGGGCGGGTCCGCGTGTATTTTGACGCGTTCGTCGGCGGGCGGTACGACGTTTATTCGGTCGAGTGCGACGGCGGCGCCGTGGGCGAGCCGGTTCGGCTTTCGGGGGACGCGGGGTTCTGGTACAGCACACCGGCGGCTGCGCCCGATCACCGGGGCGACGCCGTCGCGGCGTGGCATGGAATCGGCGGGGACGAGTACTTCTGCTACCACGTGGCGGCGGACGGGCGGTCCGAGCGGGTGGCGTCGGACCTGGCCTGGTACACGTCGCATGACGTGTGTGCCGACCACGATTGGGTCTGGTTCACGTGGCGAGCGGATAAGGGAGTGGTGCTGACGCGGCGGCTCGACCGCGCCGCCGGGGCGTGGTCGGCGCCGATTCTGATCTCCAAGCCCGGGGTGCAGAGCCGCCGGCCGAGCACGGCTATAGACCGCTCGGGCGGGGCCTGGTTCGCCTGGCAGGTGTCGCCCCCCAACGGCAAGTACCATGTCCGGAACGCGGATGTCTATCTTCAGCGGGTGTACCCGGAGGACGTGGCCGCCGAGGCTGATCCCTCTGTCGAATGCCTGACGGTGCCGAACCAGGAAGGCCACGAAATGGCCGCGCCGACCGAACCGGCCCGGTTCACGACGAGTGGCGGCAAGCGCGTCTTTTTCGGCGACATCCACGGCCAGATCGGCTATTCGGACGGGCGCGGCACGCACGATCAGTTCTACAACTTCGAGAGGTACGTGAGCGGGCTCGATTTCGGCGCGGTGACGGATCACTGCGAGTTTCCCGATGAGCTGTCGGTCTCCGAGTGGAACGTGGCCCGGCTGGCGGCCTCGGCGTTCAACGAGCCGGGCCGTTTTGTCACGCTGCTGGCCTACGAGTGGACGTCGAACGAGGTGCGGGCCGACTACGGCCACAAGAACGTGTACTACCCGGGCGACGACGGGGAGATCTTCTCTCCCTGCCGCCAGGCTGGTGCGACGCCGGAGGCGCTGTTTGCGGGCGCTAAGCGTTACGGTGCGCTGGTCGTGCCGCACCACGTGTCGGCGAACTGGGGGTCGGTCCCTGCCTCGACCGATTGGTCCTACCATGACCCGGACGTGCAGCGGGTCTGCGAGATCGTCTCGGCCCACGGCGCCATGGAGTACGACGGCAACCCGCGCGCTCACGTCAACCCGCCAATGCCGAACTGTTCCGTGCAGTCGGCGCTGGCGAGAGGCTACCG
>Ga0180431_10002374_pt1 | contig 25296 bp, 33 predicted proteins | sample SS_ome_11_FD_132459 | JGI IMG/M metagenome (GOLD analysis project Ga0180431, IMG submission 132459) | Hypersaline lake sediment archaeal communities from the Salton Sea, California, USA - SS_1_MS_1 metaG | ecosystem: Environmental > Aquatic > Non-marine Saline and Alkaline > Hypersaline >... | reverse complement strand
TCTTTTGATGGCTCCACATGGATAAAGACCGACTCGATGTGCTTAAAATTATTGGTGACATGATCCTCTACCTTGTCTGCTAATTCATGAGCTTTGTATAAGGAAAGTGAAGGACTTGTCAAAATCTTACATTCTACCATTTTGACCGGTCCCGCCTGGCGAATCATCACCTCGCCAACACCTTTTACCCCGTAGATTCTGTTTATATCTTCCTCAATGTCGGATTGCAACTCAGCGTCAAGATTTGCGTCCAGCAAAACCAGTAAAGATGTCCATATATTTTTCAGGCCCAACTTGAAAATGAGCAATGAGATTAAAATAATAATTAAGCCTTCTATGTAAGGAATTCTTAAATACGCCAGCAATATCCCGCCCAAAACAATTAACGAGGTAAAGATATCTAAAAAAGACTCACTTGCATTAGCTATAAGGGATTGTGAATTAATTGATTTGCCAACGTCTCTTTCTTTTCTGGCCAATATAAAAGCTATAATGATAGATAGTATGCTTACGCTGACAGGTAAAATTGGGAAATTTTTAATATCGGCGATATCAAAAAGCTTTTGATATCCATCGGTTAATATCTGCAACCCTGCCCACATTATTAGGACACCTATCACAAGAGTTACTAGGGTTTCAGCCTTGTATAAACCGTAGGGGAAACGCTCAGACTTTTTCCTGGACGCTATCCAGAGCCCAAAACCGGAAGCAAAAATCGCCAGAAGGTCGGCACCGCTATGAAAAGCATCAGCTACTAATATCTTAGAATCGAACATATAACCTACAGCAGCCTTTGCAGCAGCTAAAAGAAGCGTTACAAAACTTGCGATAAATGCAATTCTTTGGCCTTGCTTCAGGCTTTTTGTTTTGTCTAATTTTTTCTGTAGTGGTTTTTCAGTCATTTATATTGCTCAGAAGAAAATTGACGTACCATGGACGAACCACAATTGGGACATTTTGTCTGGAAACATGGAACTGTGGGTTGGTGTGGTACTATCAGGCCGCAGTTAGGGCAGATGCAGTTACCTGGTGGCACATTAGACCTGAAACCACCAGCACCTCTGCCTCCCCGGAAACGCCTTCCCATACCTCTTTTACCTTTACCCTGTCCTCTACCAAATCTAAATGGCATTGTTATCTCCTATCGTATTGCCATGCTATTATTAGATAGCAATCTTATAATAAAGCTGCTGATTTTGTGGTCATGTTTCAAATTTTTCTTCATAAAATAATTGTTCTACATATTTGTCAACTTTGATGGCCTAATCAAATTTCCTCGCTTATTACATTTGAATCTCAAGCGGAGCAACTTCGATCTCTCGAGGTCTTGTCATTTTGCTCCAATCCTTGGGTTCGGCTATTTGTTTCATCTTCTCCAAGATGCCTAATGCTTTTAAACGTTCGTAAATCTTTATCCATGCACAGTCTCGTTCGGGGTTTACTTCGCATTTTCCATCTTTGTATCCTCCGCAGGGGCCGTTTAATAATCCTTTAGCACATTGAGTCAAAGGACAGATTCCAGCAAACCTGCCAAGTTCACATTCACCGCACTGCTGGCATTTCTCTTTGAATAGCGTTGGACCTCCCCCCATGTGCCCTATAGGATTTGTCCCTGGATAAATAGGTTTTAATACCTTAAATTCTTCCTCCAATACTAGTTCTCTGACAACCTGAAGTCCATCACCACAACTCAACATCAGGATGGCGTCACATTCCTGGACTTGCTTTTGATACTGATTTAGACGGCTTTTACTCCATGGAGCATAACAGGTAAATTCCCCAAACGGTGGGGCAATAACTGCTAAGATTTTCTTTCCTTCTTCAGTAAGCTTTTCCGCCATTTCATTTACTTCTGGTTCACCGCCAGTGTGAAAGACCGTAGCACATCCGCCACAGCCGATAAGAATAATCTTTTCTTTACCTTCCAGATATTCGAGGATTTCTTCTATAGGTTTTTGAGTCTGTGCAATCATTTCACTTTGTCCTTTCTTTTGGTTTACCTATCGTTTAGCCATCTCAGCAATGTTTAATACTTTCAAATGCTAATAAATCTTTAGCTGGGAATAATTACTTTTATGAACTGCTACGCGATTGACTTTGGCTGATAATCACATATCGGATCACTGGCTAAGTAATCACCTGTCATTGCATAAGCCCTGGCCCTGCAGCCGCCGCAGCTTTCAACATACTCACATTGGCTGCACTTGCCTTGATATAGTAACAAGTCTCGAATATTGTTGAGTAGAGTGGAATTCTCCCATATATCCGCAAAGTTGTAACCATTATCAATTAGATTTCCCACTGAGATATCAAGAAATCTGCAAGTCTGAACATCGCCACGATAACTTATAAAAGCAAATTCGCCACTCGCCATACATCCTTTACGCCTGTTTTTTATTGTAGGGGCTTTAGGATTTTTTTGTGCAATTATCCTGCTGACTTGAGGGCCGCAGGTAATACGCACATCTATTGAATTTTTACTTTTGAGATCAATAAGTTCTATGAGAAGCCTTTCATACCTGTCAGGCTTAAGTATTTCATCTGATATGGCAGAGCCTCTACCTGTAGGTACGAGAATGAAAGGGTTGAAGCAATATGCACCAAGTTCCTTTGTTAATTGAGCTATTTTGGGTATATGCTCAATATTACGACGGGTAATCGTTGTATTTATCTGAAATCTGATGTTATTCCTTCGGGACTTTTCAATAGCTGCCAGAGTAATCTCAAACGCGCCGGTTACTCTTCTAAAGGAATCATGCGAGACTGCATCAGAGCCGTCAAGCAAAAATGAAAGTGTCAAAACCCCGGCATTTTTAAGCTTCTTAATACTATCATCATTTATCGGATAGCCGCAGGTTGCCATTGCCATTCTATGGCCTGCATTATTGCCAAACTCAATAAGTTCACAGACATCCTCTCTTTCCATTGGTTCGCCGCCTGTCAGGATAACTATGCATTTATTGTACTCAGCCAGAGAAAGGATGATTTGTTTACATTGAGCTGTGGTCAGGTATTCGCTTACCGCTTTTTCTGAAGCTGCGGCACGACAGTGTATACAGTTAAACCGGCATTTATGCGTCACCTAAAATGCTACAATGCGAGGTTTTGTTATGGTAATATTCATGAAATGTTAATTTCAACCAATCCGCTCTGCCCCGTTATATATTTCCTCTATATGCATTATGACAGCCGCTACTCTTGGCAGTTTATCCGGCACCCATTTTTGAACTTCGTCGAACATATCTCCTTCGGTTATTCTTTCGGCAGAGCCTTTTATCTGGAAAGAACCTTTTTCCTCATCGCGCACAGCAAAAGAGATATTGCCGTTGTTCAAAATATTGTTACGGGTTTTATCGAGGTAGTTGTCCGCTATTAAGATGGTTTCGTCATCTATAAGCTTGAGATACTTAATGTATACAACATTGGGAATACAATTCTGATTGCTTGTTGCCACGGGAAAGATATCCTGTTTAGTTATTGCTTTTTTAACTGCCTCTGGTAATTGTGCCATACTACTGTCTCCTTGTTTTGTTGTGTATTAACTTACTTCAAAATAGTTTTGTCCGGCATATCGGTACTTTTGAAATGCTTATCCACCCAGCCGGAAATAACGTTATCTCGCCCATCAAAATGTTTGACATAAGGTTTTATGTCCAATACAGGCGTGCCATCTAAAACGTCAACCTCGCTGAAATGTAACTTATTGGCCTCAATTTTCTCAATTTTTATCACAGATAAACCAATATGGTTAGGCCGATGTGGGCTTCTTATGGCAAATATGCCGTGCTTTTCATCTTCTAAAAATGGTTTGCCTTCAATTTCTGTTTTTTCTGACTTATGGAAATAATAAATGATAATAACATGACTGAAACCGTCTAAATCCTTAAGTCCTGCACGGTATTCTTCTTTTAATTCAATCCATGCCTGAACACCGGTCTTAAACTTACCCTGGATCGGCATGTCTTTAACTTGCTTATAAGGCGAATGTATAAAACCGATAGGCGTCATCATAATTTCTTCAGACATCAGCTTTTTAGTCCTTTCATATTCCGAGCTATTATTAAACTGTAGCTTTGTAATAAAGCTGCTGATTTTGCGGCTTTGCCTCGATTTTGCCTTCAGTAGATAATTCTTCTATGTACTTAACAACTTCGTTTCGATGAAGACCAAGACCTGCTGCAATATCTGCAATAGAACAAGGCCGGCGCCGTAAAAGTGTCAAGACATCTTCACGGCGAGCGGAAAAATCCTGCTGCTTGTGAACACTGCTGTAGTCGGCAATAACTTCTGCTTTTTCATATAATTGTGTAGCTAGTGTCTTTAACTGTTTTTTCGGAACACGTTCTGCAAAATCTTCTGCGGTAGGTCGAGTAACAGTATTTATCTGAACTTTATCGGGATGTATGGCATTTACACATGTCTTCAATCTGTTTATTTCCATCTCTGGCGTTGTTACACCAGCCAAAAGAAATACCTCAAGCCAATATTTACCATTATATTCATTCCGGAATTTTACCAATCCTTCTAACATCCTACTAAAAGTTATATCACGGTGAGGTCTGTTAACATATTGAAATATCTGGTTGCTTCCTGCATCGAGTGATGGAACAACCAAATCCACGAATTTCAAGGCCTTTCTTACTTCCGGCAGCCATAACAGTGAACCATTTGTAAGCACAGCCACGGGAATATCCGTAATGTTTTTAATCCTGGAAATAAGCTCTTCAAGTCGTGAATAAAGCGTTGGCTCACCTGAGCCGGATAAGGTTATATAATCAGGCTTGGAATCGAGCCTTTCTTTGAGCTGCTCGGTAACAATATCAATCGGCACCCATTCTTTTCTTTGGGTTGTTTTGTTGGTTGTTCTTCCAAGTTGACAGTATATGCAATCATATGTGCATGTTTTGAATGGTACTAAATCAATCCCCAACGAACGCCCCAGCCTTCTTGAAGGGACTGGACCAAATATGTATTCCCGTTTTTCGCCCAATTATTTTTCCCTAACCTTTTAACCATTTTCATTTACATACCAACATCCTTTCCAAAGCGCGTTTTGCTTTGGCTCTGATGTTTTTAGTAACATCGATCTTGAATTTCATCCCTTCTAAAGAAGCCACGACTTTTTCCAAATCTATCCGTTTCATACCTCTGCAACAGGTTGTAACAGGATAAAATTTCTTATCAGGGTTTGCCTTTTGCAATGTGTGAATTAATCCATCTTCGGTCCTAACAATAAATTCTTTACTTTTGCATTTTGCTGCATATACCAATATTTGAACTGTACTTCCTATGTAATCCGCTATATCCCTTACAGATTTCGTGCATTCCGGATGTGCCATGAGTTTCGCGTCAGGGTGTAACCATTTTAATTTTTCTATTGTACTTAACCCTATATTTTCGTGAACATAACAGTATCCATCCTATTTAATAATATCTTTGCCGGTCTTTTCAGCAACATGAGAGCCTAAATTTCTGTCTGGAACGAACAAGATTTGATTTTGGTCTAAACTGTTCACCACCTCGACAGCGTTAGCTGATGTGCAGCAGGCATTTGATTCGGCCTTGATGGCAGCTGTACTATTTACGTAACTGACAACTGCAGCGTCAGGATAGTGATCTTTTAGAACTTTCATATAGTGTTTATTTTTTTAATTTATGGTAAATTCGGGGAATTTCTGTTTTGAGCTCCAGTTCTATGTCTAATGGATTATATCTACTCATTGTGCTCGCTTTACCAGCTAACTTTATTTCTACTTGAGAAACTCCTTTTCTGTCAGTATATTTTTTTACCTTTGTTGTGTAGCGGTATAGTATAAGCATACTATCTAATTCCTCCTGGATTCGTTTAAGGAGATTTTCTTCGCTGAGTCCCAAATATTTATTTTTTAATCCTTTGAAGGTAAATGTTCTATCTTTGAATTCATTTACCAAGTAGATTGCTAAATTTATTCCCTCACTTTCCTGATGAACTACATTTTTTCTTTTTTTTATCAAATCAATTATATACATTTTACGTAAAAACCTGGCTTGATCTCAGGTAAACCAGTTAAAAGAATCAACAGTACGGCAAATATGGATGCAAACAAATATTTAACACAGAGAATTACACTCCTATCTATATGAAATGACAACTTACTTGTAATGACATTTTTCGATGCCACCGAAATAGCACTAAATAATGATAATAGTATCCAATCCATGCCACATTTTTATCTTTAAATTTCAATAACACTGCCAGCGCCTATTTGCCTGAATTTTTTAGGGTATCTTTCACGTATCTCATTTGCATAACGAGTACAATGACAAGGAGCTACCAGCTCGACACCTTCGAGTTTGTCAAAATCCGAAAATCCGTGAAAACCGCATATGACACCGTAGATTTCACCAAGCGTCTTCGCTACCTGAATAATCTTACCCAAACCCGGATGGGCACAACCGGTAATTACAATATTTCCCTTTCCTGTTGTCACAACCAAAGACTGTTCTTTCGGCCACATTCCCAAAGCACCGGTGGTGAATATGCCAGTTGATATCTCCGTTGGACCTGTGAAATCCTTTGGACCTACAACATTTGCACGGCTGTTCACTTCTTGTAATGCTTTCAGTCCACCTGTATGGTCCCAGTGATTATGAGATAAAAATACTGTATTGGTAATCTGTGGGTCAATTTGCAGTTTTTGAAAATTATAAAGCAACTTCTGGCCTCTGTTTCCAGTATCAAACAGGATCTTCTCATCGTTTTCAATCAGACATGAAAAACCCCATCCAGACTTTAGTCCCTCGCCTGCCTGGTTGTCATATACGATCGTTATTTTCATTATAATTACCCTTTATATTATGCTTATGCAAATCAATAAACTCATCCGTAACAGCAGTTGGATATAAGCCTATTTTCTCAAAAATTTCTTTTTCCAGCCGGTAGATTAATCTGTCGACTTTGGCCATATTAATCTTGTTTTGGTAATATCGATTTCTTCCGTTTTTGGCCCTGACCTTTCCTGAAATTGAAAATACAACCTTGATTAAGCCCATCATCATGGCTTATAAACCCGCAATGCTTTTTCTCAAAGACAAACTTCAAATCTTCGATTTCCTGTTTAACATCACTTACACTTAAACTTCTGAATTCCCGTATGGGGTTATCTTCCAAAGTATGCTTGGGATAAATGGAAAACATGCTACCTTGTTTTAAAACACGATAAGCTTCAACATACAGTTTTTCTCTTTCTTTTTTTTCGTGATAATGCAGAACATCATAGAATAAAACTACATTAATAGAACCGTTTTCTAAGTCTATTTGTGTCCGGCCTGAAGTGTTTATTGTTCTTATGTTTTTCAAGTTCAGCCGAGATGCTTTTTGTTGTAGTTCATTCAGTGCTTGCTGTTCTTTGTCCACAGCATAAACGATTCCCTTGTTTCCGACAACCTTAGCTGCTGGAATTGTATAGTGGCCTACTCTGCAGCCAAAATCTAAGACTGTTTGGTTGGCACCCAGTCCAATTCTTCTTAAGAATTTAACTCCCTCCTGTTGTTCCCATTTTTCCATCTCTTTATTCATATTCGGGAAGCTGCATTTAAGACACTCCGAAAATAGTGAGGCTACATTATTTGCTTAAGGTTTAGCATCACGCTTGAGGTTTAAGCTCTACCGCTGACGGAAATAGTGATAAATCCGTATGGGGCAGAAATTTTGCTTTTATAAACTCGTCCATATAGTCTGGATTTCCCATCAAATCGAAATATGTCATGCTCTCTGCTATCTGCTCGGCTGTTTCAAGAGCCTTCTGGTTGCACAAAGAGATTTTTGCTCCCGCAATTGAGGTATTGCCTACAAATTGCAGCTTGGTTGGCGATACATCAGGCAGCATTCCAATGGTTACGGCTCTTTGGACGTTCAAGAAGTTACCGAATCCGCCCGCTATGTAAATAGTGTCGATGTCTTCCAGTTTAGTTTGTGTCGAATTCATAAGTATCCTGATAGCGGCGAATACACCTGCTTTTGAGCGAATCAGATTATTTATGTCAGCTTGTGTTATTGCAATTTCCTGGTGGCTGTTTTGAGGCTCGACCAGTTGAAACTGCAGACCATCGTCTCCATCGGTAAGTCTTGGATCGCCGGCAGCTTTTAGACGTCCGGTACGGTCAATGATGCCATTTACAAACAGCTCCGATAGTGTGTCCAGCAGTCCCGAACCGCAGATTCCTATTGGATGGCTGCCGCTAATGGTCTTAAACTGAATTTCATCTCCATTGACGATATTCAGGCTCTCTATGGCACCAGGCCCTGCCCGCATACCACACTTGATACCGCTTCCTTCGAAAGCCGGCCCAGCCGAGCTTGATGCGCAAATCAACCAGTTCTTATTGCCAAGAACTATTTCTCCGTTTGTTCCGATATCGACAAAAATAGAGAGCTTCTCTTTTGTGTAAATTCCTGTTGTTAGCACACCGGCCACTATGTCGCTACCGATATATGCCGCAACAGCAGGCAGACAATACAGAAGTCCCCGTTTGTTGATTTGTACACCCACTTCAGCGGCGCGAATTGGCGGCACGAAAGCCGCTGAAGCAACATAAGGTTCTCTGCGTATTCGTGTCGGGTCTAAATTCAGCAGAAAGTGGATCATTGCAGTATTGCCCGCACATATCACCGCTGTAATATCCTGCAAATCGATCCTTTGTCTAACTGCCATTGTCATAATAAGGTCGTTCACATCGTGTACTAAGCGTTCCTGAAGCTGATCAAAGGAGTTTGTTTGTTCGGCATAAATAATTCTGCGTATATAGTCCTCCCCGAAGTTCATCTGGCTGTTATATGTAGCTTCTGTATCAATGGTTTTGCCGGTCGTCAGATCAACGAGATGGGCTACAACTGTGGTTGTACCAACATCAACAGCCATGGCATAGTTGGTTTTACATCGCCTGCCTGACTCAACTTCTATGACTTCGGTTGTTTTGCCTCGCAGGCCGATTGTTACTGCGGCTTTATAGTTGTCCTTACAGAGAACTTTGGAAAGTTTTTGTAATACCCGAAAGCCGGTCTGCATTATGGGTGCATCAATCTGCTTGTGTATTGCGGCATAGAGCCGCTCGTGATCCGCTGTATGGTCGACGACCGTTGGCGGTGACATTTCAACACAAAGTTTGTTTACTAGAGGAGTATACTCAAATAATGGCTCTCGCGTCTTACCAGTAAGTTTACTGAGTATATGAGCATCTGTATCCATCAACACCCGACCGGTCTCCAGCGAGTGAGATTTAGGCACTGTTACCGTTAGGTCTGACAGCACCTTGGTCTGGCATGCTAAAACAATATTCTCCCGACTTTCCTCTGTGGTTAAAAGTGGGGAAGGTCTGCTGTAGAATTGCCCTTCGTTAACAATAACTTTGCATTTTCCACAGTATCCATCCCCTCCGCAGATACTGCTAAGGTATATTCCCGCTTCATGAGCCGCTTCCAACAAAGTTGTGCCAGTGGAAACTTTTACCTTTAGTCCGCTGGGCTCAAATTGAACTGTACAATCTTTGTTTTTGTTAGCATCCATAATTTAATCTCGACAGTACAAAAAGAAATGCAAAGGACTGCTAGCTGGCAAGCAGGTTTTTTAGTCTATCCAGTGTGATCTTATGGGGTCGAATCTCTATTCCCATCCAATCAGAAAAACCAAGGATTTCTTCAGGATGCTCCTGGCAGTATTTATCCCAAAAGCCTATGCCGTCTAATAAAATAGCTCCTCCGGTATGCTGAGGAAAATTCTCATTGGCTTTGCCCTTATCCCAATCCTGAAAGACACGACTGCGATAGATTATCCATCCCGGCGTAAGCCACCAGACCTTCTGTCCGCCGCTTATTTGCTCTCTTTGGCTCTCACTGGCTAACATATCTATGCAATGTGTTGCATTTACTCTGGAAATTGAAATCCCAACTGCCTGCTCGGCAATTATCGTATCTATTATCCTGTAGGGGTTATCGGTGTTTAAGTAGCAGAATTTGCCGCCATAAACGATTATGATTTTTTTACAGTGCTGCTTAGAGGTGTTTATTTTCTGTATCAGCTGACTTTCAAGCTCTTTAGGAACCTCGTGCCTCCCCGGTGTTGTGTAAATGATTTGTTGGGCATCCAGAAAGCCTTCTTTTTTCAGGAAATTTAACTCTGGGGCAAGCGTCCCACAGGAAACTATGGCACAATCTTTAAAAGATAGGTCATCTACCATTTCTTTCTCCAAATATTGCCGTCCCTATTCTGACCATATTGGAGCCTTCTTCTATAGCGACTTTGTATGAATTTGTCATACCCATAGACAAATACTTCATATCTACGTTTATAAGATCAAGGGCCTTGATTCTTTCAAATATCCTTTTTGTCCTTCTAAAATATGCTCTGACGTCTTCGGGATTCCCAAACCGAGGCCCCATAGCCATCACACCTGCTAATCTTAAATGATCAAGGGCTGATATGTTCCTGGCCAATTCTTCCATATATTCCTCAAAAGGTTCGTGATCAATCGGCTTTATGCCGGCTTTGGAAAATTCACTGCCTATATTTATTTCCACATAAACAGGAACAATTTCTTTTCTTGCTTTTTCAACTCTTTTGTCAATAGCTGCTGCTTTTTCTAAAGAATCCACCGTTTGAATAACATCAAAAATTCTCAATGCTTTGTTTATTTTGTTTGTCTGCAAATGGCCTATCATGTGCCATCTGACTTTAGTCGCTTTCTTTTGTAAAGCACTGTATATCTGCCCAGCTTCTTGAACATAATTATGGCCTATATTTGCAGCCCCGGCATCTATAGCTTCTTCTATTTCTGCAACTGTTCTTGTTTTAACAGAGAGAACTATTGTTACATCTTTTGGGATTTCCTCTCTGATTTTTGCATAATTCGTTGAAATACTCATTTTTTATCCCATCAAGTTCTGATATTCCTATCCTTAGTATTAAGACTCACAGGGTTTGCTGTCACAAAGCGTATCACGACCACAACAGGGTTTGTCTCGCCCACAAGCCGGAGAATTACTCTTGGCATAATCAGTTGCATAAAAGCCTGAACCTTTGAAAATTATTCCCGCTCCACTGCCGATCAAGCGTTGGACTTTGCCGTTACACTTCGGGCATTTTTTCAAAGGTTCGTCTTTAATACCTTGGAATTTTTCAAATGTGTAGCCGCAGTCATAGCACTTATATTCATATGTAGGCATTTTTGTCTCCTATAAATCAATCTGTATGCCGGCAGAACATGTAAAATATTGATTAGGAAAAGCAGTCTTGAATTTTTCCATTGGCTTACTGCCTGTACAATGTGCAGGCCCAATTTTTTGCAGATCATACTCATTAAAAACAAGTTTCGTTCTTTCTATTCGCTCGTTGGAAGCCCGCAAAAGATGCATCCCGCCCAGCACAGCATAGAACTGTTTTTTCTCACTTAAATCCGTAATACGATGCAAAATATTAACCACACCGGCATGGGCACATCCAAAAACAATAACCAATCCTTTCGACGTTTCGATAAACAATGTTTGATCGTCTAATAACTCATCAGCTTTTTGACAGTTCTCGTCAAGAAAGAATGCTCCTCCAACATCCTCAAAATCGTTGATACGCGGTACTTGCCCGGTTACTGTAACTCCTGGAAAGATTTGAGTAGGCATCTCTGTCCAGATAACTTCACGATCGCCAATAGCTTTCCGTGCAGAATCAGGCATACCAATCAATTTTGCCCCGAAGGCTTTTTTACTAAATTTGGGTTCAACTGCCGCAGGGTGTAAATAAATCTTTGCTTTGGCGGCAATATCAAGCACAGCAGCCAGGCCGCCGGTATGGTCATAATGGCCGTGACTTAATACAATAGCATCAGTCTCAGCTAAATTGACACCTAATACCTTTGCATTCGGAATAAGAATGTCACTTTGGCCTGTATCGAAAAGAATCCGCTTATCACCGTATTCAATCCAGAACGATAAGCCGTGTTCTGCCAATAAACCAGCTCCTAATGCAGTGTTTTCAACTAACGTTGTTATGCGAATATTCTGAATCATGAAAACGGCCCCAAAACATCAACCAAATCCGGCTGGTCATAGAATTTGCCCTTAGCAGTGGCTTTAATTTCTCCATCCTGGATAATCTCAGCTTCCAACAAATACAGAGGATGCGAGATTCTTGCAATTCTGGCTGAGACGTTTGCTTGACTGTATGTTGTAACAGGATGACGAAACCTCGTGGTCATTTCAACTGTAACAGCCGCCTGTCCACGGGCGAACATGCAATTGCCCATTGCGCCATCTAAAATTGATGAGATTACACCGCCATGTAGGACACCAGGATATCCTTCAAAAGCTTCATCACATTGAAAATCAGCCTTAACATTTCCATCATCAGCTATATCAAAATGCAAATGCAATCCTTTTGCATTTGCAGAACTACACACAACACATTTTGGGTGTACTCGATTACGTATATTAGCAACAGTATTTTGTACTGTTTCAATGTTCATAACTGCTTCCTTTCGTTATTTTCATTCAAACTTACTTGAATAAGATGTATCCTGGTTTTCTATATAAACCAGCAAAATACCATCAGAAACACAAATACAAGCTTCCGTTTGAGACAATTCATTACTCAGGCCATGCGTAGCAGAAATCAAACACTCGTCTTGTAATGGATACTTCAAGCCATTCGTTTTTACCTTAAGAGTACCGGTACTATATGGCATCAAAGAAACAATAGCTCCAATTCTGCCGTGCAGGATACATTTCTGGCTTTTATCAGCCGCAACCAGTGTAGAGGTGCCATCAAAGATAGCTACCCATCCGGGATAACCGGCAACCAAAGCAACATTGCCCAATGTGTGATCCAAACGACTGCCAGTTGCCGCAACAAGAATAATCTGTTTGTATCCATGCTCTAAGGCGTATTCCACAGCAAGTTCCGCATCGGACTTATCCTTGTCAGCCGGATAGCGAATGTACTCAATGTTACTTTTACTTTTCCACGTATCAGATCCAATAGAATCCATATCACCAATGATGACTTGAGGATTGAGCCCTACATCGAAAAGATATTTTGCTCCTCCGTCTGCGGCAATCAGCAAATCACAATCATTTTCTATTTGCTTGACGTTTGCAGGATTTTCCAACTGGCCATTACAGAATACACAGGCTCTTTTGGCTGAATCAGTGGTCACAGATATTATCTCCCGTCTCGAGTGTATCTTCCAAAAAAGCGGATACAAGTTCTTCAGGCGTCTGGCCTGATGCACCTGTTACAACTTTTATGTCATTTTGTGTAAACAACTGTTGGGCTCGCTGGCCCATACCGCCAGCTATAATAACACTTACGTTATTTTCGTGCAGCCACCGCGGCAATGCTCCTGGTTCATGGGCGGGAGGAGTCGAATCTTTCCTGTTTATAACCTTTTTAAGACTATCATCGATATCAAAGATTGCGAATTGATCGCAATGCCCGAAATGAAGACTTAATTTTCCTTGCGCTAATGGAATTGCAATTCTCATTTTACTACGCTCCTTTTTAATTGTTTTAATTCGTTTTTCAGACTGCAATAATGGTTCAAATGCATTGTTGAGAGCCTGTGCCGTCGGACTTTGTTTATTGAAGTAGATAAAGGGCTTGCCCAAATCAGCGGCAGGTACCATGTTAGAATCTATTGGGATACTGCCTAAAAATGGCACGTCAAAATCTTTTGCCATCCGCTTGCCTCCATCGCCGCCAAATATGTCAGTTCTCTCGTTGCAATGTGGACAGACAAAACCACTCATGTTTTCAATAATACCCATAATTGGCAGGTTAAGTTGTTTGCAAAATGTTATGCACTTCTTAACATCGGTAACTGCAAGCTGCTGGGGCGTGGTAACAACAACAGCACCATCAGCTTTGCCCAATAACTGAACTATCGATAAAGGCTCATCGCCAGTTCCGGGTGGACAGTCAACGATCAAATAATCCAGATCGCCCCAAGAAACTTCAGAGACAAACTGTTTTATGACATTGTGTTTCATAGGACCTCGCCATATCAAGGCTGCGTTTTCATCCTGTATTAAAAAACCTATACTCATAACTTTAAGTATGTCGTTATATACAATTGGCTCAATTTTGTTCTCTCTGCCTTGAAGCTTGCTGCCTTCGAGGTTCAGGAGTTTGGGAATACTCGGCCCATGAATATCAACATCCAGTAAGCCAACCTTTTTACCCTGCATCGAGAACCATACTGCCAGGTTAACCGCAACACTGCTTTTACCAACTCCGCCTTTGCCGCTGAGTACCAGTATCTGGTGTTTGATATGTTTTATATTTTGCTTGATCTGTTCCATCTCAGCCTGCATCTTCGATTTTTGGTCTTCATTAATATGAGCCGTACTCATTCCTTTTGCCATACTCTGTTTCCTTCTCCATCTAAAGTTATTTACTGCTATTCAATCTTCGGACAAGCATTAGAAATTTTTGCTGTCAGTACCACCTCGCATTTTTGAGCTGCCTGCTCAAACGCCTTTTGTAGGCTTTGGAAAACTATCTTACTATCTCCCGAGATGACACTACTCATCGATCCGGTTTTAACATTAAGGTTATCGTTCGTAAGGCCTTTGATAAATTGCTGAATAGGTTCGGCCAAATCATTTTGACGCAACGGATATAAACTTACTTCTGCCTGTACTTTCATAATGCATATTCCGGTTCAACGATTAGAGGTTGCGAAAGGATTCAACGGGGAAAATATTTCTTTAACACACTTCCAACAGTTTAATACAACTCACAATGCTACAATGTAACGTTACAATGTTGCAAAGTAAACCTCCAAAACAACGATCAGGTGCAGCACCTTGTTAGCCACTGGTATTTGCTTCAACTCTGCTGCGTTATTAGATTCTCGATGTAATCTTTTTGTTTTAAGTACTCCTTTTGACTGATAAGTTGGGCACGATAATTTGTTGAGAGGAATTTAATAGCATCTTCATCTTGCTTTCTCTGGTTACAGCCTTGACATGATGTAACCAAGTTAAACTTCTTATTTGTGCCACCTTTCGAAACAGGAACAATATGATCTAACACCTATGAATCTTCAGCAACATCAACAAGGCAGTATGTGCATTTGCGCCTATCTCTCTCTAATACCATTAACCTTCTTTCTGGGTCTGTGTAGTAATCTGCATCATCAGGCTTTTCCGTTGTCAATAAAGTAGACTCCTCTTTCTCTATCAATTCCTTACAAGCTGGTATTTCACTTGGAAGATGGACGACAATTTCATTTGCACTGCCACGCTGCCGATTAACAAAAATACACTTGTTTTGAAATAGATCACCAAGGCGTCTTTTTACTGTTGTGTTATTATCGATGATGTTTCCTTGTTCTGAACGAATAAACGAGCCAACCTTTGCCCATGGAACAATGATTTCAGATTTGCCTGTTTCAAAAAAGGTCAAATGAAAGAGTACATGATAAACAGCCAATGCCTTATCTTTCACAATACGAGAAAGGTGTTTGGTAACATAACTGTTTTCAACAATATATTGCTCCAGAGAAATCCTGTCGGCCCTGGGCTCAATCTTCCCATTCATTACATCAAGTATATATGCCATTCACTCTCACCTTATCAAAAAACTCTGTGCCCTGTTGGCTTTTTTTATAACACCACCATTACCATATTGCTCGGCTAACCTTCATCTGCTTTGTTACCACTATAACGAATATCAACTGTTTACAGCACGACAGCGACCGTGTTAGACGGGATACTTTCGCCGATTTTATTTATCGCCTTCTTCGTGTCCTTCTTAATCTTCGTAGTGAAATCATTTTGTTGCCTTTTTTGACGGTTTTTCGCCTAACCTTCTTAAAACAAACGACTTATATTGTATTTTCCCGCCTTAACGAGCCTGTAAGTATCTTTTCCAAGCCGTAAAGTCAATTGACTTAGCTGCAAAGTGAACTGACTTAATCGTAAAGTAAATTGACCTAACCGTAAAGTAAACCCACTTAGCCATAAAGCAAACTGACTTTGTCATTATTCCAATTGACTTAGAGGCAAAGTAAACTGACTTATTCGCAAAGCAAATCGACTTTGTCATAAAGTAAACCGCCTTAGCGGAAAAGTCAACTAATTTTGCCTGTGATACGAGGTGTTCTGCACTTTCATAATATAACTTTTCCTGCGATAAAAACTCCGTATGGTAAATGCAAAAACCGGCCAACCACATCAATAAACGGAGACAAAGGTAAAAGACGCTTCTGTCCGAGTATAAATCCAACTGTACAAACCTTAGTCTTGCCATATTTGCTTAAAAGCTTTTTTATCTGTCCTGGAGTAAACAACCTGGCCTTTGCGTATAGCGATTCAGGATTTTTTTGCCTGTTGCGATTCAATGGTGCTAGCGCACTCAGCACACCTATGAGCAATTGTCCTGACGGTTTGCGGGTGCAGCGGGCCATTTCCTTTAACACCAACTCAGCATTTCCTGCAAATTCCAAAGTCGTAATAGCTGCGGTTACATCAAAACTGTTACCCTTAAACGGCAAAGAATGGCCGTCTGCTATTTGAAACGAAGCGTTTGTAATATTTTTGCTTTGTGCTATCTTTATCATACGTTCTGAAATATCAACACCAGTAACGGCAAAACCACAATCGCTGAAAAACTGACTCCAGTGGCCTGTGCCGCATCCAACCTCCAGCAATTTTCTCCCCTGAGTATTTTGCCGAAGGTATCTGGAAACAACCTTTTTCTCCAGGCGGTCATACATTGCTCCTTCAGCCGTTTCATACCACTGATCATATGTGTCAGCCGTTGCATCAAAATCAAACCGTGACAATTTATCCGCAGAACCTCCTGTATTTGCATTAACCAAGGGCATATGTAACATTTCTCCACAAGGACTTGACGTCTTCTGCTACAGCACCGCTGGTATATTCAACCACTGATGTTTTCATGATTTGAGCCTTGGTAAAGGCTTTGTCATAACGTATTTTTCCAACCACTTTCATATTTTGCTTATGGGCATCTTCTTCAATTTGAGCTGCCATATCAGAATTTAAATCGAATTTATTGATCGCAACCAAAACAGGGATATTAAAGCCGGCAGCTAATTGGGCGACTCTTTCTAAATCATGCTTTCCTGAAAGCGTTGGTTCTGTAATTATCAACACTAAATCAGCTCCGGTAATCGACGCGATCACCGGGCACCCAATACCTGGTGAACCATCTACAATAATCAAATCCTTTTTTTGCTCTTCAGCAATTCTTTTGGTTTCTTTACGTATAAGAAACACTAATTTGCCGCTGTTTTCCTCAGCGATACCTAACTTGGCATGAACCATCGTCCCAAACCGTGTATCAGATATAAACCACTGGCCGTTTATGGAATCTTCAAACTCAATCGCATCAACCGGGCAGAATTCAACGCATACTTTACAGCCTTCACAGGAAACAGGGTCAACAGTAAAGGTTTTTCCAACTATGTCATTTGCCGGGCCGTTAAAGTTTATGGCGTCAAATCTGCACAGTTCTTTACATTTGCCGCAACCGATACATTTTTCAGTAATGATGAATGCCTGTTTTCCGCCTGAAAAATCAGAAGTCTGTTTCACATCCGGCTCCAATACCAAATGCAAGTCTGCTGCGTCAACATCGCAGTCAGCAAGCACCGCGTTCTTTGCAAGACTTGCGAATGCAGCCACAATACTTGTCTTACCAGTTCCGCCTTTGCCGCTTATAACTACCAATTCCTTCATAAAGCTACCTTTCATTAACGCTGGTATTAACCGGTCTTGATCCCAGCCTGCGGGGATATTAGTTTTCAGTGGCTGGCAAGATCAGCCTTTACAGCAGTTATTTTACCCATAGTAAGAGAAGCTACTTTTTGTTGCTTCTTAAAATACCGAACCATTCTTTCCAGGAACGCCTGCTGCTCCTGGAGAGTTTCAAAATGTTTTAAAAGACCTTTGGTTTTCTCTACGTTTGCCTCAACTTCCTGCGGAATCCTTTCGCTATCATGTCGAACAGCTTCCTGTGGACAAACATCGTGACATCTACCGCACCGAATACATTCGTCTTCGTTGATGACTGCTTTTTGGTCATCTTTTAATATAATCGCTCCTACCGGACAATCATCAACACATACGCTACAACCCACACACAAATCCTCATTTACCCAGGGCATATTCTTTATCTCCTTTTCTATTTGCACAAAATTCAAACTTTACCATTACGATCATTTTCCTGTTGTCTTAACTTCCAATTCATAATGAACAGGACAAGCCACCGAACGTGAAATAAGACAGTATTTTTCAGCTAAATCCCCGAGCTGGCGAACTTTCTCAGCCAGCTCCTGTTGGGCCAATGTAACTTTTGCCTGAACATCCACCTGTGTAAATCGAAACCCGTCTTTCTGCTTTTCAAGTTGCCCCTGTGCCTCCGAAGAGTACGATAAAACCTCAACGTTTGACTTTCGCACAAAATAAAAAAATGTTGTCATCAGACAGTTATTGATTGACGCAACAAACATTTCTTCCGGATTTAACGTCTCAGGACTTCCTTCAAATTCAGGAGCTGGTCCAACTTCCACCTCACCCGGACCACTGAAGACGGTCTTTGCCGATTCATCACCTTCTTTAAATACCGTATTCTTGAACAAATAGCTCTTCTGGCTTTTCATAGGCTTTACCACCAGTAATTTCTTTCTTTTTTAGGTCAATTCTTATTGCGGAAACCGGTTACCCAAAGAATTTGTTTATATTCAATTCGCTTAGTCCGAACATCTTTGAAGCCGGCCTCGTGAAGAGAACTTGTTAATTCTTTTATGGTAAAATAGTCCTCGTTCCATAACTTTTGGGCCAACGAATTACGAGGGAATTCAACAATAAGTATTTTCCCACCCGGTCGCAAGACGCGATTGGCCTCCTGTAAAATCGCCTGATAATTTTTCATCTCATGCAAAGCCCAAAATATTATCGCCGCGTCTATCGTTTCATCTCGAATAAAAGTAAGCTGAGCTGCATTTTTGCGGATACAGCGAATATGCTTGGTATTTTTAGTGACATTTCGCCTATTAGGAAAACCATCACCAGAAATATCCACTCCTGTAACTTTTTGACCATAAGTCCCGGATAAATATTTGGCAAGTTCACACGCTCCGCAGCCCAAATCGAGCACACGATAAGCTAAGCGCAGCTCCTTGCCCGCACGTTGATATAAACGCGGCTTAATTTTGTCATAAAAGTTATCAGACAGCTTCGCAGGACTCATTGGCAAGACCTAAAATGAAATAACCTTATCAGCTTCTCTTATCCATTGTGCTAATTCAGTCATTTTGGCTTCCTGAGCACCTTCAAAATAAGGCTCTCCTTTGTGGATACCGCAGCGTACCTTGCAAGTTCCGCAGACCTTGACCGGCACACCTTTATTGATAAGCTCTTTTAGCATTTTTCCCAAATCGAAATAACCTTCCGGCGGCGTAGCCGCATCACGAGCTAAATCAACCGAATCGTTCATTAAAAATATATTTACTTCCAAACCAGTATTAAGTAACTGATCTGCCAGCCGAAGGCCATTCCAGGTTACATCCGTACCATCGTAAGGATTTCTGTTAAATACAAGAAGAGCTTTTGCCATTTGAGTTTTTTACCTCTCTTTTTTATGAATCAAAAAATTTTTCACGCCACCACAGAAAATGGCCCCAGGGGTTATCAAGTCTATATTTATTGTCTTCAGGAACACCCGGCCAGGAGTTAATCTCCTCCAACAAAGTGGGGCAGGGTTTATCCTCTGCTAAAAGCTCATACGCACATTTGACCAGTGTAAATTTTTTACTCGCATCAGGATTGTGCAGGTTTTTATCAGGGTGAAACTTCATTGCAACTTGCCTGTAAGCTTTCTTTAGCTGCTTTCTATCTGCCGTTTCAGCTACATCAAGAACTTTACATGCCATACGGCGAGTCTCTAGATCAACGCTTATCCTTTCCATAAAGTCGGCGTCATCTCTTTTCATTTTCTCTTTAGCCTTTAAGCCTTCTTGAGACACTCTCGTATAAACCTGTAAATTCCTTTTTGTAATGAGGTAAAACGTCGACAATCATCTTACCAACCGAATAAGCCTCGGCGATTCGACGGTCATCAGGCACTTCAAAAATAATATCTATGTTTTCATCCTGACAATATTGATTCGTCATTTGCTCATCCGGTTCACTGCGGTTTATCACCACAGCAAACGGGATTTTTAGTTCTCTTACCATTCCAACCGCTAATTTTAGATCATTCAATCCAAATGGTGTGGGTTCAGTTACGAGCAAAACAAAATCACTTCCCTTTATCGCTTCAATGACCGGGCATGATGTTCCCGGAGGAACGTCAATAATAACAACACCGGTATTAATTGAATTCTTTTTAACTTGTTTTATCAATGGTGGTGTATGAATATCACCAATTTTGAGCCGACCCTGTCCGAATTTTATACCATTTGCCGTTCCAAAATCAGAAAAACCAATTTCCTTGGGTTTTTGCTTAATAGCACCGGTGGGACATACCAGCATACATCCGCCGCACGAATGGCATAACTGGTCAAATACAAGTGGTTTATCTTTAAGGCAAATTATGGCACTGTATTGACAAAGCTGGCCGCATTTGCCGCAACCGTTGCATAATTCGTTATTAACCTCCGGCACGCCGATAGATACACTTTGTGTTTCTTCTATGTCAGGCTTTAAAAATATATGGCCGTTCGGTTCTTCGACATCACAGTCAAGATACTGAACAGTCTTGCCTACCTGGGCAATCGAACAGGCCAGATTTGTCGCTATTGTTGTTTTTCCCGTACCGCCTTTGCCGCTTGCAATCGCAATTCTCATATTAAATTCACTCCTTATCAGTATTAACTTCATCCCAATTGAATTTATCTTTCGCAATCCAACCTTGCTGTGGTAAAGAATCGAAACAAACCGGTTTCGGATTACACCAGTGATTACCAGCCGAAATATCCCATTTTGTATACCTGTTCATCGGCGAAGCTGTTTTATCTATTCTGTAACCGGTCGGATGAAATCCTACAACAACATCCCTGGCATCAAGTACCGGATCCATTTTCCTGCTCCTTTGGTTTGTTTCCATCATCTACTATTACTATTTTTACCTGTAATTCTTTTACTTTCTCAGCAGGAACCTGACAGTAAGATATGATTATGACTTTATCACCAACAGTACCTAATCTGGCCACCGGCCCATTTAACAAAACAGTTCCTGATTTTCGTGATGCTGAAATAGCATAAGTTACAAAACGCTGACCGTTGTTAATATTAAGGACGTTAACTTGTTCACCCGGCAATATATCAGCTTTTTCAAGAAGGTTCTCATCAATGGTTATACTTCCTTCCTAATCCAAATCTGTTCTGGTCAATGTGGCCCTGTGTATCTTTGATTTTAGCATAAAACGCTGCATCTGTTAACTCCTTCGGCAATAAACGGTTTAGATACAGCAACACCCTTACAGCCCGAAACTTGTTGATTATACACGTATCGTCGAAGATCCGCACCTTAAGCTTATTATGTGAAAAGCTAAGGTTCTAACAAAGTTTAATTACCAACTTTTTTCTGGGCAATCACGATAGCCTCATTGGGACATTCCGAAACACAGGCAGCACAGCCGGTGCAGGCTTCATCGTTAACAACAGCTTGCTGGTTAACTTCAATAGCACCTGCCGGACAAACATCTACACAGATACCACAGCCTGCACATTTTTCCAAATCAACAACCGCCACAGCCCTGCGCCTGCTTTCAAGCTGAGTTATTCTTTGATTCAACTGCTGTCTTTGCTGCTCGAGCATCTCTGCCTGCTGCTTTAGAGCAGCAAGTTCGTGCTCTTGGTTTTGCGGCCCGGTATTTTCTGGAAAAGCCGCCGCGGGGCCAGTCGGAGGCATACCAATCGGAGCTGCCATGCCCATACCACGGCCCATGCCGCCACCTCGACCCATGCCTCTGCCCATACCGCGTCCTATTCCACCGCCGCGACCCATACCTCGACCGCCACCCATACCAAAACCAGTTCCTACTACGCCTTGACCCATTGGATTAGTTCCTGGTTGCCCAGCTGCTGTAGGGCCTGTAGGCGCAGTACCCATACCAAAGTGGCTGGCTACATTTGGCTCCGAAGCAGAAGAAAAAGCCCCTGCTTTGAATTGCTCAACGGCATTACGCACAGATCCGCTGACACCGACAATAACCTGTATGCCTGCCTGGCCGAAAACATTAAATGCATTAGGGCCGCAGTTACCGGTCAGTACAGTTGTTACACCTTTTTCCGACATTAACTGAGCTGACTGAATACCTGCACCTCCGCCGAGAGCAATATTGGGATTTTCAATAGCCTCTAACTGCATTGTGTCTGTGTCGATGACCAAAAAATATGCACACCGACCAAACCGGGCCTCCACATTATCATCAAGCGTTGGTCCTGTTGACGTTACTGCAATCTTCATAATAAATCCTCTCTTTGTAGTTATATACTGGTAAGCGATGGTTTTCGGGTTAAGGTAACATATATTGTCTTGCGTATGTCTTCCCTTATTATGCACATAGGAATTTCATCGCCAGGCTCAGAGCCGGCAAGGTCGGATAGAAATTCCCTTAAAGTTCTTGTTTTCCGTGAATTAAAAGACATGATAATATCATCAGCTTGCAGGCCTGCTTCTTCGGCAGGAGAATTACGAATAACTTCTTCAACTAAAATGCCGCCCGCCTTTCCAACTTCTTCAAGTTTTTTTGCCTCATCACTGCCAAAAAGAACCTTACTGACTTCTACACCAAGCCAGGGTAATGCTTTGTTTACAGGCGGCAAATAAGACGGCCTTTCTATCGGCAGTGCGTACACCGTAATTGTATAATCGCCTTTTACTACGCACATATAGACTTCGCTGCCTATCTCGCTGCCCAATAAATCGCCTTGAAGCTGGTTAACAGTCCTTATTTTTCTGCCATTGAAAGAGACTATTACATCGCCAGGTTTTATATCTGCCTTATCAGCGGGAGAAGCAGGTGCAACGCTTTTAACCAGAGCACCCTGGACTTTGTCAAGCCGGACCACTGCTGCTACTTCAGGGGTAACCTCGGAAACCTCTAAACCAAGCCATGCGCTGCCCCATTGGGCTTTGAAACTTTCATAGTCCAGGGGTTCGGCTTTAATAAGATTCTTTTCGTGGCTATCGATACTTGTTTTTGAATCCTGATAGAGAACAAAGGCTGCAAGAACATTTAGAGTCAGCGATATAATTGTTATAACAATTAACCAGTTTTTCCTTAGAAAATTTCCCATTTTGATCCTTTTCAGAGATTTTTCGATTCTACAGGACAGATTGCTGCACAGGTATTACACATAAAACACTCACTGCCAGCTATGTCGGGTTTCTTTAATTGCTCATCATAGCTGATAGCATTCATCTGGCATCTTTTTTGAGCCAGTTTGCAGCCTTTACAGTTATCTCCCGGCAAATTAACGCTTATCAGCCTTAGTCGCAGTAAAGAACATATCCAGCTCACCAATGCAAAAAACGCACCCAACGGGCAAAAATATCTGCAGTAAAACCTTGAAACAAAAGCTGAAGAAACCAGCATCAGTATAAGCCACATCCAGGATATCAAATCGCCGTGCAGATTAAAAAATGTGGCAAATGGTTCTATAATGCCAGCTAAATAAATTGCAAGGATATTGTTCCCGAACAAAAGGCCTATCATAAGCAAAATTCCAAGATTGACATATTTTACAACTTTCAAATACCTGTCAGCCTCTCCGGTAATCTTCCATTCTACCGGCACAAGGCGGAATAGCACTTCGGTAATGGCTCCGAACGGGCAAAGCCAGCCGCAGTAGAATCTTCCAGCAAAAACTGTTAAACCTATTGCGATAACAACAAGGCTGTACCAATACAGGTTGTTCAAGAATACAGGGCTGTGAAGAGATAAAAGTCTTAAAATATCATTTATGGAAAACCCGCCTCCCATGAAAATGCCCAAGTATGCAAAGCTCAGCCCCAATATAAAATAACGTAAGGATTCATTCTTTTTGAAAAATGACCAAAACGCCAGGCCAACCATGACCCATAGGAATATAAAATCTATCTGCCAGAGCAGGTGTTGGAAAAATACGTGCTTGACCGGGTTGTCTTTGTCTACATGTTGGTTTAAAACCTGCTCTGTAACCAACTCCAGGCCTGCTTTTATTGAGCGGGTAACCGTGCTTGAAGTTATCGTAGCTCCTGTTATAGCATCTACATCGCCCTCGAGGATAAAGTTGTCACCTGCATCCTTTTCTTCGAATTGACTCAAAAACCAGCTTCCATCGGCCAGAAATCCTTTTGTATATCTTGGACTCTCAAATTCGCTCAGCACCTTAACGCCAGTAATCTTTCCCCTTGCATCTACGCCAACTAAGGTTGCTATCTGGTCCCGGTAACCCCAGCTTTCATCGGGAACAACTTCTGTTGTCAGAAAAACCACCCCCATAAGATATCCGCCGTCAGTAGTGTAGCCGAGGAAATGCGGGAAGGGTTCTGTTTCCCTGGCAAATGCATTGGCAGTCGGCAAAACATCTGCTAGGTCTTTTTTTGTTATTAGCTCAGCAAAGCATTCAGGCGTTAAATTCAAAAAGGTCAGTATAGACAATATAAATATGGCTGCTTTCGGCTGTTTTATCGCACCGGACATAAGTTGCTTCTATAACTGAATCGAGAGAGAAATAGCTGCTAAAATTATTGATATCAAGATACTACCGAAAACTATCGGCTTAAAAAGTCGTTTGGCTGCTGTGCTAAGCTCTCCTCTGGTTTCTATAATCAACTTGACGCCCATCGCTATCAAAATACTGCCAACGACAACAGCAGCAAATTCATCCATGAAAATAAAGCCAAACATTGTTCCCACCAATCCAATTACGACCGTGACTCCCGAAAATAAATTCATCTTATTTTGCCAATGTGAGTTTTGTCTCGTACGCATACAATCTTTTATATCGTTATTATTATTGCCTTCTGAATATTTATATAGCCCCCCGTAGACAGCTAAAGCGATAAAAGCAACCACAAGGCTTATAGAATCCGGCTTTTCTACTCTATCAAGCACAATAATCATAAAATTGTGAAAACAAATCGCCAAGCCAACAGTAAATAGGAAGATGCCCATGTAATATGTTGCCCGCGTCTCGGCTGCAGCAATTTTTTGGCGAATTATTTTGCTGGTTCCCTTGCTGTCTATCCTGCCATACATCTGGCAATCTTCGCAGGCACGATAATTTATAAAAAAAGCGATGACATC
>Ga0180431_10002373_pt1 | contig 25298 bp, 22 predicted proteins | sample SS_ome_11_FD_132459 | JGI IMG/M metagenome (GOLD analysis project Ga0180431, IMG submission 132459) | Hypersaline lake sediment archaeal communities from the Salton Sea, California, USA - SS_1_MS_1 metaG | ecosystem: Environmental > Aquatic > Non-marine Saline and Alkaline > Hypersaline >... | reverse complement strand
TCTCCCCCAGCAGGTTCGCCGCAAAAATCGACGCCGACCTCTGCACCGGCTGCGAGTCCTGTATCGAGAGGTGCTTCTTCGGAGCACTTTCAATAGTGCAAAGGCAAGGGCATAAACCACAGTCTTCAAACAAAAAAGGCCGGGGATAATTTCTCCGGCCCTTTTTTATGAAAAGACTTTTTGCAAAGTCGGTTCAGATAACCGCTTCCTCTACTTTTACCCACCTATCCCCGAGTCCCCGCTGACGTATATAAATATCGAAACCAAGGCCCTAAAAAGCAGGGTTTCGGACAAGCTCAACTCAAGATTCAACAGGCCCTACGCCGGGATCGACTCCATCTCCCGCGTTTCGTAAAGCGTAATCGCCTCTGAGGGACACACAGCAACGCAGAGCCCGCATCCCATGCAATTATCGGGATCGACAACGGCGGTCAGGTCGTCGGTCATAGAAAGTGCTCCGAAGAAGCACCTCTCGATACAGGACTCGCAGCCGGTGCAGAGGTCGGCGTCGATTTTTGCGGCGAACCTGCTGGGGGAGACCGTCTTTACACCCTCGTTGATGAAGACCGGCAGTACCTGGCAGCAGTCGCTGCAGCAATTGCAGATAAAGTTCTGCTTCGACTTGCTGTTCATGATTACGTGAACGAGCCCTTCGTCGTCCGCCTTTCTCACTATCGCCTTCGCCTCGTCCCTGGTAAGCTCCCTTCCGGTTCCCCTCTCGATGGAATAGTCGGCGGACTTGTCCACCTGGAGGCAGACCTCAAGAGACTTCCCGCATTTGCCGTCTATCGTCCTGCAGGTGCAGTTGGTCACGGCAAACCTCCTGGCGTTATTCAGGATCGTCATGACGTCGTCGATCGCCTCTATCTTCGATTCCGGGGTGATCGTCTCCCCGATAGGGACTATGCGGGTGAAGGGGTCTTTTATCACCTGCTCGACTATCTTAGCGTAGGCGGGCCACTCCTCGTTCATATATTTCAGCCACAGGTCGTGGTACGCCTTGGGGGCCTCCGGCCAGAGGATCGTGGCGTCGTGGAACTGGACGAGATCGCGGCACATCCTGTAGATCGTGCCGGTCTCCTTTTTCGACTTGAACATGAGGCCCTTGTGAAAGAGCTCGTCAAGCATCTTCTGGGTCGTTTCCTTATCCTTTCCAATCTTCTCGGCGAGCTCGTCGACCGTCCCGGGGGTCGCCATCATCAGGTTCGCCTCATCTTTATCTGCGATGAACTCGAAGAGCTGGGGAATTATCTTCGATCCGGAGGTCATTATCCTGTCGGACATCTGTTCGTAGATACTCTTTTCTTCACTCATTTTTTTGCTCCGTAAATTTTGGGAAGAGGTATTGCATCGGTTACTGTATTGTATTGCTCTTTGCTTGTTATTGACAAAAGCATGTAACAATTATGCCGTCTAATAGTAGCACCGCGGGCTCTTTCTTGTCAAGGGGATAAGGGGGGCGAGGGGTTCGTCGGTGAAAATCGGCCGTCTTTCAGAGAATAAAAAAGGGGGGAAAGTTCTTCCCCCCCTTTTTCAACAGCTTGGCTCAAGTCCTAAAAGAACTTCTGCAGAATCCCGTCGCCGAACAGCATGAGTGCCGGTGCAATGACGAGGGAGACTACGCTCATGAGCTTGATCAGGATGTTCATCGACGGTCCCGATGTATCCTTGAAGGGATCGCCTACGGTATCGCCGACGACGGCGGCCTTATGGGCGTCTGAGCCCTTGCCGCCGTGATGTCCCTGTTCTATATACTTTTTACCGTTATCCCAGATGGCCCCACCGTTGGACATAAACAGCGCCATCAGGACTCCCGTGGCGGTCGCCCCGGCGAGCATTCCACCGAGGGCCTCTTTGCCGAGCAAAAATCCCACGAGGGGCGGCATGATTACCGCCGCAAGCCCGGGGACGATCATGTATCTGAGCGATGCCTTCGTGGCGATGTCCACGCAGCGAGCGGGGTCCGGCTTCCCCTTTCCCTCCATGATCCCAGGTATCTCCCGAAACTGGCGTCTGATCTCTTCGACCATGCTCATGGCCGCCTTTCCGACGGCGGTCATGGTTCTGGAGCCGAGGAAGAAGGGTATAGACGCCCCGATCAATATCCCGACTACAACGAGCGGCTCAATCAGGTCTATTACCTCAATGTTCGCCGTCTGGGTGTAGGCGGTAAAGAGGGCAAGCGCCGTCAGGGCGGCCGAGCCGATGGCAAAGCCCTTGCCGAGGGCCGCGGTGGTGTTACCCAATGCATCAAGGCTGTCGGTAATCTCCCGGACATCCTCTCCGAGGCCCGCCATCTCGGTGATTCCGCCGGCGTTGTCGGCGGCGGGGCCGTAGGCGTCAACGCTCATCGTAATTCCCACCGTTCCCAGCATACCAACGGCCGCGATGCCGATTCCGTATATGCCGGCAAACTTGTACGAGAAGAGTGTTGCGACGACGATGATCAGGATTGGAATGATGGTAGACTCCATCCCGAGGGCCAGGCCCGTGATGATGTTTGTCGCCGGCCCCGTCTCGGAGGCCTCCGCAACCCGGATCACCGGGACGTTCTTCGTAAACCATGTGTTTTCCGACGTGTACCACTCCGTAACGAGCCCGATCAGGATGCCCGCCAAGGTTCCCGAGAGAATCGCGATAAAGGCGCCGTTGCTTCCGAAGGCGTTGGCGATGAAATAATTACCCACGAGGAAGATCCCTGCGGCGAGGAACGTCGAATATCTCAGGGTTTCGGCCGGGCCGATTTTCCTGAATATCTTGACGGACCATATCCCTATCAGGGAGCAGATGAGGCCGAACGCCACCACCACCAACGGGAGCGCCATCAGACCCTGTTTAAGACCTGCAGCGGTTTCATCGCTTATGTCGATGCCGACGTTTATGACGCTATTGAGGGTGGCGATGGAGGCGGTGGCGCCTATCGCGATGGTGGCGATTATCGCCCCCACGTAGGACTCGAAGATATCGGCGCCCATTCCGGCTATGTCTCCCACGTTGTCGCCCACGTTGTCCGCAATGACTCCGGGGTTCCTCGGGTCGTCCTCGGGGATTCCGGCCTCAACCTTTCCCACGAGGTCCGCTCCCACGTCCGCGCTCTTTGTGTAGATTCCGCCGCCGACCCTCGCGAAGAGGGCTATGGAGCTGGCGCCCATGGCGAAACCGTTGATGTACTTGGCGGTCTCGGGGTCGCCGAAGACTATAAAGAAGATCCCCACGCCCACAAGCCCGAGGCTTGCGACCGAGAGTCCCATAACCACGCCGCCCATAAACGAGACGGTGAGGGCCTTTTCAAGGCCGCTTGTTGCCGCCGCCTGAGATGTCCTGACGTTTGCCCTCGTGGCGGCCTTCATGCCGAAAAAGCCGGCGAACATCGATGACAGGGCGCCGGAGATATAGGCTACGGTGGTCATCCAGCTTTTATCGACAAAGAGACCCAATAAAACTGCAACGGCAGCGAGAAATATAAGGAGTATCGAATACTCTCTCTTCAAAAACACCATTGCCCCGTCGTGTATCTGCTGGGCAATGTCCCGCATCAACTCGGTGCCGTCGTCCTGCCTCTTGACGAACATGTAGATGAACAGTGCCGTCAAAAGCCCCAAGAGGCCGATTATCGGCGCAAGGTACGCCAACTTGTAAATCATGCTTTCCTCCAAAAAATAGACTGTAGCAATGTGGACTGCCGTTTTAGAGTTTCGAACTACTCGTTAAACCTGTTCATGGCAATGTCCACTCCGTCGTGTAGAATCGAAAAGAGGGATTCTTTCGCCCTCTCTATTATTTCTTCAAGTTGAAGGCTCTCGCTTGATGAGAACCGGCTCAATACGAAGTCGGCGGGGTCCTCATTCTCACCCCTTCCCACTCCAATCCTGAGCCTGATGAAATCCGATTTGTTAAGCTCTTCTATTATAGATTTCATTCCCCTGTGTCCGCCGGAGCCCCCCCGGGGGCGAATCCTGATCCTCCCGAAGTCAAGGTCGATATCATCGGTAACGACGATGATATCCTCCGGCGAGAGGCGGTAGAAGTCCAAGACGGCCGACACACAATAACCGGATCGGTTCATGTAAGTCTGTGGGAGAACCAAAAGCAGTGTCTCGTCTCCCATTCCCCCCCTCACACCCCCGTCTCCATTATCCCTCTTTTCCCTTTCTATCCCCCCAATTTTGCCCGTCCCGATCTTCGCGTTGAACTTACTTTTTTTTATGGATATCCCCATCTCTTCCCCGAGGGAAGAGACGACCATAAATCCGACGTTGTGTCTGGTTTTGCTATATTTTCTGCCCGGGTTTCCAAGCCCGAAGATGGCCTTCATATCTTAAAAAAGCGTAAAAAACGCGTAAAAGCGCGTAAAAGTGACCCACGTTTTGGGTTTAATCGCCTAAATCAGAGATTGAATCACAGCATCTTTAAAAGCCGTGAAATCCGATCGACACCCTTTTTTGTCCGTCCCTGATCTCAAAATAGCTTAAGCCTCGAGCTTCATCACCTCGAGTTAGAAATTCCCCTCCCCGTTCCTGTTTGCACAAAGAAGTAGATGACCGTGTTCTTTTGGCAGTGGGAAAATTATCGGGTCGAAACTCCCATTTTGATATTGATAGGGATTTGAATGTCTATTCGCTCCCTTCTCCTTCCCCTTGATCCTCTGCGGTCTCCTCCCCTTCGGCCTCGCCCTCGCCCTCGATCTCTTCTTCAACCTCCTCTTCGACCTCTTCCTCGTACAGTTTGGGCGCAACCACAATGACTACGGTGTAGTTGACGCTCATCTCGGTCTGGCAGCCCTCTGGAAGCTTTATGTCGTTTAGGTGGATGGAATCTCCAATATTTAATTCGGAGACATCAACCTCTATATATTCCGGGATATTTGTCGGAAGGGCGGAGATATCCAGCTGTCTCCGGATCTCCTGTAAAATTCCACCCATCTTTACTCCCTCCGCCTTTCCTACGAAGTGTATCGGAACCTCGACGGTAAGTACCTTTTCCATATCTATCTTATGAAGATCGATGTGGATGTATTCGTGGGTCAGGGGGTGAATCTGGAGCTCCTTTAGAATAACGATGTTGCCTTCAATCTTTTTTCCCCCTTCATCCTCCCCGACAATATTAAAGAAGGGATTTGTGGTTTCGAGTCCCCTCATGGTCATTCTAAAGTCGTGGGTGTTGGTCTTTATCATCACGGGTTCGGTTTTGTACCCGTAGATGATTCCCGGGACCATGCCGCTTGCCCTAAGCCTTTTGGCGGCCCCTTTCCCGACTGATTCCCTTGTTGAAATTTTCAATTTTTCAATTTCCATCTCGTTTCACCTGTTTTTTGTAATAAATAAGGGCCTGAAAGCCCATTATAACACAACTAATAAGAGGTAGTGACTCTCTTTTTAAATTATTTTCTTTTCGGATTTTTATAGAACAGCTCGCTAACGGATTTCCGCTTATGTACCCTCTTTATCGCTTCTCCAAAGAGTTTTGAGACCTTAAGCACCTTTGTCTTGCTCGATCTTTTTGCCTCTTCCCTCAGGGGGATGGTATTGGAGACTATGATCTCCTGCAATGGTGAATTGTTTATCCTTTCTACGGCAGGCCCCGAGAGGACGGGGTGCGTAAGGACGCCGTATACGTTCTTTGCTCCATTGTCATTCAGGGCTTCCGCGGCATTTACCAGCGTTCCCGCAGTATCGACCATATCGTCCAAGATAATCGCGTTCTGATCCCTTACATCACCTATGATATTCATCACCTCGGCGACGTTGGGTCCTTGCCTGCGCTTGTCTATTATGGCAAGCCCAACGCCGAGTCTCTGGGCGTATGCCCTCGCCCTTTCCACGCCGCCGGCGTCCGGGGAGACGATTATCATGTCCTTTCCGAACTTGTCCTTTAAATATTCGAGCATCACCGGAGAGGAGTATAGGTGGTCAACCGGGATGTTGAAAAAGCCCTGAATCTGTCCCGCGTGGAGTTCCATGGAGATAACCCGCTGTGTCCCCGCGGCGATCAGGAGATCGGCAACCAGCTTTGCCGTGATGGGGGCCCTCGGAAAGACCTTCTTGTCCTGTCTGGCGTAGCCGTAATAGGGGATGACGGCGGTGATCTCCTCGGAAGACGCCCTCTTTAGGGCGTCAATCATGACGAGGAGCTCCATGAGGTTGTCGTTTACGGGGGGGGAGGTCGACTGTATGACGAAGACTTGCATTCCCCTTACGCTCTCGTGTATCTCCACAGAGCTCTCGCCGTCGGAAAAGGCGCCCACCTCCGCCTTTCCCAGAGGTATGCCCAGAAAATCGCATATCTCCTTGGCTATCTGCGGATTGGAGTTTCCGGTAAAGACTTTAATCTTCTTATTCAATTCTGTTCCCTGTCGAGATCTGCCTTGTTTTTAAAATCTATCGGCCGTTTTGACCGCCGTTTTTCAATTTATCTGTTCAAGTAAATACGGTTGGCTGGGGTGGGAGGATTCGAACCTCCGAATGCGGGAGCCAAAGTCCCGTGACTTACCGCTTGTCGACACCCCAAGCTGTAAAAAAGTCGAGCGTCTGAATAACCTACTCGTCGTCCTGTTTATTCGAGGTGGGATTAGAGATACATTTTACCTCGACTCCACGAGCTTTTATTGATAGATTACCCGACGCATTCCATCGCTATTAATCTTCGCTATTGAACTTTATCGGAACGAGCTTTAAGCCTCCTGAAATTGTCGCTGACCACTTTTGGAATCGATTGCCCGTCTTCTCATATTTTCATAAAAAAGTAAAAAAGTGCCACAGCGATATACTATATAGCCCTATCGAATTGGCCGTTACCCGATTTTTAATGATCAGGCGGATAACCGCCCGCTCAACAGCGATGATTTTCCAAAGGCAAGCGGCCGTAAGTAAATAATCGCCTCAAACAGCATCTCCAGCAAATAGAGACTTCCCGTCTGCATTCCCCCCTCTCCTTTCCCCCTGCATCCCGCTCTCCTTGCATCGCTTCCCCCCTTTTCACCTTGCCCCCGCTTCCCGATCCCGTTCTGCTGTTAACTTGGGCGGTCGATCAATTACGAATTTTCAAACAATCTAATATTCGTCATCAAAACTTTTATCTGTTTCTTCCCTCTCTCCCGATGTTTCCCCCTTCTCAAGTTCGCTTTCGTACTCCTGCAGGACAACCTCTTCTATCATCTCCCTGGTCTTGTTATTGAGGGGATGGGCGGTGTCCCGAAAGGTTCCGTCTTTTCTCTTTTTGCTCGGCATGGCAACAAAGAGTCCATTGTTTCCGTTGATGATCTTAAGGTCGCGAATGATGAAACAATCGTCGAACGTTATGGTTGCGTACGCTTTCAATCTCTCCTCACCTACTGGAAAAACTCTGACCTCTGTAATCTCCATTGATGCCTCCATAGCCTTGTGTTAGTTGAAAAACAATCTTAAGTTGAAAACTATTGAATTCGTTAAAACAGTCAATAAAAGAGATTTTGCGCTAAAAAAACTTTCCATTCTTGGTTTGAACGTATCTCTTCAAACGCCCTTTTTGCCACGACCTGATCTTCGAAGATGCCGAAAACGGAAGACCCGCTGCCGGTGAGCATAGACTTTAAGGAGCCGAGCTTCTCAAGCTCCCCTTTGATCCGGCTCACATCGGGAAGATAAATATTGTCTTCCCCTCCCTTCCCCTCATCTCCCACCCCTCTCTCTCGGCCATCATTTTTGCCATTATCAATTGGCCCGGCCCCCACCACGGTCTCGAAGTCGTTTGACATCCCCTTAACAAGACCTTCAAGAGTTCCATTAAACGTCGGAATAATAATACTTTTTTTATTGAATGTCAACCCTAAATCAATTTTTTTGTATGCCAATTTTGTGGAAACCGAGCCGGGCGGCTTGACAACAACCATCCACGTTTTTGGGATTTCCTCGATCTTTTTGACATTTTCTCCCGTGCCGGTGACGAGCGCCGGGGAGCCGAAGATAAAAAACGGCACATCGGACCCGATTTTCATCCCGACGGCGAGGAGCTCGTCTTTGCCGAAGCCGAGGCTCAAATGCTCGTTCAGCTTGAGCATCACCGAGGCGGCGTTGGAGCTGGCCCCACCGAGGCCCGATTCCAACGGGATGGTCTTTTCTATATTCACCCTTACGCCCACATCGACCTTCGCCTCTTTGAGGAGGGCCTCGACGGCCCTGTAGACCGTGTTTAAAGGGCCACCGGGAACCTCTTTGTTGTCGGACTCGACGGCTATTCCTTTACCTTCGAAGGAAACGGTGATCCGGTCGTATATGTCTACGGTGCTCATTACCGTTGCGATCTCGTGGTAGCCGTTGGGGAGCTTTTCCCCTACCCTGAGGAAATAGTTCACCTTGGCGGGCGACTTGAACGTCAGGGAATCAGACACCTACGACCTCCCTTATCTTGGACCAGAGCTTCTCCTTTCCGGTACCCTTGAGAGATGAGAAGACCACGATGTCATCCGGCCTGCATCCGAGGGTCTCGGCTATCTTTGCCAGCTGGCCTTTGACTTTATTTTTCTTCTCCTTGTCCGCCTTTGTGGCCACGACGAGGGAAGGGATATCGTTTTCCTTTAACCACAGGAGGAAGGAGAGCTCCTCCTCTTCCGGTCCCCGCCTTATATCGACTATTACGACGACGAGCTTGAGGGCCTCGTTTCCCGTGAGATATTTTTCCACCATGGGGCGCCACGATCTCCTCATCTCAACCGGGACCTTGGCGTAGCCGTAGCCCGGGAGGTCGACGAAGACGAGCTCGTCATTGATGTTGAAGAAGTTTATCTCCCTCGTCCTGCCGGGCGTTGAGGATGTCCTGGCGAGCTTCTTTCTCCCTACGATACTGTTGATCAGGGACGATTTCCCCACATTGGAGCGCCCCGAAAAGGCCACCTGGGGCCTATCTTTAAACTCCCTTAAAAAGTCGCCCGGGTCCGTCGCCCCCATGATAAACTCGGCCTTTTTGATTTTCATGGCTAAAACTCTTAATATTTTTGCCCGGTCCTAAACATAACTTCCCAAATCTCATCCAACAGGACGTCCCTGTTCAACCGTGTGATCTCAAAGAGCCTGACGTCCCCCCGGCGCTTTATGCCGGTTATGAAATCGTCTCCCGCGGATTTCTTGGAGACGGTGGCGACCACCGTTCCGGCACAGTCCATTGCCCCCAAGACGGCGCTTTTAAATTTCTCCGACAGACATTCCATCTTTCCTATCTCGTCTATTATCGTAATATCGGGGCCTTTCAAAATAGATGGGACGGCGACCTCATCGATGTTTTTCAAAAAAACGGTGTAGCTCCCCATCCTGGCGAAATCAGCGCTTGAACCCTTTTCCGCGCTCGATGCGGTCGATTTTACCGCCAGCGGGACCCTCTTGGAGCCGGCGCCGAAGGGGACCGTTATTATGTCGAATCCCACCCTCCCCCTGTCGCCCCTGACCTCTATTGTGACAAAGCCGGATTTTTCGCCCTCGATTTTGTCGATGAGATCGATGATCAGGGTAGTCTTCCCGGAGCCGGGGAGTCCAGTGATGAGGATGTGTCGCCGCCGATCTCCTTGATCTTCTCTCGTTTTTTCCATTCGTTTCAGTTGATGTTTATAGGTAAATTCCGAGGCGGATGATGCGGTCTTAAAACAGCCAGCGTCGATAGAATATTGAAGTTGGCTTCTACCGTGGGATGCCTTGAGTTCGAAAACATCTTGGATCGACCGAGCAGGCCGACAATATGGAATTGAAACGGGGATTCGCTCTCAACGTCGACTTTCCACAGCTCCAAAAGAACCCTGATTCGAGATAGTATTGGACGCCGGGGGGCGGCCGAATACGGCTGTAATGATAGAATCTTTAAGCTTCTAAATGACTTTGAAGTTATGTAATCGGTCATAACAAAAGACCGGCGGTCAAGATCTCGTTGAACGGTCTTTTGAAAACAATATATACTATAAAGCAAGAAGCTTACCTGCTCCCAATGTCAATATAAGAAGAGCCGCTAAAACCGGCTCTTTAGAGAGTTACTGAAAGACACATTGGAGGTAGCATTGACTACATATGCAAATCCTGCCTTTTGCCCCGCCCGCCCGTCTCTGCCGCCATTAGGTTACGTTGTCGGCATCCCCCTGAAGATTACTTTATCGCCCCCCCCAAATATGTTACCGGCCTTACCCTTGAAATTACTTTGCCGCTCTCCCCAAATATTGCCAAGCCTCCATTTCAAAAGTATCAGACGGGGCACGGAACAGCCCGCGTTCCTAAAACCAGCGTCCCCGCCCCTAGGGACTACCTGCCCCTCCTGCGCTTGTGCCGCATCTTGTCGCGAAGCTTTTTATACTTGTGCTTTCTCATCTTCTTCCTGCGCTTTTTAATCACACTTCCCAAAAGTTTACCTCCAAAATTAAGATAATCTAAACTTTTATCAAAATAAGACTGAAAATTCAAGCTATTTCTGTGAAAAACGAAAAAAAATTCCTTTTGCCTTTTGTGTAAGGAATATCAAAAATCATACAAAAAACAAATTTTTTTACTATATTTATACAATTAATCGGTTGACACCTCACCTTATATCTGGTAGATAATTTATCTAACAAATCATCTATATTGTATGTTTGTTAGCTGTTTTTTTGGATCTGAGCAGAGTGGAAAAATATGATATTTAGAAGAAAAAAAGAGATTAAGTGCTCAACTGCGGGAGAAAACGACGAGCTTAGAACGGTCGAAATCGACGGGCTGACCATCTCGTACAAGATCAGCGGCTCCGGGCCGCCCCTCGTCTTCTTCCACGGCTGGATAGGACACGAGGACACGTTCGGCCTTTGTCACGAGGGTTTCGGCCGCCACTTCACCGTCTATCGTCCCGCCTGGCCCGGGTACGGCGGAAGCACCCCGATGCGCGGCTTTACCATCGAGGATTTCGTTGAGGTGGGGAGAAAATTCATGGACAAGCTGGGTTTGAAAAAAGTCACCCTCATAGGAAATTGCCTCGGAGGTAACGTGGCGATGGAGTTCGCCCAGCGCCATCCGGAATATCTGTCGAAAATGATCTTGATCGAGACCCACGCGTACTTCCCGAACTACCTCTATCCCCTCCTGACGCCGGGGCTGGGGGCGTTCATATACTGGTTCGTTTTCAAGAACATGACGATGTTTAACGTCCTCAACTCCTTTATGCCCATTCAGCAGAAGGACATAAGCGACGACTTCCCCTACACCTGGGAGGGATTCGAGAGAACGCGCATAAGGAGCGCCCTCGGCTTTTTGAGGGCGGTCTACAAGTACTCCAAGAAGACGGGTGACGATTACGTCGACAACTACAAGGCGGACGTGCCGATCCTTTACGTCGAGGGGGGAAAGACGTTCGGGCCCGTGGGCACCTTTTCTCAGAAGGTCAGGGAGCACTTCGATAACACCGAGATAGTCTCACTGCCGGAGGCGGAGCACAACCCGGTGTGTGAGAAACCGGAGATATTCAACGAGCGTGTCCTCAAGACGATGGGGTTTGACTCCTAAATATAAGCCGAAAGTTCCGGTCCGGTTTTGGGGTTTGACGCCTAAAAGTAGATCGACTGTTCGGGTATTGTGTCGTTTTTTGGGGTGTTCTGCGCCATAAATTCCTTTAAAAAAGCTCGCCGCATTATTTTCCCATAGTTACCCCGGCCCGATTACTCAACTAATACCCCAACGGTTTTTCGTAGGCCACTTTATCTCGCCGGCATATCCGTGGAAATCCGTGTCTTGTCTCGAAGGCGCTGGGGGATGAGGGGTCCGGCAGACAGATCTGTATTAAGAAAAATAGTGCGGCGGCGTAAAACGACATCACGTCTTTTTATTAAAAAGACCGGCGGGAATCTGATGGGTGTCAGGAGTCTTGATACTTTTCCACCAAAAGGTATTTCTTGATTTTCCCCGTGGGAGTTCTGGGTAAATTTGTGGTAAATATGAACTTCTTCGGAGTCTCGAATACTTTGAGCCTTTCCGAACAGTATTGCCGAAGGTCTTCTTTCTTTATATCCATTCTGGGATTTCTCATTACTACGGCCGCAAGTATTTCCCCCTCTCGTTTTTCTTTAAGGGCGATTACGGCACAATCGATAACCGCCTCATTCGATTTTATAACGTTTTCCACGTCCAACGAGGGGATATCGTTCTCCCCAATGGTCAACGTGTCCTCCCTCCTTCCCATAATATAAAGGAATCCGTCTTCATCGAATCTGCCGATATCACCGGTGTGAAACCAGCCGTTCACAATGGTCTCCTCGGTTTTCTCTTTGTTCTTCAGGTATCCGGTGGTCTGGGCGATATTTTTCGCCGTGATCTCCCCTTTTTCCCCGATCGGTGCGTCTTTCCCGTCGTCACGCAGGATCTTGACCTCCGATCCAAAATAGGGGGTGCCGATGGATCCCGGCTTTTTCCTCTTCTCCTCCGGCCCGATACCGGTCAAAAGCCCGCATTCGGAAAGCCCGTAGTATTCATAGACGTTTGGACAAAGCCGCTCGTATACCTTCTTAAGCAGATCTTCGGAGAGGGGCCCGCCGGTAAAGATCAATCCCCGAAGGGAGGAAAGGTCGAATTTGTCGAGGTCCGGGAGCTTCATTATAACGGAGGCTATGATGGGGATCCATGTCGTGACGGTGACCTTCTCCCGCTGGATTATCTCGAGGATCTTTACCGGGTCGAAGTTGAGGATCACGTTTTTCGCCCCGATGAAGAGCCCCACTCCGCACCAGCTGAAGCCGGACCTTCCCGTTATCGGTATGACCGTCAGGATGGTATCGTCTGCGGTTACGTCGTGGGCGAAGGCGAAAAAGGGGAGTGCCGCAAAGTTGGCACCGTGTGTGATAAGAAAAGGCTTCGGCAGTCCCGTTGTCCCGGATGTCATATTGATAAACTCGTTGTCCCTGCTTACCACGACAACATCCGGCTCATCCCTGGACGCACTCTGTATCAACTCTTCATAGGGCGTAGCGAATTCGGGAGGATCATCACCGATGTATATATAGTGCTTGACATTGGGAAGGGAGTCGAGGGCCTCGAGGAGCAGCTTCCTCGAGTCTTCGCAGAAGACCACGGTATCGGCGTCCGACAGATTTATGTAGTCGATCATTTGGGGCCGTTCCATCTTGTAGTTCAAGGGGAGGCCGATGACACCCGTCTTTGCCAGGGCCCCGTATGTCTCGAATATTTCGGCCCGGTTGTCGATCAGGAAGGCGCAGGTGTCCCCTTTTTTCAACCCCATTTCAATAAGGGCGTTGCCGATACGGTTGATGCGGTCGTTGAACTCCCTGAAAGTAAACCTCCTTCCCGTTTTGACGCAATATATCGCCTCCCTGTCACCGTATTTTATGGAGGCAATTTTAGCAAGATTGCCTACTCCTATTTCGTGTTCCGAGTAACTCATTTTTCCTCTAAAGAAAAAAGACTCAACGATCCATGAAACGCCTGACAAATCTTCCAACCGACCCCTTAATGATTCCGTATGTAAGATTTGCGGAACTCAAACGGGCGAGGACGCCGCCAAACCGGGGTTTTACGAGACCCTTTCCCTCACGCCTTATCATCGTGACCTTGAGGATCCCGTCGCCCTTGAGGATTCGGGGGGTGTCGGGATCGGTCATGTTGTCCCCCTTGGTTGTAACCGTGAGGTTCTTTTCGTTTTTCCTGATATTGCTCTTACCGATATTAATAACACGGTGGGCTATATATCTCTCCTCTTCCGGGAAGCACACTATGTCACCAGGCTTAATATTTCCCCCCCTCCCGTCCACTTTTATTACGATGAGGGTATCCCCGGGCCTTAAAGCCGGGTACATGCTGTAGCCGAAAAAGGGAACCGACCTTATATCTTCCGATCTCACGCTTCTGATCTCACAAACCGGCCTAAAATCAGGGTTTGAGGCCGCCGACGCATCCGGCGCCGGAGGGAATGCCGCCGCCCCTGCATCCCAGGGCGTTAAAATTTCCATCACGGCACTGTCCCGCATAAGGATTCCCGCCACCCGCACAATTTCCCGTGGCTTGTCCGCCTCCGGTACAAAGGCTTGAAGCCTGATTTCCGCCGCGGCATATTGATTGTCCCAGCGCCTGGACTCTATCCACCTCAAGGGCTATCACCATCGGCGGCTCGTAAATTTTCTTCTTCATAAAATTGGTTACCTGAAAATACGTCTAAAAGCAGTAAAAAGTATCATGATCACACAAAAAACCCCTCACTTTATTTTACGCCTTATTGATTGCTACCCGTTAAGTATTGACTGGACGCTGAGCTATCGTCCCTGCAATTCCCCTCGGCGGTGGAGCCGATCCCGCAGTTGTTGTTCGGTCTGGCGCCGGACCAGCGGTTATTCGGTTGCGCTCCCCCCCCGGTACATATATCCATTGACCGACAGCCTAAATCCCATTCTCGTTGAGCTCAATGATCGTAGTTGATTGATACAACTTGGTTTTTAATCTCTTCTTTTATGTCCTCTCTCTAAAAAAAGTCAAAGGATTAATGCTGCGGGTAAAATGGATATTATGAAATGGAAAACGCTCTACTATCTCCCTTACCAATGTAAAGGTCTCTTTCGCCTCTCTTTCGGGGAAGTATCTGAAGAAGTGGATATGATTGTGCAGAATCCTCAACATTGCCTCCCCGGGTTTGATCTCTTCCAAATAATCATCTTCATCCTTTATCAGGAAGAAGAATCTCTTCGCTGAAACAGTCTCCCCACAGTTTTTTCTGCTTGACACCTGGGTAAATGGGGACGGCATCGTATAGTAGCACCTCCCCCGCCGAAATAAGAGAGAGCCGTCGTCGGCCAGGAGCCTATCCTTCCCTATGAGATCGGCGATGGTGCTCTTTCCCGCTCCGGATCCCCCGAAAAAGATATATCCCCCGCCATTGATTTCCGCCGAACAGGCGTGAAGCATCATACCTCCGTACAGCGGGGCGAAAAGCCCGACCGTCGCCTGAACAGCAAGGGATATGGTAGAGGCGTCGTCGAAAAAGCCACTTTTTAATAAAAAAACCTCTCCCGAGGGTCTATCATAATTGATTAACAGGAGAAATGAGTTGTGGTGTAGGACTGCTATCCTGTCCTTTTTAAGTAGTGGTGTTAGATACGGAAATCCTTGAGACTCCACATTATCCTTCGACTTTACACGTCCCATTCTACTACTTCCCCTTTTCCAGCCGAAGGGGAGTTGACCGAAAGGGAACCTCTTCTCTACTCTGAGGAAATAATTTTCTAAAGCCCTGATCTCATCTCCGTTAAAGAGGCTTTTTAAAGGGACATCACTCCATTCTTGTATGACAAGGGGGAATCTTTCTTCTCTGTTAGATAATATGTAATCCGAAAACTTCTTGGTTATGGCCTCCATAAACCGGTTATCATCTTCGCCTTTATAAGTTATTTCGAGTTTTACCCCTCCTATATCGATATTAATCGAGATCATTCCAATTTTCAAACACTAAAATAGTCTTCAAAATCTCATTGCCCAACTAATTGAACGAAAATTTAATTTTGATGAAATCAGCTTGGCACAGATCCCGTGGTGCAGCTCCCGGCAGGGATGGTCCCCGAATCGCACCTGCCGCCGAAGGCCGTTGTACCCGCCTTACACATACCTCCGAAGGCCATACCGCCGCTCTGACACTTCCCGCCGGCTCCGCTGGGATCGCCCCCCGCCTGGCAGCGGGCACCCGCGGAGCTACCGGATTGGCACTTTCCCCCATAGGCCATATTACCGAACTGACACATCGTTTCCGCAGACGGCCCGGTGTTACACTGTCCGGGTGTAACCGTCTGCCCCAGCGCCTGAACGTAATCCACATTCATATCGATAATCTTCGGTGGCTCATATTTCTTCTTTGTCATGGAGTTTCCCCGAATGTTAAAATCAAAAAAAAGTTAGTTTAAAATGAAGGTCGTTAGATGAAACGACCGTTATAAGTCCTTGAATTATATTAAAAACGGGAGACGCTTCCTATCTATTTAAAATCGTATTTTCGATCTTTTAATGTGAAATTCTCAAAGGTCTTTCTTATATTCCCTTAAATCCGTCTGAAACCATAGTATTTGATATCAACCTTTAAAGCTAATCCTCCGATCTCGATTATCATTCCTCATATAATTCTCGTCTCCGGGAAGATGCCCATCTCGTACGCCTCCTGGCAGATGCGGTCAGGAGCGGAGAGATCCCCGTGAAGCACGTAGGCGTTCGCCCTGCACGAACCGAGGCACAATCCCTTCAAGATACACCTCCCGCAGATACCCTTCATGTTGTCGGGCACAATCCTCCTCAATTCCGACAAGACAGGGCTTTTTCTCCACAACTCTTCAAGATTGTCCTCCCTTATATTTCCTATAACGAGTTCCGGCACCTCCTTTCCTATCCCGCAGATGGATATGTGCCCGGATGCGATTATGCCGATTATGTTGAGGATGTGACACTGGGCGTTGTTCCCATTGAAAAAGGAGTCTATCTTTTTGAAGGCCGATGGTATGGTGAAGTAGGTCTGGATATCGTACTTCTCCTTCAGATCGTTTTCCACCCACGAAGATAACCTGATAAGCTCATCGACAGGGACCGTCTTTCCCCCTTCCGTCAATTTCCCTCCCCTCCCTATAGGCATCACCGGGTTGAACTTGACCGAGTTGGCGTTGAGGCGCTTTGCCATGTCGACAACCCCCTCGATATCCCCGGAGTTGTCCCCTATCAGGCTCATGATGATCTGTACCCTCAATCCCTGGCTCACCATATTCTCGACGCCCGTAACCGCATCATCCCACGAACCCTCAACGCCGCGAAAGGAGTCGTGAAACTTGGGGTTGATGCTGTCGATGCTGACGCTTATCGAGGATGCATTGCTCCGCTTCAAGAAGGCCGCCGTATTTTCGTCTATCAGGGTCCCATTTGTCTCGATATCCATCACGAGCTCTTCCGACGATATTACCTCGATTATCTCGAATATCTCCCTGTTGATAAACGGCTCTCCCCCGGTGAGCTTTATGTTGAAAAGGCCTATCGGCCTTCCCTCTTTTATGATCTTCCTTACGTCGTCAGCCGTTATTCCGTCGGGGGCATCTTCGGTCTCCGGCACGAAGCTCGGGGTCAGCCAGCAGTGGGAGCACTTAAGGTTACAGCCCGAGGTCAGGTACAGATAGGCCGAATTCAATCGATAGCTCGGTTTTTCATCCGATTCCATTCTCGAGCTCCTCGGTGTAAAGCTTGTAACAGCAGAACGGATCCCTGGCGAGCATCGTCCCGTAGGCGGAATACGCCGAGGCGGGGCACCCGGCGGTGCACATGGGAGCGTATCGGCAATCTCTGCAGGTAGAAAGGCTTGTCACCGGGGTCGTGAATCTCTTTCTGAACTCCACAAAGGTCTCGGACTCCCTCCAGATAATATCGAGGGGGGTGTCGAGGATATTTCCGGCCGTGATCTCCGGGAGGCGGTCGCAGGGGACCGCCCAGCCGTCCGGTCTTATGGCGCACTGGTTTTTTAAGGCACCGCAGCCGGAGAGGAAGTGCGTGTTCGGATCGTAATTCTTGAGGTTATCAGGATTGATGTTTCTTATCCCCTCGAAAATCTCGTCCATCTCGAAAAAAGTCCCGGAGATAAACGGGTAATCACACCTTATCTCCTTTAACTCCTCGACAATCCTTTTTATCTCGACGGCGTCGAGCTTAAGCTCCTCCATATATTTCAGTCCCCGCCCCTCGTATAACAGGTAGTTGAACTTTACGCTCGAAATACCCGTGTCTGCCGCCAGCTCCGCTATGGCCTTCAGTTCCCTGAAATTGAGCCGGGTTACGGTGCAGTAGGCGCTGACATCGTGCCCGAATCGTATGAGATGCTTTATCCCGTTAAGGGCCGCCTTGAAGGCCCCGCTTCCCCTCAAAAGGTCGTGGGAGCTTGGTCCCGCCCCGTCGAGGCTGACCATTATGTCGTCCATCTTCCTGATGTACTTGGTGAGCCTCTTGGCAGCTCCTTCGTCTATCAATGTGGCATTAGTGTTCAGGGAAATTCTCAAGGGCTTGCTGTAAAAGGCGTCCAAGATATCGTAGAAATCCTCCCGGACGAAAGGCTCCCCCCCGCTTATCTTTACCCTCAAGATCTTGAGCCTCTTTATCTCGTCGATAAAATCGAGCCACTGTTCGGTCGTGAGGTCCGGGCCGTAACTGAAGCCGTCCGAGTAGACAGCGCAGTGCTTGCACGCCTGGTTGCACCTCGACGTAATCGAGACAAAGAGGGACATCGGTGTCTTCGGTATCTGCGGGGTATAGGATATATCTAAAGTGTCGGAAGTCTCGCCCGCCGCAATGCCCCTTCCCATACTGTCTGTTTCCATTGGATAAAGCCCCTATTTTACATTCTTGGAGGAAAAATACTATTCGGAGAGGAAGCCCCGCGCCTTTATCTGCTCGATGAACTCCTCCACGTCTTTTTTTACAGCGTCCGATTCGACCTCCGTGTATTGAGTCAACACCTTCTTTACGATGTGGTCGATGCTGTTCTTGCCGTTCAGCTTCTTGAAGACCAAGACCCCGGTCTCGTTCAACGCCTGAAGAGTGTCCTGTATCGGATCGAAGAGAAACGCACCGTCGTCCTCCTCCCGAAGGACGATATCGTCCTTTATCGAGGGGTAGTTAGTTTTATTGTTTCCCATTTACTACGACTCCCTTTTTGAAGAATTCAACGTATATCCTTTTTACGTCCTTAAAAACCGTATCGAACTCCTCGCCGTACATCTCCCCTATGATCCTCGATACCCCGTTTACTTCGATCTTCCCGTTCGTTTTCGAGTAGACCTTTGAAGCCGTTTCGTTGATCAAGATGGAAGTCCTTCTCTCCGAATCGAAGAGGAGGCCCTCTCCACCCTCAAACTCGACCGAGAGTATGTGGGGACCTTTTTTGAATATGGTGCCCCCGCTAACCGGCGGTGGTTTCGGTACCCTCGGATTTTTTGCGCTTTTGTTTCTGATGAAATCTATTGCTTGCCTTAAAATGGGCGGCATTACCCTTTCCTGCGAAAAAAGATGCCGAAGAGAGATTTCAGGAGGTGGATCGTTCTCAAAAAATAGAGTTTTACCATTTCCCCACGATCCGCAACCCTTCCCTGCTCCCTAAAAAGAATACTTCTTTCGGGGAAAAGCAACTCATTATAATAATAGAACTTTTTTCTTGAATTGTCAATATCTAAGCCCAATAGGATATCGCCGAACTGGAGGGAGCGCCTGCTCCCGATCGCCGCCGATATCAGCCTCCTCTCGATTGGGCCGGGCCTGAAACCGGAGACTTCGTTTGGCTTTAGGGGAAAACCGAACCGCTCCGTTATGATCCAGAGCATCTTCCCGACGACCTTTGACAATTTGCCGGAGGCTATCATCTCAAAGAGGAGATCGGTGGAAAACCTGTCGCCGAGGCATTCGATCACCCTCCCCACATCCATAAACCAGTAGTTCATAAGATAGGAGTGTTTCAGGGCGTGTTGGGCCGAGATTATTATTGTGTGGTAGGGATTGGGAGAAAGGTAATCGGCGTCCCCTATTTTAACTTTTTCGGCCGACGCGAATATCTCGTCTGTGGATAGGGTCGGGAGATACTCTCTCGCCCTTATCCTCCCCTCGTCGATTATCTCTGTGTGGAGGTCAAAGTAAAGAGAACCTTTCGACCAGTGGGCCGGGATTTCCCCCCCGGGTTCGGTCGTAAACGGCTCGTACCCCGCCCCTCTCAATATCTCGGATGCCTTCCTAATGTCGCATCGATAGACCAGAATATCGGCGTCGGTGGTGGGCCTTATCCTGAAATCGTTGTAGTAGCGGTTGATGATGTCGTGACCCTTGATGAGGACCGCGTTTATCCCCCCATCATTGAACAGCTTGAATATCGCCTCGAGCTCCCGCTTCATCGCCATGTTCAACAACTCCGTACGGGCAAGCGTCGTCCTGGCCCTCTCAAACTCCGCCTCGTCGATAAGGGAGAGGAGCCCCCAGTCGGTCAGGGCAGAGATCAGTATCCCGAGGGAGCCCTTGTCCACGGTAAAGGGAACGAGGTCTTTCGGAAGCCTCTCAATTTGCGGGGTGGGCGCCGGGGTGTTCCCTCCCCAAGCCCATCGGCTTGCCAGGGCGAGCCCGATTATCTCGCTTGCACTTAGAGATAGAGCCAACCGGAACCTCCATTAAACATTACGAGTTGCCCACTAATATCTCAATACTATCAGAATCGAGCGGTAATTTGTGCTTTTATTTTGACTCTACACCAAAACCTCTTTAAGCCCCCAAAAAAACCACCCTATCGTTGACAAAGGAGCCTCAATAAAAGTATAATTCTTTAAAATGTTATAGTGGAACTGAAATCGATTTAATGGTGATGAAAGTGAGAGCTGAACTTGAAGAGAGCGCCAAGGCGCTGAAAAAAATTTTGAACGCGAAGTCCCTGGCCGTGGTGGGGGCGTCCAACAGCTTTATGAATCCCGCCACGAACCTCCTGGCCACAATACTCTCCAGCGGATACAAGGGGGAGGTCTACCCGATCCACCCGAAGGAGGATATCGCCCTGGGGCTCAAGGCATACCGGAGTGTCGTGGATATCCCCGGGGATGTGGACCTTGCCGTTATCGTTGTCTCCAACAGGATCGTCCCCAAAATACTGAAAGAGTGCGCCGAGAAGGGGATAAAGAGCGTCGTTGTCATAACGGCGGGATACAAGGAGATGGGAAAAGAGGGGGCAAAGCTCGAGGAGGAGCTTTTAAAGACCGCGAGGGAGCTCGGCATCCGGTTTACCGGCCCGAACTGCATCGGGATCATCAACACCCACAACGACCTCGACTGCTCCATGTTCTACTACGAGGGGGTCCCCGGCGGGGTTGGGCTCGTCTCACAGAGCGGGAGCTACATCACACAGCCGCTCCCCTATTTCTACAGGAGGGGAATAAACCTCTCCGGCGCGATAAGCGTGGGCAACCAGACCGACATAGACATCGCCGACTGCCTGGCCTATTTCGTCGAAGATGACAAAACAAACGCCGTCGCCGCGTACATCGAGGGGATAGGGGACGGGGAGAAGTTCATCGAGGCGGCCCGCGCCTTAACTGCAAAGAAGCCTCTGGTCGCCCTATACGTCGGCGGGACGGAGGCGGGCTCCAGGGCCGGGAAGTCCCACACAGGAGCCGTGGCGACCCCCGACCTCGTCATCGACGCGGTCTTCGCCCAGACGGGCGTGATAAGGGCAAAAGACGTCCAGGAGCTCTTCGACTTCGTCCACGCCCTCTCCCTCCAGCCGCTGCCGAAGGGGAGCCGCGCCGCCGTCATCACCAACTCCGGGGGGCCGGGGGTCTCCATGGTGGATGCCGCTGTGAGGCTGGGGCTCAGTGTGCCGGAGTTCTCGAAACCGTTTCAGAAAAAACTCAGGGAGATAAGCATCCACACGGCCCAGGTGGGAAACCCGGTCGATATGACGATGGACTTTGACATCAAAAAGCAGTTCATCGACATTACGAAGATGGTTATAGAGAGCGGGGAGGTGGATTCCATCCTCTTTTACGGCGTCTTCGGCGGGACCAACTTCGACAAGAAATTCGAGATCCTGGGGATAGCACAGGACGACCTGCGACTCGGCTATTACAAATATATTGATCAGGTGATCGAGGAGTTCAACGGGATAATAAAGTCCTTCGACATCCCCGTGGTAACGGCCTCCTTTACCGGCAGGGAGGAGCCGGCCGTTGCGAAGATGATCGAGAAGGGGATACCGATCTACTCCACGCCGGAGCGGGCTTCTGCGGCCCTGGCGGCCATGGCGAGATATGCCAGGTTCAGGGGGTTGTTTTAGAAATCTCGTTGGGGTTTTTCGGAGCCGGTTTTTTGTGGTTTGTATAAACGATAGTAATATGATATTTTCTTAAAATCTGAGATTTTTAATATCATGGAACTAGCATTTCGGGAACAAATACTCTTGTTCTTGGCTCTCCCCGTTTTGATAGGCGGATTAATTGCATTAATTCTGTATAGGTTGTCAAAAAAACACCAAACTCAAGAGACCGATAGATTAATAGAAACGTTGAAGAAAGAAATTAAACCGGTTCCAATCGTTTTGGTTCCAGAATTACAACCTGTAATAACTGAAGAAAAACGCCAAAGGATCGTTTCGCTGGTTCAATCTATAAGCAAACAGAAACTAATAGAGCTCTTCGACATCGAATTACTCATCAGGCTTGGTAATACAGAATACGAATTTAGTAACTATTCTGAGGCACTTAACTACTGTAACATGGCTCTTAAAAAGGCGAGAATTACTTCCAATAAATGGGCTATAGCAGCATGTCTTAATAATATTGGTCTTTTAGAATTCCATATGGATAAGTTGGATCTTGCCGAAAAAAATCTAATAGAAGCACAACACATTTCGAAGGAGATTAAAGATAGAAATATCGAAGCTAGCACTCTCGGAAACATCGGGCTTGTCTACAAGCATAAAGGAGACCTACGGGGTGCATTGAAACAATATAAGGAGTCCCTGTCAATATGCCGAAAAATCGGGAATAGACATGGAGAGGCAATCGGCTTGTTTAACATCGGGCGTGTCTACAAGAATATGGGAAACCTGAAAAAAGCATTGGAGCACTACGAAGATGCTCTGAATATAGACCAGGAGATCGGTTATAGGAAGGGAGAAGCAGATAACCTTGGAGGCATAGGGAATGTCTACAGCGATATGAGAGATCTGAAAAGAGCTCTTAAGTACTTAGAAGAAGCTGTAGCAATTTATCGGGAGATCGGGCACAAGCGGGGAGAGGCATATGACCTCGGAAACATCGGTATTGTCTACATGACCAAAGGGAACTTGAAGAAGGCATTGAAACATTTTGAGAAGGCTCTAAATATCCACCAGGAAATCGAGTATAAAAAGGGTGAGGCGGCCGACCTCGCAAAAATTGGGATTGTCTACGGTATAAAAGGAAAGAAAGAAGAGGCACAGAAATATTTCAATGAAGCGCTGAAAATTCTTGAGGATTATAACCTTATTCATGAGAAAGACGTTATTTTGGGAGCAGTCAAATTAGTAGAAAACGGGCATAACAAAAAATAATCCAAATCACCTACTATTTAAACAAATCCTTCAAGACGGAAACCAAGAAGCCGAGAAAGGAACAAAATCCCTTGACAAAAAAGGAAGGGGATGTTACTTTATACGTTCAAGTTTTGGAAATATCAAACATAGTGGCGTGGGCTATTAGCTCAATTGGTAGAGCAACTGACTCTTAATCAGTAGGTCCTAGGTTCGATCCCTAGATAGCCCACCACTTTTGAAAATTCTTATAATCGGCGGATGGTCTCACCTCTCGCAACAAAGCGAGAGTGGCGGAATTGGTAGACGCGCTGGATTTAGGATCCAGTGGATAATTTCCGTGGGGGTTCAAGTCCCCCCTCTCGCACCAAACAACCCACCTTATTCAATTTTTTAGCAATAATAGCCATAATTCAAACAGTGTCGTAGGAGCTGACTTAATGAAGGTAAGCGTTGAAGAAATAAGCCCGGTCAAGAAAAAAATCTCGGTCACCGTCAAGAAGGACGCCGTGAACGAGGAGTTCGAAAGGTCTTACAAATCGCTCGGCAAAAAGGCCAAGGTAAAGGGGTTCAGGCCCGGGAAGGTCCCCCTCCATATTCTGAAGCAGCAGTTCAAGGAGCAGGTGGAGGCGGACGCCACGGAAAACCTCTTCAAGAGCACCTACCCGGACGCCCTCACCGAGGTAAATATAAACCCGATCACGTATCCCGAGGTGGACACCAAAGGGGCGAAGGAGGATGAGGAGTTCGCCTACACTGCGACCGTGGAGATCATGCCGGAGGTTAAGGCAACGGGCTACAAAGACCTCGAGATAGAAAGGGAGAAGGTCGCGGTCTCCAAAAAGGAGATCGACGACGTGATAAAAAACTTCGCCAACTCCAACGCCACGCTGGAGACGGAGGAGAAGAACCGCCCCGTTAAGAAGGACGATGTGGTAATGGTCGACTTCAAGGCCTCATCGGAGGGTGAGCCGATAGAGGGGGGCCAGCTGGAAAACTACCCCCTGGAGATAGGGGCGGGGCTTCTGGGGGAGGAGTTCGACAAAAAGATTATCGGAGGCAAAAAGGACGAGGAGCTGGATTTTGAGATCGACTTCCCGGAAGACCACAGGATGGACATCTTCAAGGGTAAGAGGGTGAAGTTCGACGTCACGATAAAGGAGATAAAGGTAAAGAAGGTGCCCAAGATAGACGACGAGTTCGCAAAGGATTTGGGTAGTTTCGAGTCGCTGAAGGAGCTTACGGAGGACGTCGGAAAGAGGCTCACGGAAAAGGAGGAAAATAGGGTCAAGGACGATTTCGAGAAGAGGATAATGACAAAGCTCATCGAGCTGAATCCCTTCGATGTCCCGGACGCCCTCGTGGAGTCGAGGAGCGTCGATCTCATCAGGAACACCGAGATGAGGCTGAGAAGCCAGGGGATGTCCCTGGACGCCCTGGGGGGCGACCCGAAAAAGCTGATGGAGATGGTAAATCCCCAGGCCGTCTTCGACGTGAAGGCGAGGTTCATAATTGAGGAGATAGCCAAGGCGGAGGGTATCGAGGCGACAAAGGAGGAGGCGGAAGAGAGACTGAAGGAGGACGCGGAGCGCTCCGGGATGAACTACGAGGAGCTTAAGGGCAGCTACGACCAAAACAACGCCTGGGGGGAGCTGATCTACGTGGTTCGCTCGGAAAAAACCCTTGATTTTCTCGCAAAGATTGTTAAAATAAAAGAGGTGAAGAAAATCAAGTCGGAAGAGGGTGGCGGGCAGGAAATTTAAAGGGGGCTGGGGCAATATTATGGGATTGAACGGTGTGGGAGTGGTAAAAAACTGAGGGGGTTGGGCAATTTTTATAGGGGTTGGGACGAATTTTATAAGGTGGAGCAGTGTGGAAGTGGTGAAAGGCTGTAGGGTTGGGGGGGTGGATATCGGATTTCATTCTCATATTGTTAGTAAGATAGTGTTGTAAGATAATTCAAGGGACAACAGAAGATGCCGCTGATACCTATGGTTGTGGAACAGGACGGGAGGGGAGAGAGGGCCTTCGATATATATTCGAGGCTCTTGAAAGACAGGATCATCTTTCTCGGCTCGACCATCAACGACGAGATCGCAAATATCGTGATCGCCCAGATGCTCTTTCTCGAGGCGGATGACCCGGACAAGGACATCTCCATCTATATCAACTCCCCCGGTGGAATAGTGACGGCAGGTCTTGCAATCTACGACACCATGCAGTTCGTGAAGCCGAACGTATCCACAATCTGCATAGGTCAGGCAGCGTCGATGGGC
>Ga0180431_10002372_pt1 | contig 25312 bp, 21 predicted proteins | sample SS_ome_11_FD_132459 | JGI IMG/M metagenome (GOLD analysis project Ga0180431, IMG submission 132459) | Hypersaline lake sediment archaeal communities from the Salton Sea, California, USA - SS_1_MS_1 metaG | ecosystem: Environmental > Aquatic > Non-marine Saline and Alkaline > Hypersaline >... | reverse complement strand
TCTCTGCGATGGATTGGTTTCGATTTCCTGAGATTTCAACCTTCGGAATTCGTCAAGGTATGCATGGTTATCTATCTCGCCAAAGTCTTCTCCACCGAGAAGGATGATGTTGTGAACCGTGTCATGCAGCTCCTCATACCGCTCCTGATTATTGCCGCGGCTTTTGTTCTGATAATGCTGCAGCCCGATTTCGGCACCGCTGTGGATCTGCTGGTGGTTTCGGTGCTCATCCTCTTCGTGTCCGGGTTTCCGCTTTTCTATATCATCACCCTCTTTTTCCTGAGCATTCCGATGTTCTATCTTCTGATTTATCAGGTGGACTATCGACGACAGCGATTTCTTGCCTATCTCGACCCCTGGTCGAGTCGATACGATGTGGGCTATCATATTGTACAGTCATTTATCGCCTTCAAAAAGGGGGGACTTTTCGGCCTCGGGCTCGGACAGGGGACGCAGAAGCTCAACCGGCTTCCCGAGCCGCACACCGACTTTATCTTTGCTGTGATTGCCGAGGAATCGGGATTCCTCGGCACCGTGTTTATTGTGATTCTGTACTGCCTGGTCTTCTTTCGGGGATTGCTTATTGCCATCGGCGCTCCGGATGAATTTGGCAAGCTGCTCGCTATCGGCATTACGCTTCTTATCGTTGTGCAGGCCTTTATAAATATCGCTGTGGTGAGCGGCAACCTCCCGACAACGGGGATTCCGCTCCCGCTGCTCAGCTATGGCGGTTCATCAATGGTAACGAACATGATTGCAATCGGCATTCTCTTGAACATTTCACGGTATCGGGATACGGTAAGCGATGGAGTAGCGCTCCATGAGGTGTGGAGATGAGAGAAGGGCGATTTCTCATTGTGGGGGGGGGGACGGGTGGACATATCAGCCCCGGCATTGCGCTGTATGAAGAGTGCAAGCGTCATGGCGTCGCTGCTTTTTTCCTTGCGGGGCGTGATGATCTTCGGTTCACCTATCTCAGGGATATCGCGGCAGGCGATCTGTACCTGTATCGGGCCCCCGCAATCACGAAAAATGTATTCAAGCTGGTCCTCTTTGTGATGAGCTTTACCCTGGCGACCATTCGGGCATTTGCCTTGATTAAGCGGTTGAAAATCAGCGCTGTCATCGGTATGGGGGGGTATATTTCCGCGCCGGCACTGCTCGCTGCAATTCTGGCGAAAATCCCCCTGTATCTCTGTGAGCAGAATACCATTCCCGGAAAGGTGACCAGATTCTTTGCGGGGAGATCGCGAGTCGTCTTTACCACCTTTGCCGGGACCAGACAGTATCTCGATAGGGATATTAATGTGATGCATGTCGGCAATCCCATACGGGATGCGGTTCTGTTTACGGTAGGTCCGGATCGAGCACGAGAGCATTTCAACCTGAGCCACTGCAGGAGAGTCGTGCTTGCTATTGGCGGCAGCCAGGGCTCGCGTACCATTAATCAGCTTATTTTTGACTTAAAGAGGGAATTTCCCGAGGATTTCAGGAATGTGGGCTTCATATGGAGCACCGGCGACCTCACCTATGAAGAGTACCTGACGATGGTTCAGGAGGATATCGAGGGGGGCTCCATCTTCATGTCCCCCTTTATCCGCGACGTCGGATTGGCCTATGAAGCGAGTGATATCGCCATCAGCCGTGCGGGTGCCGGCGTCATGATGGAGCTCGCTGCAGCGGGGCTCCCGGCCATTCTCATACCGTATCCCTTTGCGGCGGCGGATCATCAGGATACCAATGCCGACGAATTTGTCAACGCCGGAGCAGCGGTGAAATTCAGCGACGATGATGCCATCGCTGAAAAAGTTGCGCCGGAGCTCCTGCATATACTGAGGAGCAACGTGCGCCTCGATCGGATGGCGCGGTGTATGGAAAAAGCTGCGAAGCGGGATGCCGCTCAGGAGATAGTGACGTCGATCATCAAAGATATCAGAGGAATTCATTAATGTACGGAGAGGCCGCACCCGGCGCGGGAGGAGAAGGATACAGAGGAATGTTTCGAAAATCGAAGAAAATGCACTTCGTCGGAATCGGCGGGATTGGCATGAGTGGCATAGCTGAAATATTGATTAATCTCGGCTATGAGGTTTCCGGATCCGATCTCCGCGAATCGGAGCAGACCAGACGGCTTGTCAGCCTGGGCGCACGGGTTTTTATCGGGCATTATCCTTCGAATATTGAGGACTATAACGTTGTAGTAACCTCATCGGCAATCAATCCCGAGAATCCTGAGCTCATTGAGGCTCGTAAGAGGATGATACCGATAATACACCGGTCTGAAATGCTCGCAGAGCTGGTCAGGCTCAAGTACGGTATTGGTGTCGCCGGAACCCATGGCAAGACAACCACCTCATCACTCCTGTCATATGTTCTCTATCACGGTGAGATGAATCCGACGGCAATCATCGGCGGCAAGGTCTTGAATTTCGGCACCAATGCGAGAATTGGCGAGGGTGAATATATTGTCTTTGAGGCGGATGAGTCTGATGGATCGTTTCTGAAACTCATGCCCTCGATAGCGGTGGTAACCAATATCGATGCTGATCACCTCGATCACTATAAGTACTTTGAAGGATTGAAGGAAGCGTTTTTGAACTATATCAATAATGTTCCCTTTTACGGCTATTCGGTTCTCTGTGTTGATGATCTCGTTATCGCGGAAATGCTCTCCAGAGTTGAGCGGCCCTACTATACCTATGGATTTTCAGATAGCGCTGATTTCAGAGCACGGGATGTTCGGATGCAGGGGGGCCGGACGGTCTATCGATGCTTTTACCGGGATGATTTCATGGGTGAGATCGCAATCGGGCTTTGGGGAAATCATAATGTTATAAACTCGCTCGCCGTTGTTGCTGTAGCCCTTGAGCTGGGGATGTCCTTTGAGAAAATACAGGAGGGGATGGCCTCCTTCCGGGGAGTGGGGCGGAGAATGGAACGGGTCGGGGAGATGGCGGGCATCGCGGTATATGACGATTACGGTCATCATCCTACCGAGATTGCGGCCACGATCGACGCTATCAAGAATCTGGGACGACGGGTTGTCGTCGTGTTTCAGCCGCACCGATACACGCGGACCCAGCTCCTGTGGGATGAATTTGGCAAAGCCTTTGCCCAGGCCGATGTGGTCTTCTTGACGGACATTTATCCCGCTGGCGAGGAGCCGATACAGGGCGTCTCGTCGGAACTCATTCGAGAGGCGATTCTGAAGCACGAGGGGAGAACGGTTGAGATTATTCCGAAATTAGAGGAAGTGCCGACAATTGTCTTGAAATGCCTTCGTGAAGATGATATTGTGCTGACGCTGGGAGCAGGGGATATCTATAAAATAGGGAAGCCGATTCTGGAGGCTCTCGGAGAAGAGAGGAGAACGAAAGGGTGATACCGCAATCATGGGGTGATCCCTTCAGTTTATCGGGAGAACTGGTTTTATGACGGCGAATGTAAATCGGGTGAGGAGAAAGAGGAATATCGTGCTGGCGCTCAGTGTCATCATCATCGTCTGGGCCACCGCCTCCTTTGCTCTGAGAAACGTGCGGCGGGTTAAGGCGATTGAGTTCCGCGGTGTGCAGTACCTTTCCCGGTACGAGATTCTCGGTGACACCGTCGCCCGGATCGAGAACGATTACCTGGTGGTTGATATCGATTCGCTCTCTGCCCGCTTGAATGAGAATCCCATGGTCGCCTCTTTCAGAATTGTCATAGACGGTGATCGGCTGCGAATTATAGTGGTTGAAAACGAGCCGATGTTTATCATCGCCGTGAAGCGTGAGAAACGGCTTCACCTCTTTGAGCTCGACCGTGAGCTTTCGGTTATTTCGCGTGAGCGTGTCCATACGCACGATTCTCCTCTCATAATACTTTCAGAGAGTGATGTGCAGCGGGGGAATATCTCCCGGAGGATAGTAGAATTTCTGGAGCTCCTTCGCGAGCTCGAATCGCAACAGCTTGCCGTGTATGGAGAGATTGCTGAGATACATCTCTATGATTTCGAGGAAACCCGGCTCTATCTTCGTGGCAGGAGGACTGCGTTCATCCTCAATCCCAGCTGGGAGAGTTTTCAGAGACTCAATGATTGTGTTGCCTATCTGGACAGCCGGGGATACTATCCGGATATGGTGAAGGTGTACGCCCGGTTTGTCGTGCTCCAGTAGGGGGAGAAAGAACGAGTTTCCTTCATGCATTGCGCATGGAGAGTATTGACGGAAAGGAGTTTGTCATGGATGAAGTAACCGTTGGATTGGACCTTGGGACAACCAAAACCTGTACCGTCATCGGCTTTCTCAATGAGAATAATCAGGTTGAGGTCGCTGGAGTCGGGGTTTCTCCATCCAGGGGTTTAAAGAATGGTATTATTGTTAATATTGATAACACGGTGAACTCAATTGCGAAGGCGATCGAGGACGCAGAGCTCATGGCGGGATGCGAGGTGAGCACGGTCTTTGTCGGCATAACCGGCAATCACATGAAGGGTGAGAATTCCCGCGGTGTTGTTGCTATCGCCAACAGGAACAGGACGATTACCCCCCTTGAGGTGAAACGGGTCATTGAGGCTGCCCAGGCGGTAGTCATTCCAACCGACCGTGAAATTATTCATGTGCTCTCGAAGGAGTTCTCGGTTGACGATCAAACGGGGATAAAGGATCCGATCGGCATGAGCGGGGTGCGGCTCGAGGCCGAGGTTCACATCATCACGGCAGCAAGTACGAGCATTCAGAATGTGATTAAGTCGGTCAATCGCTCGGGATTTCAGTGCTCCGATATTATCTTCTCGGTTCTCGCGACGGCAGAGGCGAGCCTGAGTCAGGACGAGAAGGAGCTGGGGGTGGCTCTCGTTGATATTGGCGGAGGAACTACAGACATCATTGTTTTCATCGAGGGTGGTGTTGCCTTTACGTCGGTTCTTTCGATTGGTGGTATTCATGTGACCAATGATATTTCAATAGGTTTGCGAACGCCCCTCGATTCGGCTGAGATGATAAAGAAGAAATACGGATGCGCAGTCATCGACCTGGTTGATGCATCTGAGACCATTGAAGTCCCTTCGGTCGGCGGCCGCGCACCGCGGCGGCTCTTCAAACAGGAACTCGCCCAGATTATTGAACCGCGGATGGTTGAGATACTGGAGATGGTCGATAAGGAGCTCATACGAAGTGGAAAGAAGGATATTATGGCGGCGGGCGTGGTGATCACCGGCGGGGGGAGCATGATTGATGGCAGTGTGGATGCCGCCGAACGCATCTTGAACATGCCGGTGAGACTCGGAACACCCAAACAGATTGCCGGGCTCAAAGATGTCGTTGCAACGCCGCAGTACACAACCGGTGTTGGCCTGCTCAAGTATGGCGTACGGATGAGCCAGTTTATAAGCACACGGGGACGAAAGGGGAAAGGAATATCTTCTCTGAGCAACAGGATACGGCGATGGCTCGAGGAGTACCTTTGATTTTTTTTGGATATAATGAGACATAATGCCATCACAGAGCTGCCGTTCACTCTATGCGGAGAGGGTTGTACGGGAGGAGAATCTCTTCGCGGGGCAGTGTGTACTTTCAGTCGGCCGCCGGCTGGCGGTATGCGGTGACATGTTTTTAGGTGAGTTACCAATTACGTAAGAAATGGGGGTACCAATGTTTAGACTTGAAGAAGAAAGATCATTTAACACTATTATTAAGGTTGTTGGTGTTGGTGGCGCAGGAACGAATGCAGTCAACAGAATGATTTCAACGAACATGGAGGGTGTTGAATTCATTGTTGCCAATACCGACGCTCAGCAGCTCAGGGATTCACTCGCTCCGACAAAGGTGCAGATAGGGAATAAGCTGACGAAGGGGCTTGGCGCGGGCGCGGATCCGGAGATTGGCCGCGAGGCAGCCAACGAGGATCGCGACAAGATTCAAAAGGCGCTCAAGAGCGCGGATATGGTGTTCATCACTGCCGGCATGGGCGGTGGAACGGGTACCGGCGCAGCTCCTATCGTTGCCGAACTGGCAAAAGAGCTCGATGCCCTCGTTGTCGGGGTGGTCACCAAGCCCTTTCGGGTTGAAGGGAAGCGGCGGATGGATATCGCCCTTGAGGGTATCAGGAAGCTCAAGGAGAAGGTTGATACGCTTATTACCATCCCCAACGATCTGCTCCTGAAAATTATTGACCGAAAGACGCCCATTGACGATGCTTTCAAGCTCGCGGATGATATCCTGCGTCAGGGGGTACAGGGTATCTCCGACATCATCATGGTGACGGGGCTGGTGAATGTGGATTTCGCGGATGTACGGACGGTTATGAAGGAGACCGGCGATGCGCTGATGGGAGTCGGTATCGGTTCGGGGGAGAATAAGGCGATTGAAGCGACACAGATGGCGATAAACAGTCCGCTCCTCGAGGAGACGGGGATTGATGGGTCGAAAGCGGTTCTGATTAACATCGCCGGTGGGAATGATCTCTCTCTCCATGAGGTGAATGAGGTCAATGATATCATTACCCGGCAGGTTGATCCGCAAGCGAATATCATCTTCGGGACAACCATTGATGCCGCGCTCGATGACCGCGTGCGGGTAACGGTTATCGCAACCGGTTTTGACCGAAAGAAGAATATTCTCACCAGGGGAAACGAGCAGGAGATCGGTGATGAAACGGGAACATCGCTCCAGCTCATTGAGGGAAGCCGGGACGAGAAGAATTATCGAAAGGTGCCGGTCAGCAACACCTTTCGGCTTGACTACGATAAGCAGAAGAAGAAGGATCTCTCGCAGGAGGATCTCGATATCCCGGCATTTCTGAGACGGTCTCTTGATTGATCGGTCAACGATTTCTCTCTCGGGAAGCATCATCACGACTTTAAAGCGGGTATCAGTGTGTCTCAAAACCTTTCCGATCGGGCAAGACGTTTTATCGTAAACACAGTTGGCGGTTACCATGAGATAACCCCACTCGAAGGGGATGCGTCGGTGCGTGAGTATCATCGAATTCGCTTCGAGAAAAAGAGCTATATATTCTGTTATGATGAAGCGCTCCGGGCGATGCCGGTCAATGAGTATCCCTTTTACATCGTCTATCAGATTTTTTATCAGGAGGGAATTCCCGTTCCGCGAATCCATGCTGTTGATGATGAGGGGTTTCTCATCGTGCAGGATGTCGGTGACGATCTCCTGGAACATCTCTTCGACAGGATCGGCGAGGAGCGGAAGGAGAAACTCTACCGGGATCTGGTTGAGATTATCGTACGCATTCAGATGATAGAGGGGGATCCCGGGGCGATCCCCTTCAGGCTGCGCTTCGATGTGGAGAAGCTGATGTACGAGTTCGATTTTTTTATTCAGCACGCCCTGCTCGGTTATTTTCAGTCGAAGATAACCGAGAATGATCTCAAGCGACTGCGCGGCGAGTTCGAGCGGATAGCGGCAATCCTTGATCGGCCGGAATATTTTGTTTTGAATCATCGGGATTTTCATAGCAGAAATATTATGCTGTACGAGGGGAAGCCGTATATTATAGATTATCAGGATGCCCGTATGGGACTCGTGCAGTATGATCTGGTATCCCTTCTCAGGGATTCCTATGTGCTGCTCGACGCTGCGCTCGTTCAGCGACTCAAGCGGTTGCACCATGATCTCCTCCGGGATCGCGGCTACCGGAAAATGAATTTTGATGAGTTCGAGTTTTACTTCGATATCATGGCATTTCAGAGAAATATAAAAGCGGTCGGTACCTTCGGATATCAGGCAGCAGCGCTCGGCAGGAAGCGATACGAGCACTATATCCCGCAGACACTGGGTTACCTCCATGAGTATGCCGAGCGGCGAAGCGAGCTGGCCGTCGCCTATGCAATACTCCGTGAGCATATTGGGGGTGCGTGGTGAAAGGTTTCATTCTTGCGGCGGGTTTCGGGGAACGGTTGCGCCCCCTGACGCGGCGCATTGCAAAAGCGCTCATGCCCGTGGTCAATGTTCCGGTTATCTGCTACGCGCTTCATCTCCTCAAGGAGGCCGGTATCAGAGATATACTGTGTAATCTCCATTACCGCTCACAGGATATTATCGATTTCTTTGAGCAGCACGCCTCTTTCGATCTCAATATCACCTTCTCACGTGAGGAGGAGATTCTGGGGACGGGAGGCGGGGTGAAGAGATGCGAGCGATTAATCGGCGAGAGCGATTTTGTTCTCATCAATAGTGATGTTGTCACGGATCTCGATATAACGGCACTCATCGATGCCCACCGGGCGGGGTCGAATGGTGCAACGCTCGCTCTTTTCCGGACAGAAGAGGCAGCATCATTGGGATCGATTGCCCTTCGGGATGGCCGCGTTGTGGACCTCGGAAATATCCGCTCAACCGGAATCGCATCAGACCTCATCTATACCGGCTGTGCTGTTCTCTCGCCGCAAATCTTTCAGTACCTGCGAACCGAATACTCGAGCATCGTCGATACCGGCTACTGCGGCCTGATCGAAAATCACCGCATCGGCTCTTATATTCATCCGGGCATATGGCGGGATATCGGGAGACCGTTATCCTACTGGCAAACGAATATGGACATGATAGATGTGAATGGCAAGCTGAGGGATCGGCTCTCGTCTGCACTGGGGATACAGTCCGAGATCGTTTTCCCCGGCGCGATCGTGCATGAGAGCGCGCGAGTGGAAAATTCGGTCATCGGTGACGGGGCGAACGTCGGTGAAAACGCTTTCGTTGCAGATTCCGTTGTCCTTCCCGGTGCCCGTATTCCGGATAATTGTACCGTGAAAAGCGCAATTGTCTACCGGGAGGGGATGCTGATGATGTCTTGATGCAGGGGGTGCCAATGATACGAACAGGTCTCGAAGTATTTCTCGACAAGAGCGAAGAGTACCGCGGGAGGCGAATTGCCCTCATCGCAAATCAGACCTGCGTCACTTCCGATCTGGAATACGGATGGGATGCCCTCCGAAAGCGGGGAATCTCTCTCGTGAGAATCTTTACCCCTGAGCACGGTCTCTTCGCGACCGAGCAGGATCAGAAAGCCGTACACCGGCAGCCCGGCCCTGACGTTGATCTGGTGAGCCTCTACGGAGATTCGTACGATACGCTCCTGCCCGATCCGAAATGCATTGAGGACATCGATATGGTGATCTTTGATATTCAGGATGTGGGAGCGCGATACTATACCTACGTCAATACGATGGCGCTTTTCATGAAACGGCTTCAGGATACGGATATAGAATTCGTCGTGCTTGACAGGCCCAATCCTCTCGGAGGAATGGGGATAGAAGGACCCCTGCTCCAGGAGGGTTTTGAATCTTTTGTCGGCATCCTGCCGGTTGCCGTTCGCCACGGTATGACCCCGGGGGAGCTCGCCCTCCTGTACCGCGATGGCTGTTCACTGCGGATATCGCCTGCCGTGATGAAAATGGAAGGCTGGAAGCGTGAGATGCGGTACCGGGAAACCGGTTTGCCCTGGGTTCCCCCATCACCGAATATGCCAACCGAGGATACCGCCTGCCGGTATCCCGGTTTCTGCCTCATTGAGGGGACCAGCCTCTCCGAAGGGCGAGGGACGACGATGCCCTTCAGCGTTATCGGTGCTCCCTCTGTGAATCCCGACGAGCTTGCTTCCCGGCTGAACGGTTTTGGCCTCGCGGGTGTGTACTTTCGCCCCGTCTACTTCAAGCCGACCTTTCACAAGTATGCTGACACGACTGTTGCCGGCGTCTTTGTTCATATAACCGATCTGCAGGCGTTTCACTCTTTTCAGGCCGGTGTGGCACTCGTTAAGACGGTTTTTGATCTCTACGGCGATGAGATGCTTTTTTTAACGGGGGTGTATGAATTCAATGATCGACATCCCGCCTTTGATCTCCTGGCCGGATCGAGCCTGATCAGGGAGATGATAGTCGGCGGCTCCTCTCTCGATGAGATTTTCGAGTCCTGGCGCGATGACGAGAAGCGGTTTATGAAGACGAAAGAGAAATATCATCTGTATTGAAACCTTTTGAGAAAAGATTTATTTCCTCAGGCGACACGTCGACGTGTCGCCTGAGGAAATGTGCTGTCCCATCATCGAAATAAACATTCAGGAAAAGGAAATACCTGATCTATGAATATCGATATCATCATCATCTTCACCTATCTTATCCTGATCAATATCATCGGATTCAGATTCTCGAAGTACGGAACCATGCAGGATTATTTTCTGGGCGGGCGAACCGTACCCTGGCTCGTTGCGTGCTTCTCCATAGTTGCAACAGAGACGAGCACCCTGACCTTTATATCGATTCCCGGCCTCGCCTATATCAAGGGGATGGGCTTCATACAGGTTGCGCTCGGGTATCTGATCGGTCGCATTTTGGTGGCGGTGCTGCTCATCCCGAAGTTCTTTGACGGGAATTATGAAACTGTCTATACGTTTTTGCAGAAACGGTTCGGCGATCTTTCGAGAAAAGTTATTTCGGTGATCTTTCATATAACCAGATTGCTGGCTGATAGCGTGCGCCTCTTTGCAACGGCCATACCGCTGGTGATTCTGACGGGCTGGGATTATCGGACCTCGATTATGATTATCGGGATTGCAACATTTCTCTATACCTTTTATGGCGGCCTGCGTTCGGTTGTCATTGTCGATTCGATTCAGCTCTTTCTCTATATCATCTGCGCGTTCATTGGCTTTTATCTCATTTCAGATATTCTCTCACTCTCACCCCTCTCCGTCATACAGCGCATTCCGCCGGCGGAGCTGCAGTGCATCTTCTCGGGCTTTGAAGCGGGATCGAGCGTGTTCGGTTCCTACAATATTATCTCCGGCATCATCGGCGGCGCATTTCTCTCCTTTGCCTCGCACGGAACCGACCATCTCATTGTGCAGCGGGTTCTCTCCTGCAAGGACAGAAGATCGGCACAGAAGGCGATGATAATCAGCGGTGCAATCGTTATTCTGCAGTTCATGCTCTTTCTTCTCCTCGGTCTCTTCATCAAGGTTCTCCTGAACAGCCAGAGCTTCGACAGGAGCGATGAGATACTCCCCTATTTTATCGTCCACTATCTGCCCCAGGGTTTTCGGGGAATCATGCTCGCGGGTATATTCGCCGCAGCCATGTCGACACTCAGCTCTTCGATAAATTCGCTCTCTTCATCCACCGCCATCGATATTATCGGCATTGATAAGCGGGACCTGCCGGATGAGAGAAAGGTGAAAATATCGCGGACCATTTCACTCTTCTGGACAGTAGTGATAATCACCATATCCGTACTGCTTCAGGACACAACCAATCCCCTCGTTGAGATTGGTCTGTCCATCGCCTCGGTTACCTATGGCGGGATGATGGGAATATTCCTTATGGGGAGGTTCTTCCGGAAGTTCTCAGACCGGGCGGCCCTTGCAGGGGTGATAATAAGCATTGTGCTGAATGTGTATATTGCATTTGCAACAGATATTTTCTGGCTCTGGTATGTGGCCATCGGATTCGCGGTCTCATTTTTAACAGCCATTGCAATAAACCTTCTGTCGGGCAAACGGTAGGGGAAACGGAGGGCGATCGGCAGGGAGCCGGTCAGAGAGTATCACTCGCCCACATTCAGATCCTCTATGATCTTCAGTGACGAGTGCTCCTCCTTGTCCTGGGAGAAGGTGGTGTCGTAAATGAGGATGATCTCCGTTCGTTCGTCTTTTTTTATTATGAAGTAGTATTCGCTACAGAGCTTTCTTAAGAGATCGATTCCCCTCCCTGTTTCCGATATCTGATTCGATATATCTTCTCCCGCTTCAGCGGCTGCCGTGATGAGCTGGTCCTGTTGCACCGTACGGCGTATGCTATCGAGTATTTTTATCTTCGAGAGCTTCCCCCGGTAGTCAGTAATGGATATACCGTAGGCCTGTTCGTTTTTGCCGAAGAAGATATCGACAAACTGATCGGGCGGAAGTGTTACGGGTACTCGCTCCTCCTTCTCCTTTGTGAAGCCGTGAGAGTGATACACCGCATTGATGATCATCTCATGGAGCACCAGGCTCAGAATCATTTTACTCGCAATGGGGAATCCCCACTGCTCTATCTGTTGAATGATAATCTCAACCGCTTTCTGTATCTGCTTCGAAGCATTCAACTGGATCTTCTTCATCTCCGTGAGCATTCCCATGTGATTTCGCAGGCCAAAGATGTTCTTCTTGGTAATCAGCTTCTCGGCGAGGTTGAGAAGCTCATCCGGTTTCACCGGTTTGGGAAGAACATTTCCGATCCCCTCGTCGAATATCTGCTCGATGAAGGTGTCCAGGACTTTCCCGGTGATCATGATGGTGGGGATGTAGGGGTAATGGGTGTTGATGTAATTGTAGAGATCGAAGGCGTTGTCACCGGGCAGCTCGACCTCTGAAACGATGAGATGAAAGTCGAATGCCTTGAGCTTGGACATCGCTTCGAATGCAGATTCCGAAATCTCCACCTGATATCCTGCATCGCGGAAGATCTGCGAGATGCTCTTCTTATACTCTGAGTGATCGACGACGAGAATGCTATACATATGTACCGCTCACGCTGAAAATGATCGGGTGCACGCATCAATCCACCTGCTCCGCGGTGATATGGCTATTCCTTCCTGAATAGCACTCGCTGCTGCGCCGCGATTGACGTGATGCTCCGGAGATGCGCTGATTGTGACATACTATGCATGGCGTCTCATGTCAATGATAAATCGGCCTTCGGTAAGGCGTATAGCCAGCAATCATGTGCAGTACGGCATTGATGATTGATGCTTGTGGCGCTCAACGTGATGGCCATGGTGAACGGGATCTCCACAATCGAACCTTCCGCATTTACGATTGCCCTGTTCTTTCCCCGTGGATGAAGGGCGAAATGCCTCAGGTGGAATGTCCTACCAGAATGAGAGAATACCTATCATAAAATTGGCAGAGTAGGGATAGGGAGACCCAACCGATTGACTCAGAAAAGCGTCCGCGGTAAGGGAATACCGGCTGACAATATTGAGCGTAATGCCGATATGAAGGTTGATATTGAAGAAGGTTTTGGGATTTTCGATTGTTACCGCCTGTTCGTCCGATGATTGCTCTTTCTTTTCCACGTTTTCCCCTTCAATGCTCAATCCGGGTCCCCCGCCGATATAGATCAATTTTGGAATGATGAATACTTTCCCCTGTCCCCCGATGTGGAAAAGGGTGATTTCCGAAGTGTTTTTGGGATTGAGAACAATCATGCCGTTAAAGCCGATAAGCGTTCCTCGTCGAATAATTGAGCCGAATTCGAAGTAGGGGGAGATAAATGTATTTTTGTAAGTGGGGCTTTCAACAATGAAATCCCGATAACCGACACCGCTGGCGATGAGGGAATAGTATGTTGCTGCGTGCATATCTCCCTTCAACAGGGTGAGGGTGATAATAAGTGTGCACGAGAAAGCAATGATTCTCTTCATAATGATCTCAAGTATATACCCTCGATTCTGTTTTTCAAGCACAATCACACTGTTCCGGGGATTGTTCTGCAGTGAATTGAGCGCTTTCGCCTCCTGCCAGAGCATTATAGTGGGAGTGGTTAATATCGGGGCAATATCTTTTTAAAAATATATTAATCATTTAGCTTTTCTGAAGTCAGGCATGATAAATCTCCTCTGTGCAATAATACGCTGTTGAGTCAGAAAAAAGTAAACCGAACTATCTTGCCGTTCGTATTAATAGTATCTTTCCTGTGAAGTCTTTTTTTAGAGGAACAGAAGGATGAGATATGAGACTCGGAAGGGGCCGGTGTCTGTATTATAGAGCCGAATACCTCGAGGCATGCCTCGGGGATGCAGGTACTGTTGCTTGAAGCAGCAGATGAGTGCCTGTACAGCAGGCTCGCCTTGCGATAACATACCTCGAAGCGTGCATCGGCTGCGAGAGCACCGGCAGCTTGCTGTGTGGATGATTTATTCTCCGCCTGCAGCATGCAGATGGTTTTGCACCGCTGGAGGATGCAACAGGCGTATTTTTTAATTAAGGAGCATTCACTTTTATCATTGAAACTTCGATAATTACATTAGATATGTATATGTACTCTCAATACCTTATATGTTGAGGCGACCGGTGAAAAGACTGACATTTCTCATACTTATCCTGGTACCCCTTTCGAATTGCAGCGATTTTACATGCGGGGATGTTTTTACCCCCAAATCGGTCAGAGTAGTAAGAGATGATGATATCGATCGGTTAAAGAGAAAAGCTGAGGACTATGAGAAGGGAGTTAAGAACAGGATACAATCGGCTGAGAAAGCCGGGAATGTGTATCAGATGCTCGGCGAAAAATATCTTGAGCGGAAGCTGTGGGATTTGTCCATCGAATCGTTCGAGAAGGCCATCGGGTACGGAAGAAATACGCCGGGGATACACAACTCGATTGCAGTTGCCTATGCTAACCGGGCGAAAGCGTTGAACAATCTTTCCGATGTCTCCAAAGCGGAGCACCATTATCGGCGAGCGATGGAGATTCAGCCTGATTATCTCGAGGCGAGATACGGACTTGGCGTCTTCCTCTTCTATATCAAGGGGGATAGAGAGGGTGGCCTGAAGGAGATGGAGACGGTCGTGCGGAAGAACAGGAACTACTACCGTGCGCGGTTTGCTCTGGCTCGATTTCATTATGAGATGAACCATCCGGAGCGCGCTCTTGCCATCTATGAGGATCTGCATACGGACCTTCAGGGATTGCCCGAATCATCGGACGTTCGGGAGCTGCAGAAAAGTTGCAAGGAGAATATTGAAAGACTGATGACGGAGCTTTCCCGGAAGAGATGACTTCTGATGAACAGATATATGCCATTGCACTTTCGGTAATCGCCTCCCCGTCAATGCACGGCCTGTGGGAAAAGCTCGAAACATCCTCATCTGCTTCGTCCCTGTACCGCTCCCTTGCAATACAGGAGGATATCACAACGCAGAATTGTATTGCGCGGCGATATCCGGGCGCTCCGCTCGAGGCGGCACGGAGAATCGGGGAAACAGCGATACGGAGTGGCGTTGCAATTGTCGATTTCTGGGATGATCGCTATCCGCCGCGCCTGAAGGAGATACATCAACCACCACTCGTTCTCTATTGCCGGGGAAACACCGCCATTGAGCGGCCCTTCGCCATTGTCGGAACCCGGAAGAGTGACAGCCTCTCATCGCATATTGCGTGGAGGATCTCGCGGGAGCTCGCCGGGGCTGGATTTACTGTTGTCAGCGGCATGGCTGTCGGTATCGACCGTGAGGCGCATCGGGGAGCTCTCCAGGATGGATATCCCACGGTTGGTGTTCTGGCAAACGGTATCGATATCATCTACCCCGTGGCCAACAGAGATTTGCATACCGCCATTATGCGGTCACCCCGGTCGACGCTCCTCTCTGAATATCCACCGGGCATTCTTGCTGACAGGTGGACCTTCGTTCGACGGAACAGGATCATAAGCGGCATATCACTGGGCACTCTGGTGGTGAAGGCCGGTGAGAAAAGCGGAGCGCTTATAACAGCCCGGTATGCTCTCGATCAGAACCGTGAGGTTTTTGCCTGTCCCGGACATGCATTTGATTCCGAATATGCCGGATGCCACAACCTGATAAAGAGCGGTGCGATCATGGTCAGCAATACCGGAGATATCCTGCGGGAATTTGCCCTCTGGGGCTCTTTCGAGAAGTTCACTGCATCGGAGCCGGGAGTGGGTGCGTTCGCCGTTAAACGCTCCTCCGGGAATGACGGCACAGAAGAAGAATATGCCGATAATTCCATCGAAGGGAGAATTCTATCGATTCTTGCGGGCGGGCGCCAACATGTCGACTCACTGGTGCGGCTCATCGGGGGAACGGCACGGGAAGTCAATGAGACGCTTGCCCTGCTGGAGATATCAGGGCTCATCGAGCGGGATGGCAATATGATTTTACGGCGATGAAGCTCTCTGCGGATTGACCGGTATGCGCTCCTGCCCTGTGCGGCTGCTCCGCGGGATGCCGGAAAAGGAGAGATTTCTCATGACGGTCGCAACGGGTTTGCGTTCATGTTACCCGGAATGTTTCAAAAGAGGGTTCGCTCATGAAGATGAAATATATCGTTCTCATCTTTCTTATCGTTCTCATCATTATATCTATTGCTCAGATATTCTCGATTCCTCCCTATGCGGGAGATATTTATTCCGTATACCGATCCGGATATTTCCGGGAGCTGGATAGACAGTTTGCAGTTATCAGGGACTCTTTTCTGGGCATTAAGATGATGGCAAAGCCCGTCTATGGATGGATATTCCTTGAAGATATAGGGAAAGAGCACGATATTGAGATACGGGTATATAATAGTAAAGGCTATGAGGTGATCGCGCCCGGTGAAGCGGAGGAGCGGGAGGATAGATTTATTGTTCGGCTCCTCAATTCAATCGAAGCGAAACCGCTTCATCGGGTTGCGGGCGGTTACTATTACGTGGCATTTCCGATACGACTTGAAAAGAGATGCAGGTTTTGCCATGACAGACAGTATCAGAAGGATATTATCGGTGCAATGACCTTCAAGAGGGAATACGATGCATCGGTTTACTATTCTGCTGAGAGGGTGATACTCTTCACCGTTCTATCACTGATGCTGCTTCTGTTCCTCTATGCGATCGTGATATGGGATCCGGAAAAAAAGATAAAAGAATTATTTGACAAAAGATGATAGTTTTGCCGATAAGTGATAACAATATTCGCTGTTGGAGTTATATATGCAGAATGGAGAGAAAACCCTCGTTATTGTGGAGTCACCCGCAAAAGCGAAAACGATAAATAAGTATCTCGGCGAGGACTATATCGTGTCTTCATCAATGGGCCATATCATCGACCTTCCGAAGTCCCGACTTGCCGTTGATGTTGAGAATAACTTTCATCCTGAGTATATCACCATACGGGGACGGGCCAAGATACTCAATGAACTCAAGAAGAAGGCTTCGCAATCGTCCCGGGTGCTGCTCGCGACTGATCCGGACAGGGAAGGCGAGGCGATATCATGGCATCTCTCAAACGCCCTTGCCGGCAAGAACAGCAATATCAAACGCATTGAGTTCAATGAGATTACCAAAGCTGCCATAGAGGAGGCACTTGAACATCAGCGTGATATTGACATGAATCTCGTTAATGCACAGCAGGCCAGGCGAATTCTCGATAGGATTGTCGGATACTATATAAGCCCGCTCCTGTGGAAGAAGATAAAGAAGGGCCTTTCGGCGGGGAGGGTTCAGTCCGTTGCCCTGAAAACAATTTGTGATCGGGAGGCGGAGATTGAGAACTTTATTCCCGAGGAGTACTGGACCCTCGATGCCATTCTGCAGCACAAGGGGGAGGAATTTGCTGCTTCGTTTTACTCTTTCAGGGGGGACCGTGAGAAGCTCAAAAACAGGGGAGCGGTGGATGAAATCCTGAAGCATCTCGAAGGGAAACGGTACATCGTTGCGAGCCTGCAGGAGAAGGAACGGCGGAGAAACCCGCTTGCTCCCCTCATAACGAGCAAGCTTCAGCAGGAAGCGGCACGGCGGCTCGGCTTTAACGCACAGAAAACCATGCGCATTGCGCAGCAGCTCTACGAGGGTGTTGATATTCCCGGAGAGGGACCGGTCGGTCTCATTACCTACATGCGAACCGACTCGACCAGAGTTTCCTCATCCGCGCTGCAATCGGTGCGCTCATATATCGGGGATACGTTTGACGAGAGGTATCTGCCGGAGAAGCCGAATACCTACCGGAACAAGAAGGGTTCTCAGGATGCTCACGAGGCAATACGCCCGACGGATGTCTTCAGGACACCGGAGTCCTTGAAAGGTGAGCTCACCCGGGAACAGTATAAGATATACTCACTCATCTGGAAGCGATTCGTCTCGTCACAGATGACTGCCGAGATATCCCTCCTCACCACGGCCATGATACAGGCCGGTGATGTTGAGTTCCGGGCAGCGGGCAGTACGGTGCTCTTCAAGGGATTCACTGCCGTCGATACCGATAAGAAAAAAAAGGAGGGATTGCCACCCCTCTCCAACGGAATTGAGGTTTCGCTCAAGGAGCTCGTTCCCGAGCAGCACTATACCACGCCGCCGCCGCGATTTAACGATGCCTCGCTGGTCAAATTTCTGGAGGAGTCGGGAATCGGCAGACCCTCAACGTACGCTCCGACGATCAGCACTCTCATGAAGCGGTATTATGTGACTCGATCCGGGAGACAACTGGTGCCGACACAACTTGGCAGGATTGTCAATCAGATAATGGTTAAATACTTTACGTCGATTGTTTCGGTTGATTTCACGGCACAGATGGAGGAGAAGCTCGATCAGATTGAGGAGTCGAAGTCGGATTGGGTAATGATGCTCAGGGAGTTCCATGATCCCTTCAAGACCGAGGTCGATGATGCCGAGAAGAATATTGAGGACATGAAGAACATTCTCGATGAGGAGACCGATATTGTCTGTGACGCATGCGGCCGAAAGATGATAAAGAAGCTCGGGAAATACGGTTTTTTTCTCGCATGCTCCGGCTTCCCCGAGTGCAGGCAAACGAAATCACTCCCGCTGGGCAAGTGTCCTGTTGAGGGGTGTGATGGTGATGTTGTCAAGAGGACATCGAAGAAGGGTCGCCCCTTTTATGCCTGTACCAATTATCCGGACTGTACCTTCATTACTCACGAAACGCCAATTGATAAACACTGCCCCAGGTGCGGCAAGGTGCTCTTTAAAACGAGGACACGGAAGGGTGAGCGAATTGAGTGCCTCAACGAGAAGTGTGGCTACCGGCTGGATCTCCTCGACGAGCCGGAGGGGAATAATTCCGGGTTTAATGGAGAGAGGGGAGATACGTGATTGCTGAGATCGATGCCTATATGGATTATCTTTCCGTTCAGAAGAATGCGTCACCAAAGACTATTGAGGCCTACAGCAGCGATCTTCTCCAGTTCTACCGGTTTCTGCTCGGCGAGTGGCAGGAGACGGGTGCACATGATTATGAGGTGAAGGTACGAGTGGAGGATGAGGATGTTGCAGTGGAATCTATCGGGAAGAATGATATAACCGCCTTCATAGAATTCTGTTACGATTCCGGACTTGACCGGACCACTATTAGCCGCAAAATAGCCTGCATCAGATCCTTTTTCAGGTATTTGTACAATACTGAGCATATATTCGTGAATCCTGCTCAATCCGTCCTTTCGCCGAAGCGGGAGCGACGGATTCCCCGGTTTCTTCACCATAATCAGATAGTAAACCTTCTCGACTTCGAGGTGAAGGGGTTTCTCGATATGCGGGACAGGGCGCTCCTCGAGGTTTTTTATTCCTCGGGCGCCCGGGTTTCGGAAATTGCAGCGGCGGATGTGCAGGATGTTGACTTCAGCCGGGGAACCCTGCGGGTGATGGGGAAGGGCTCTGTCGAGCGTATCGTTTTTCTTACCGGTGAGTGCCGCTCGTGGATACAGCGCTATTTCAAGGAACGGCGGAAGAAGTTCCGAAAGATAACCGAGCCACTCTTCGTGAATAATAATGGGAAGCGGCTTACCGTTCGTGGTATCTTTTATATTATCGTCAAGCGCGCGCGGGAGATTGCCATTGAAGGGGTTTCTCCACATACGCTCCGTCACAGCTTTGCAACTGAGCTTCTGAATAATGGAGCGGATATCCGTGCGGTGCAGGAGATGCTCGGTCATCGAAATCTGTCAACGACTCAGATGTACACCCATACTACCAGGGAGCGGCTCAAGCGGATCTATGATCGATACCATCCCCATGCGGGAGGACATTATGGAAAGCAGTCGGAATAGCGGACAGCAGAAAATCTTTCGGGGAACGACGGTCCTGGCCGTGCAACAGGATGGGAAGCTCGCCATGGGATGTGACGGACAGGTTACTTTTAACGAGACCGTATTGAAAGCCCGGGCCGTGAAGGTGAGAAAAGTCAAGGAGCGCGACATACTGGCCGGTTTTGCCGGTTCCGTTGCCGATGCGTTAACCCTTTTCGAGAAGTTTGAGGAAAAACTCGAAACCTACTCGGGGAATATATCCCGTGCTGCCGTTGAGCTTGCCCGGGACTGGAGAATGGATAGGGTTTTAAGGCGGCTCGAGGCCATTCTGGTCGTTGGTGATACCGAGCAGCTGTATCTTCTCAGCGGGAGCGGTGAGGTCATTGAGCCCGACGATGGTGTCGTCGGGATCGGTTCCGGAGGAGCCTACGCGGCTGCAGCGGCCAGGGCCCTGATACGAAATACCGATCTTCCGGTACGGGATGTTGTTCAAAAATCTCTTGAGATTGCTGCCGAGATATGCATCTATTCAAATACCAATATAGTGATAGAGGAGATATAGGCTACCATGGCTAAACTGGAACTGTCCATAAGCAATATGGATGAGCTCACTCCCCGGCAGATTGTGAGTGAGCTGGATAAATACATCATCGGGCAGGAGGATGCGAAGAAAGCGGTGGCCATTGCTCTGAGAAACAGGACACGCCGGAAGAAGCTCGATCCGGAGATGCAGGAGGAGATCGCACCGAAGAATATCATCATGATTGGACCGACCGGTGTCGGTAAGACGGAGATTGCCAGACGGCTCTCGAAACTGGTCAATGCGCCCTTCATCAAGGTTGAGATTACGAAGTACACCGAGGTTGGATATGTCGGAAGAGATGTTGAATCCATGATTCGGGATCTCACCTCCACCTCGGTGAGCATGGTGAAGAAGGAGTACAGCACCCTCGTTGATGAGCGCGCCCGCCATAACGCCGAGGAGCGCATCCTTAATATCCTCGTGCCGGATGCCGATGACAGTGATGATGAGAAACAGAAGGGCTTTACCTTTTCCGTCCTGGAGAATGCGGAGGTAATCCGCGAGCGCGAGCGGCTCCTGGGGGAGACCAGGGAGCAGTATCGGCGGGATCTTCGCGATGGAAAACTCGATGACATGATAATTGAGTATGACTCGGAGATCGCGAGCCCCATTCCGGTGATGTCGGTTTTCGGCGGAGCGGGCATGGAGGATATCGACATACAGTTGCAGAATATGCTCGGCGATCTGATGCCGAGACGGTCCAAGAAATCGAAGCTGACCGTTGCGGAAGCGAAGAAGGTGTTTTTCGAAGAGGAGACGGAGAAGCTCATCGACATGGATAAGGTAAAGGACGAAGCGCTGAGACGGGTGGAGGATATGGGCATCGTCTTCGTCGATGAGATCGATAAGATCGCCGGAAGTGAGGCGAAGAGCGGCCCTGACGTTTCGCGGCAGGGCGTGCAGCGGGATATCCTTCCCATCGTCGAGGGGACGACCGTGAACACCAAATTCGGTGCGGTAAAGACGAATCACATCCTGTTTATTGCCGCCGGTGCTTTTACCGTCGCAAAGCCGTCGGATTTGATACCGGAGCTTCAGGGACGCTTTCCTATACGAGTGGAGCTGAACTCCCTTACCGTGGAGGACTTCCAAAAGATACTCACCATTCCGAAGAATTCGCTTACCAGACAGTACTCGGAGCTCCTGGCAACAGAGGGAGTAAGGATATCCTTTGCCGATGATGCGATTAGTGAGATTGCCCATTTCGCACAGAAGGTGAATACCGATCATGAAAATATCGGTGCGCGGCGTCTTCACACCATAATGGAGAAGCTTCTCGAGGATATTCTCTTTAACGCTCCGGAGCTCACCGACGAGGAGAAGGAACGAAATATTGACGCATCATACGTGAGAGAGAAGCTGGAAGGCACCATCAAGGATCAGGATCTCTCACGATATATACTGTAGCCTTCACCATCCTGCCCCTCCGGTACCGCTTTTCCTCGGATCCCCTTTACGGAGAATTTTTTTCGTCTCTGCTCGCGATCTCTCGGAGCTGTTCTTTGCTGAAGAGGTATTTCTGCTTGCAGAAAGAGCAGATGATCTCGGCGCCTCCATCCCGCTCAATCATATCGCTGAGCTCCTCGGTGCTTATTCCGGCAAGCACCTCGTGAAGCATCGCCCGGTTACACCGGCAGGCAGGCTGTAGGGGGCTCTCATGGAGGATGGTTATCGGAGCGTTATTGAGGATGTCTGAGAGGAATGAATAGATACTCTCACCGTTCTCGAGGGCGCCTCCCAGTGATTTCGGTAGCGTTCTGATGTTCTCATCGAGCCGCGCGACTACATCCTCATCGGTCTCGGGAAGCTTTTGAATCAGGATTCCCCCCGAAGAAGCGATTCCCTGATCCTGCAGATTCAGTCCCAGTATGAGCGCCGAGGGTATCTGCTGCGAGCTGGTCAGGTAGTATGCCACATCCAGGGCGATATCACCGCTTCTGATTGGCAGAACGCTGTGATAGGGATCCTTCAGGCCGATACCCTTTATGACGGTCAGGAAGCCTGCGCCGATGAGCTCGGAAAAGCTTCGCATATTCCCAACCTCTTTTTCAACGGCAGGATTGGCAATGTACCCCCTGATGTTTCCCCGCGCGTCGGCCTGTACGGATATCTCACGGAAAGGGCCGCTTCCGGAAAATTTTAATGAAATGGTCTGATCTGAATCGGGCTTCAGGGTTGCACTGAGGAGGGCGGTCGCATTGATGGCTCTTCCCAGCGCGGTGGTGGCAGAGGGTAATGTTCCGTGTATGCTCGTGATCTCCCTGACCGTATTGAGGGAGGAAACCACATAGGCGATGATATTCAGCTCGTTGCAGAGCGTTCGACCTATGAAATCTCTATTCTGCATAATAAATCACCTGCAAGTATGTTCAATAACCATTCCGAAGGAACAAACATTGTCAAGTATTTACCTGATAAAATCTCCGTAACGGTAGGCTTTCAGAAGCAACATTTTTTACTTGTATAAAGTTTATTATAGCCGAGAATTCTCGCCTGATGAGAATTAAGATAATGATATAAATGCAGAACAGGCGCGTTCAGCCTGAGAGAGCCCGGTGTATTATGCCGGTTCTGCTCGTGTGTACTGAAAGGGCTGATGTCGCAAGGGGATATCCTGCGCTCGGATGATTATATCGAACCTGAATGAGCTCAATACTGTATGAAGGAGTGATCTATGTATCGAAGCATTCGTTTCATTCAATACGTTCTGCTTGCTGTTATCATTGGCATATCGAGTTGCGGAAGAGGCGGGCGGTGTGAGCTGGAGAGCGATCTCTTCTGGAAGAAGAAAGAGCACCCCTATCATCATCTTAATAGAATACTCGCCCCCCGGACGAAGCTCCTGTGGACCACCGGTCAGCATACGGCAACGCTGGTGCCCCTCGGAGCGGTGGGACCGTCGAAATATGTTTCTCGGCTCAGAGGGATAATCCAGAATACGGACATTTTCCCCGTTCTCACAGAGGCGATACAGAAGGGGGTGACGGTTATACTGGTGATCGGGGATGGTTTCGGTGCCTCCCATATGAGCCTGCCTGTCTATCTGAAGAGCGTGCTGGGTTCCGAGAAGACCCTCTTCGAGACGATCATGAATGAGGGGGTATGCGGTTTCTGTATGACGAACATGCACGAGCATCTCGTGACCGGTTCTGCAGCTGCGGGAACTGCCATCGCCTGCGGCAGGAAGACCTATGCTGGCGTTATCGGCCTGGATCATCGCGGCTATCCGGTTGAGAGCATGCTCCGCATTGCGGAGAAACTCGGCAGGCCGACCGGTCTTATCACCGATACTTCCCTGACTGATGCGACGCCTGCGAGTTTCTATGCCCATGTTGAGAGCAGACGCCTGAAAGCGGATATCGCCCGTCAGCTCGTCACAACGGATATTGAGGTTCTTCTGGGCGGGGGGGCATGCTATTTTATCCCCGAAGGGACCGCCGTACGGGACCATCCCGAGCTTGCGGATATTCACGTTGAGCTTGATGGGCCGTCAAGGAGGAGTGACGGGAGCGATCTCATCGGTGCCATGAAGAGGGCGGGATATTCGGTTGTCTCAACGAGAGGGGAGCTCCTCGCGGCCGGGCGAAGCGTGGCGAAAATATTCGGACTCTTTGCCGGAACTGAAATGAATACCTGCATCGACCGCGACGATGAGCATACCGGAGAACCGGATCTGAAGTTGATGACCGGTACGGGAATCGATATCCTTTCGAGGAGGGGGAGTGGTTTTTTCCTCATGATAGAGTGCGGCAATATCGATTACGATTCACACGCGAATGACGCCGGTGCGCTCATGAAGTCGCTCGATGAGATGAACGAGGTTTTGCGAATATGCTATCGCTATTATCGCAAACACCGAGAGAAAACCCTCCTGCTGTTTACTGCCGATCATGAAACGGGAGCACCGGCGCTGAGCTATTACAAGCTCGGCAAAAAGTGGCAGAAAGGGAAGCTCCCCTCCGGTGCCGCCTGGTCGACGAATATAGAGCTCTTTCCAATCGCAGAGCTTCGAAGGTTTATGAAGCAGAAGAGATCCTATCGGAAGATCTTCGAGCAGTCAGAAACCGCCGAGGAGCTCGTGAAGAATGTCAATTGCAATACGGATTTTCCGATTACCCTGAAGGAGGCTGAGCGTATTCTGAAGTACCGAATCGAGAAATGAGCATTGCCCGTTGGGAAGGGATGGATTGTTCCGCTGATCGCATACGGGGCGCCGGTCGATTACCGAAGGAGACACCCTCCCTGAGAAGCGAATTATTGAGATACTGCAGGGCGAGGATCTTGAAGAGTAGCAGAATTCTTCAGCATTTCAGACCCGTTCCGAGCATCGTCTCGATGGCAATGCCCCGCAATTCCTCGGGGAAAGTTATATACATAAAGAACTGCATGAGCTGTTCTTCCAGACCCTTCGGACAGGATTTACCGCATACGTTTTCCAGCACCTTTTTGTATTTAACCAGCCTCCCGCTGCTGTCGATATAGAGAATTACCCTGATATAGATGTATTCACATCTTCCACAGCTCATTCTCAGTTTAAATCTATCCAGTGCCGGGAAATATATCCCCCTGAGCCACTTGTCTTTTATCCCGCCCCAGCAACGAAACCGAGTATCGCCCAGCTCGTGCTCTTTGATAATCGGAATGTCCCCCCGGCGCTTATCATTATCGGAGGTTGTGCAGCCGGGGATGCAGCTCAGGAGTAATGCTATAAGAAGTGAGTTGAGTATTCTCACGGAAAGATTCCTCTCTTGCGGTATTGACACTTTTTTTAGATTATACCGCTCTTCGACACACCCGTCAACCACTATGCGCTGTGATGATATATTTCATTTTCTCTTGCATGCAATCTTGTTTTTAAAAGTGATGTTTTTCGGGTAAGCATACTCTCATTGAACCGTAGAGGGAGAGTATCAATTATTGACTATTTATCACAAAAATTTGACAATACTGATTGAATTTTACAGAATTTTTAATTTATGTAGTTTTTTTATTGCGATACT
>Ga0180431_10002371_pt1 | contig 25322 bp, 22 predicted proteins | sample SS_ome_11_FD_132459 | JGI IMG/M metagenome (GOLD analysis project Ga0180431, IMG submission 132459) | Hypersaline lake sediment archaeal communities from the Salton Sea, California, USA - SS_1_MS_1 metaG | ecosystem: Environmental > Aquatic > Non-marine Saline and Alkaline > Hypersaline >... | reverse complement strand
TCGAGTTCGAAAAACCCTGCATAGACGCGCTCGACGAGGGTTACAACACGGAGTGGTCGCAGGAACTGTCGCTTGAAGACTCTTGTGAAGAATACCTCAAGGCATGGGTCCTCATACATGTTCTGAATAACCGCCTGCGGCTCGGCGGCGGAAGGGACGGTGTGCATTTCAACATGAGCGTGGGGTACGACCTGGAGGGACTGAAGAGCGGGTGCATGGAAAGATTTATGGAATCCATGATTAATCCCGACGCGCGGATCGGGGAGTGGGCGTCAGCGGCGGCCCGGAGGCTGGGTATCGAGGTCGATATCCCCATGCCCCGGTTCTCCGCGACCATCTCGACCATGCACGGCTGCCCTCCCTCACAGATACGGGCCATGGCCGAGTATCTGATCGGGGAAAAGCATCTGGACACCTTCGTGAAGCTCAATCCCACGCTCCTCGGCAGGAAACGGGCCACTGCCATTCTTGAGCGTTGCGGTTACGGGTATCTGGAGATGGGTGAAGGCGTTTTCGAGAAGGACCTGCAGTACGGCGACGGGGTGGATCTCATAAAAAAGGTCTCGGAATACGCCCGCTCCCGCTCCAGGCGGTTCGGTATCAAGCTCTCCAACACCCTGGCGTGCCGCAACACGGGGCCCCTGCCGGGGGACGAGCGGTACATGTCCGGACGGGCGCTCTTCCCCCTGACCGTGACGCTCGCCTCTCTCATCGCCCGGGAATTCGACGGAAAGCTGAATATCTCCTACTGCGGGGGCGCGAGCATACACAGCGTACACCGCCTGCTCGAGTCCGGCGTTTTTCCCGTCACCTTTGCGACCGAGATTCTGAAACCCGGCGGCTACCTGCGGCTGAGCAGTATGGCCGGGAGTATTGACGGTGACCCGGTTCGTTCCGGCATCCGCCTGGATGATGGATCCGTGGATCATGCAAAGCTTGCGGACATTGCGCGGGAAGCTCTTGACGATCCCTGGTACCGCAAATCAAGGGGCCGTACGGCTCCCCTCAAGATATCCCCGCACCTTCAGGCCTTCGACTGCGTGGCTGCGCCGTGCGTGCACCGCTGCCCCATTCACCAGGACATACCGTCATACATAGAAAAGGTGCGCGAGGGCGACTATACCGGCGCGCTTCGGATCATCATGCGAAAGAATCCCCTGCCGGCCGTTACGGGCTATATATGCGATCATCCCTGCCTTGCGGGGTGCGTGCGCGGGGATTACGACAATCCGGTCGGTATACGCGAGCTGAAACGGATCGCGGAAGAGCTCGGGGACAGGGAAGCCGTTGTCCGTGAGATGAAGGAAGAGATCGCGGGCAAGAAGAACAATGTATCCGTCGGTATCGTGGGAGCCGGGCCCGCGGGGCTTGCGGCCGGATTCTACCTCCTGCGGGAGGGATTCGGTGTCACCCTGTACGACAGGGGGAAGCTCCCGGGCGGACTCGTGCGGGACGTGCTTCCCGGTTTCAGGATCAGGGATGAGGCGGTGGCGAGGGACGCGCGAACGGTCGAGGAGCTCGGGGCCGAGTTTCGTCTCGAGTGGGGGGAAGCACTGACGGCCGAGGCGCTTGCGGAAAAATACGATTACGTGATTATCGCGATCGGCTCGTCGGTGCCCAGGGAGCTCGGCCTGAATGGAGAGACCCTCGCGGGCTGTTACAACGCGATCGATTTTCTCCGCGGCTTGCGGGAGGGCGGCCCACTCGTGGGCGATGCATGTACGGGTGAAAAGGTCCTGGTCATCGGCGGGGGCAATTCCGCCGTGGACGCGGCCAGGGGGGCACTGCGTTTCACACCGGACGTGACGATCGTGTACCGGCGGGACATAAAGAGCATGCCGGCGGACAGGGAGGAGCTCGATTTCTTTGTCGAAGAGGGCGGAAAAATACTTGAGTGGCGCATGCCCGTGGGCATAGAGGGCGAGGGATGCGTCACGGGTCTGGAGGTGCTGCAGACCGTACCGAACGGGATCGACCGGTCCGGAAGGCCCCGCCCCGTACCGGTTGAAAACTCGGCGACCCTGCTGGAGGCAGACACGGTTGTAACCGCGGTCGGCGAGACCGTGGATGTGCACGCGGCTATTCTGCGTTCCGTTCCCCTGGACGAACGGGGACGTGTGATCGTGAATCCCGGGACCGGGGAGACATGCGTGCACCGGGTCTTCGCCGCGGGCGATTGCGTTCGCGGTCCCGCGAGCGTGGTCGAGGCCATGGCTGACGCGAAGAGGGCCGCCCGCGCCATCATCCGGAGGGAAAAGGTCAGGGCGCCCTGCCTCGACGATCATTACTACCGCCCGGAAGCCGTTCGGGCGATTGAGGGGCGCGGAAGAGTCGTGTTCGGGGAACTGCTGGAGGGAGAGCGGATTCTCATGGATGATAACGGGGATGGAGGAAATAATAAAGGATTCCGACCCGTGATCAGGACGCTCGCGCCCGGGGAAGCCGCGAACGAGGGGGAGCGCTGCCTCGGTTGCGACCGTAGCTGCTCCAGGTGCGTCGATGTCTGTCCGAACCGCGCGAATCACCCGCTGGACTTTGAGCCGGTGAGCCTGCGGGTACCGGTCCTTGAAAGGGGAAAATCCGGTAAATGGACGACCTCGTACAAGACGCTCAACATTGAGCAGGAGACGCAGATACTGCACCTGGACGACTGGTGCAACGAATGCGGCAACTGCGCGACCTTCTGCCTGCATGAGGGCATGCCATACCGGGACAAGCTCACGCTCTTCATGCACGGGGACCTCTTCGATGAGAGTGAAAACAGCGGATTCCACCCCCTTTCCACCGAGGGCGGCGGGAAGTATCTCTGCAGGGCGGACGGAACGGTCTTCACCATGACCTCCGAAGAGCGGAAGAAGCTCGTATTCGAGTTCGATGGTTTTCGTATCGAGCTCGATCCGGACCGGGATTTTGAGCTCCTGTCGTTTTCGATTTCAGGGGATTCCGAAAGCATGCAGCGTATCGATACCGCTCCGCTTGTCGAGGTGTTTCTCATGACACGGGCGGCCCGGAATGCCGTTCCCGGACTTATATTCTAAAAAGGACTTTTTTATGGACCTGCTCATCAAGAACTGCCGTATACTGAACCTTCGACCGCCAGGTACAGCCGGGGGCGACGTGCTCATCCGGGACGGGGCCATACGGAGCGCGGGCGGGGATGTTTCAGTCCCCGAATCGAAGAACGTGAAAACCATCGACGCGGCCGGACGGCTCCTCATCCCGGGCAACGTATGCGCGCACAACCACTTCTACTCCGCGCTCGCGCGCGGAATGACCGCGAAGCTCGATCCCATATACGATTTCGTTACGGTGCTCAGGAATCTCTGGTGGAAGCTCGATCGATCGCTCGACGAGGAGACCCTCGCCTTGAGCGGCATAGTGGGATGCATCGAGGCCATAAGAGCGGGAACGACCGCGGTGGTGGACCACAACGCCTCGCCTTCATTTATAAAGGGTTCGCTTTCGCTGCTGGGAGAGGGCTTTCAGAAAACAGGGCTCCGGGGGCTGCTCTGCTACGAGGTCACGGACCGCGGCGGCGACCGTGAACGGGACGAGGGGGTGGAAGAGAACGTGTCCTTCATCAAAGGGGAATCGGGACTGCTCAGAGGGGCCGTGGGCGCGCACGCCCCCTTCACACTGAGCGACCGGACCCTCTCAATGCTGCGGGAGGCGGTGCGGGAGACCTCACGGGGAATACACGTGCACGTGTCCGAGGACCGGTACGACCTCTCCCATTCACACGCCGAGTACGGGCTTGCGCCGGTCGAGCGGCTGGATAAATTCGGCCTGCTCGATGCGAAGTCGATCATCGTGCACGGTGTACATCTGCTCGAGAAGGAGGTTAGGCTGCTCGAGGAACGGGACTGTTTTTTAGTGCACAACCCGCGATCGAACATGAACAACGCGGTGGGGTACAACCCGCGTCTCTTGTCGTTTAAGAACCTCGCGCTCGGCACGGACGGTATCGGGTCGGACATGTTCGAGGAGATGAAGCTCGGCTGTTTCAAAAACAGGGACGGGGGAGGGGATGCGGGTCCGGACGATTTCCTGTCGATTCTCTGGAACGGAAACCGTCTTCTGGAGCGCTATTTCGATGCAAAGTTCGGCCGTATCGAGCCGGGCTGCGAGGCGGACCTCGTGCTGCTCGATTATCCCCGCCCCACGCCCCTGAACGGGAAAAACGCGGCGGGCCATTTTATATACGGCATGGGATCGTCCGCGGTCCGTACGGTTATCGTGGGCGGCCGAGTCGTGTATGAGAACGGATCGTTTCCCTTTGACGTCGACGACATATACGAAAAAGCGAGGAAGTGCGCTCCGGATCTCTGGAAACGTGCGGAGCGCGCGGAGGGATAAGGTTTAATAAATATAATTTATTAATTAGATCAATTAATGTGATTTAAAAATGAGATTAATCAATGGGATTTTTAAATAAGGGTTGAGGAATGCATAAACCGATCAGCAGACCGGTGGCACGGGTGGATGCGCGGGAGAAAACCGGAGGCACTGCCCGGTACCTGGACGACCTCCGTTTCGAGGGGATGCTCCATGCGGGAACGCTCAGGTCCGACCGGCCGCACGCGCGTATAAAAAATATACGTGTTCCCGATCTCCCGGAAGGTTACCACATAATCGACGCGCGGGACGTGCCCGGCATGAACCGGGTCAAAATACTGGTGGACGACCAGCCCTTCTTCGCCGAGCACGAGGTGCGGTACGTGGGGGAGCCCATCCTGCTACTGGCCGGGGAGGACCGTGGGGCCGTATTCGATCTCCTTTCCGGGGTAAAGGGGGAGTACGAGGACCTCGAGCCCGTTTTTTTCGAGGGAAAAGGCGAAGGACTCGACAATTTCGCGGAGTACGTCATAAAAAAGGGGAACCCCGAGCAGGCGTTCAGAGAGGCCGCGGACATTTTCGAGGGGACCTGGGAGACCGGCCTCCAGGAACAGGCCTACATGGAGCCGCAGGGAGTGATCGGCGTCTGCGATAGGGACCGGGTCACGGTTTACGGGTCCATGCAGTGCCCGTACTACATACACAAGGCCCTGGTCCAGGGTTTCGGCTGGGAGGAGGGCCGGGTCAGGGTCGTGCAGACCGTGACGGGGGGCGCGTTCGGAGGCAAGGAGGAGTATCCCTCCCTCATAGCGGGACACGCCGCGTTCGCGGCTTTCAAGACCGGAAGGCCCGTGAAGATCGTTTTCGACAGGCACGAGGACATGGTCTGCACGACCAAGCGGCACTCCGCGATCATAAGAATTAAATCGGCGATGAACCGGGACAGGGTCACCGGAATGGAGATCGACATCACACTGGACGGAGGCGCGTACGCCGGTCTTTCGAGCGTGGTGCTCCAGCGTGCGATGTTCGCGTCCACAGGCGTTTACCGCGTGGACAACGTGCTCGTGCGGGGAAGGGCGGTAAGAACGAACACCGTGCCCGCAGGCGCTTTCAGGGGCTTCGGCGGGCCGCAGGCGATTTTCGCGGTCGAGATGCACATGCATTCGTTGGCCGAGCGGGCGGGCGTCAGTCCGCTGAATTTCAAGAAGCGCCATGTACTCGGGACCGGGGACAAAACGGTCACGGGAGGCTCAGCACATGAAGAGCTCAGGCTCGGGGAGATGGCGGACCTAGTCGCGTCGATGTCGGGCTATAAAGAGAAGCTGAAACGTTTCGAGAAAAAACGGAATGGGAACGGGGGGAAGAGGGGGATCGGCTTGTCGCTCTTTATGCACGGGTGCGCGTTCACCGGGAGCGGGGAGCGCGACATCATAAAGGCCGAGGTCAGGCTCGCAAAGCGCTCCGACGGGAGCGTGGAGATACTCGTATCGAGCGTTGAGATGGGGCAGGGCGCGTTCACGGCGCTCAAAAAGATCGTGGCCGAGACCCTCGAAATTCCCCTGGACAGGGTCGTTTACGTCAACCCGGACACGGACCGCGTTCCTGATTCGGGGCCGACCGTGGCCTCCAGAACGGTCATGATCGTGGGCCGCCTGCTGATGCGCGCCGCGGAGGAGATGAAAAAACGAACGGACGCAGGCCCGTTCGAGATCGTACGGACCTATGAGCAGCCTCCCGCGATCCGGTGGGACCAGGACACTTTCAAGGGCGACGCGTACCCCGTGTACTCGTGGGGGGCAAACGTGGTCGAGGTCGAGGTCGACCCGGTCACGTACGAGATCGCGGTCAGGGGGTGCTGGGGCGTGTACGACGTGGGCACTCCCATAGACGAGCGTATACTGAAGGGGCAGATAGACGGGGGCGTGGCGCAGGGGCTCGGCTACGCGACCGTGGAGAACATGCGGATCGAGGCGGGGCGGCTCCTGCAGTCGAACATGACCGACTACGTTATACCCACCTCACTGGAGTATCCGCCCGTGGAGAGCGTGTTAATGGACACGGAGTACGAGTACGGCCCGTTCGGGGCCAAGTGCGCGGGCGAGCTTCCGATCGTGGGCGCGCCGCCCGCGCTCGGGGCGGCGGTCCAGAACGCGCTCGGGGTGCGGGTGACGAAGCTGCCGGTCACGCCCGAATACCTCCTGGAGGCGGCCGGAAATGAGGATTGAATTCGTTCTGAACGGGAAAGAGGTCGGTGTCGACACCGATCCGGCCAAGCGGCTCCTCGACGTGCTGCGGAATGATTTCGGGTGCACCGGGGTCAAGGAGGGATGCGGGGAGGGGGAGTGCGGCGCGTGCGCGGTGCTCGTTGAGGGCAGGCTCGTCAACTCGTGCATACTCCCGGTCATTGCGGCGCGGGGTCTGGAAGTGATCACCATAGAGGGGTTCAGGGAAACCGAACGGTACCGCGTCATAGAGGAAGCCTTCGATGAGGCGGGAGCGGTGCAGTGCGGCTTCTGCACGCCCGGGTTCGTGCTTGCGGCGGAGGCCCTGCTCCGCCGGAACCCCGTCCCGGACGAGGAACAGGTTCGTGAGGGACTGTCCGGGAATTTATGCAGGTGCACCGGATACGGAGCGCTGGTCCGGGGCGTGCTGGACGCCGCCGACAGGGGGAGGGGACTGTGGTAGAGACTTTTTGCCCGGAAAACCTGGGCGAGGCGCTCTCTTTGCTCCGGTCGGCCGGAGGGCTGGCGCTTGCCGGGGGCACGGACCTCATGGTGCGGTACCGGGGGCCGGGCACGCCCGCGTTCGAGCGGAACGTTCTCTATATCGGCCGGCTCCCCGAGCTGCGGTACGTTCGTGAGGAGGGGGGTGCTACGCATGTCGGCGCGTGCACCACCTATGCCGAGCTTCTGGCCTCGGACATACCCCCTGTTCTGCGGGAGGCGGTCGGGCTCATCGGCTCCCCGGCCATAAGGAACGCGGGAACAATGGGCGGCAATATATGCAACGCGTCGCCCGCGGGCGATTCGATTCCTCCCCTTATCGCGCTCGGCGCGTCGGTAAGACTCGTGAGCCTGGATAAAAGCAGGACCCTGCCCCTGTCGGATTTCATCACGGGTCCCGGCAAGACGGTCCTGCGGCCCGACGAGCTTCTTGCCGGGATATCCTTCGAGCGGGGGGATTTCGACGTCGTTTTTTATAAAAAGGTCGGTACGCGGGCGGCGAACGCACTCTCAAAGCTCTCGTTCACGGGGCTGGCGTGCACGGCGGGGGGTATTCTTAATAAGATTCGTATCTGCTTCGGAGGGGTCGCGCCCGTCGTCGTACGGTCGGAGGAGCTGGAGAAGGGGCTTTTAGGAATGGATGCCGACACACTCGAAGAAGCGGCGGACGAGGTTGGACGGGGCTATGAAAAACTGATCGAGCCGATCGACGACCAGCGCTCCACGAAACGGTACAGGCGGGAGGTTTCCCTTCGGATTCTGGACTATTTTATCCAGAACGTGGTTGTACCGGGACTGAAAACAAAAGAGACTTCCGGTCGTTAAGAGAGCGGGTTGGCGGATAGGGACGGGGATGGAGGAACTGTACGGGAATATACTCGAGATGAAGCGGGCCGGTGGAGCGGCGTGTAAGCGGCTGCCCGGGTTGTTGGAAAGGACGGGAGATGGAAAATCTGTACGAAATAATACTGAGGATGAATAAATCGGGGCTGAGCGGCATGGTAGCCACCGTGGTTGAACGCAGGGGGTCGACACCGGCGGTGGTGGGTGCGAAGATGCTCATACTCTCCTCCGGTAAACCTTCGGGAACGGTCGGGGGCGGGGCCCTGGAAGACCGGGTCATCCGGGACGCCCGGACGTTCATGCGGAAGGGTGAGAGCGGGCTGAAGAAATACGACCTGGGTAAGGGCGGTGTGGAAAATGCGGAAAAGCTGGAGATGCTGTGCGGGGGAGAGGTGACCGTGTTTTTCGAGTACATCGGCGCTCCGGCGCGCGTACTCATATTCGGCTGCGGGCACGTGGGAAGCGCGCTCGTGTACCACCTCGGCGCGCTCGGGTTCGATGTCACGCTCATAGACGAACGTGAGGACATGCTCGCCGAAGCGGCCGCGGGCGGGCCCGTGAACCCGGTTCCCGTTCGGAGCTATAAAGACATGGAAGGGGATCTGGCCGTTCCCGACGGAAGCGTGGTCGTGGTGACCACTCACACACACGAGCACGACTATGAGGTCCTGCACTTTCTGTGTACCTCGCCCGCCCGTCCCGCGTACATCGGCGTGGTCGCGTCCAAACGAAAGGCCGCGGCCCTTCTGGCGAGGCTCGCCGACGAAAAGCGCGATGCCGATCTCTCGAGCGTGTACATGCCGGTGGGCCTCGATATCGGGGGGAGGAGCCCGCACGAAATTGCACTCTCCATCATATCCGAGATCCAGGGGGTCAGGTACGGGAAGAGCGGGCTGCCCCACCTGGGAAAGGTAAAAACATGATCGATCTCTCCGTAAACCGGGAGCAGCTTGAGGTAACGGCCGGACGGTGCCGGGAACGGGGCATCATAGTGCCCACCTTCGCGCAGATGAAGAATCCGGACCTGGTGCCGCGCAGGATCAGGGAAGAGCTGAAAGACGTGGGGCTGTGGGACGTTCATCCCCGTAACCTGTTCAGGATAACGTGGAAGAACGAGCCCGTTGAGAAGGGAGGGGGTTATGGCGGGCTCAACGTTTTTTACATCCCCCCGGAGCTGAGCGGGGTCAAGGCGCGGATATACGCGCTGGTCGGAAAGTGGTTTCCCACAGGGGCCCACAAGGTGGGGGCCACGTTCGGCTGTATTGCACCCGCGCTCGTTACGGGCAACTTCGACCCCGTTCATCAAAAGGCGGTGTGGCCCTCGACCGGAAACTACTGCAGGGGCGGGGCGTACGTGGCGAGCCTTCTCGCCTGCGACTCGATCGCCATACTGCCCGAGGAGATGTCGCGCGAGCGTTTCGACTGGCTGCGCACCGTGGCGGGCGAGGTCATCGCGACCCCGGGATGCGAGAGCAATGTCAAGGAAATCTTCGACAAGTGTAACGAGCTCTCGGCCGAGCGCGAAGACATCGTTATTTTCAACCAGTTCGACCAGTTCGGAAACCACCTGTGGCACTACGAAGTCACGGGCCCGGCTCTGGACGAGCTTCTGCAGAAGGTGCTGGGACCCGATGACGGGTACGCGGGCGTGGTGCTCTCTTCGGGCTCGTCGGGAACGCTCGGCTGCGGCGACTATTTGAAGGAGATCCATCCCGCGTCCAAAGTGGCCGCCGCCGAGGCGCTGCAGTGTCCGACCCTGCTCTTGAACGGATTCGGCGGGCACCGCATAGAGGGCATCGGAGACAAGCATGTGCCCTGGATACACAACCTCCGCACTACCGACATGGTAATCGCCGTGGACGACGAGCATACCATGCGCCTGCTCCGGCTTTTCAACGAGGGGGCGGGCAGGGATTATCTCCGGGAACAGGGAGTGGACGGAAACACGGTCGACAATCTTGACCTCTTCGGTATTTCATCCATCGGCAACATGCTGGGCGCCATCAAGTTCGCCAAGTACTTCGATCTGACCGAGCGCGACGTGGTGCTTACCGTGTTCACCGACTCGCTCGAGCTTTACAACTCGAGGCTCTCGGAGCTCAGGGCGGAGCACGGGCCGTACACGAACGAGGACGCGGTGCGGGATTTCGAGATGCTCCGCTGTGTTTCCACGGATTCGATGATGGAGCTCACCTACCCGGACAGAAAGCGGGTACACAACCTGAAATACTACACGTGGATAGAACAGCAGGGAAAACCGCTCGATGAGCTGAACGCACAGTGGTACGATCATGTCCGCTACTGGGACGGCGTGCACGGGCTCACGGGCCGTATAGACGAGCTCATCGACGAGTTCAACGATATGGTGGGCCTCCTGTAAGACACTCTGAGATTACATTTCATTGGCCCCGATGAAATAACATTTCATCGACCCAATGAGATTACATTTCATTGGCCCCGCCTGAAGCCCGGAGGACGTACATGCTGCTTCTGAAGAACTGCTACTGCATACTGACGGACTGGGAGCATACGCTCCGCTCCGCGGACATACTGATACGGGGAAACCGGATCGAAAAGGTCGGGCCGGACCTCTCGCCCGCGCAGGGAGACGGCGGGGACGTGGAGACCCTGGACTGCTCCCGCTTCCTGGCGGTCCCGGGCTTCGTGAATACCCACCATCACTTCTACCAGACCCTTACCCGGAACCTGAAACCGGTTCAGAACGCGAAGCTCTTCGACTGGCTCGTGTACCTCTACGACGTGTGGAGCGGGCTGGACGAGGAGGGGGTGCTGGTCTCCTCCCTGCTGGCAATGGCCGAGCTCCTGAAGACCGGATGCACCTGCTCCACGGACCATCACTACCTCTACCCGGAACATTTCTCGGGCGACCTCACGGCCCTGCAGTTCGAGGCAGCTGAAGCCTTGGGCATGCGCTTTTCGCCCTGCAGGGGCTCCATGTCCCTGAGTAAAAAGAACGGCGGGCTTCCTCCGGATTCAGTGGTGCAGACGGAGGAAGCGATACTCAGGGACAGCAGGCGCGTCATCGAGACCTTCCACGACCCGGACGAGCTGTCCATGCGCAGGATCATACTCGCGCCGTGCAGCCCCTTCTCAGTGACACCGGACCTCATGCGCGAGTCCGCCGGGCTCGCCCGGTCCTTGTCAGTGCGGCTGCACACGCACCTGGCGGAGACAGAGGACGAGAACGAGTACTGCTTGAAACGTTTCGGAAAACGCCCCCTGGCGCTCATGGAGGATTACGGCTTCCTGGGAGATGACGTGTCCTACGCGCACGGCGTGCACTTCACCGACGAAGAGCTCGCGCTTCTCGCTGAAACCGGGACTTCGATCGCGCACTGCCCCTCGTCCAACATGCGGCTCGGCTCGGGCATAGCACGGGTCCGGGAGATGCTCGACCGCCGCGTAAACGTTGGTCTCGCGGTCGACGGTTCCGCCTCGAACGATTCATCCGATTTCGTCGGGGAGATGCGAAACGCCCTCCTCCTCGGACGGGTCGTGCGGGGCGCGGACGGAATGACCGTGGAGGACGTGTACCGGATGGCGACGGTGAACGGCGCGCGGCTTCTCGGTTATAGCAGGATCGGAAAAATTGCCGAGGGCTGGGGAGCGGACCTGGCCCTCTTCGACCTGCACCGTATCGAGTACGCGGGGTCCCTCTCCGACCCGCCCGCCGCACTCGTTTTCGCGGGCATGAATCACGGTGCCGCGTACACCATCGTGAACGGCCGTGTTGCGGTGCGTGAGGGCAGGCTCACGGGTATGAACGAGGACGATCTCTTCGTACGCGCGAACGATGCCTCGGCGCGGCTTACAGGGTGACATCCGCCTTCTTTTACCATGAATGGTCCCGGGATTAGAGAGGAACACGGTGAACAAACGTATCGTCATACTGACCGGGAACAGGGGCGCGGGCAAGTCCACGGTGTGCGTGAAGGTCCGCGAGCTGCTCCATAAGCGCGGTATACCGGTAAGGGGTATCATTTCAACGGGCCTTTTCAACACCCTCGGTGTCAAGACCGGGTTCGAGGCGGAGGACGCCGACACCCGGGAGCGCTGGAGCCTGGGTGTGAAGGGCGACGCCGATACCGGCCCCAGGTACGGGCCCTTCGCGTTTTCAGGCAAGGGTCTCGACCGGGCGGTCAAAGTGCTGTGCGCGGGCCTGAAGAGCGGAGAGGGCGTCGTGATGGTGGATGAGATCGGCCCGCTCGAGATGGAAACCCATGAGGGGTTTTATCCCGCGCTGAAACTGCTGCCCGTGACGACAGCCTCGCTCCTGCTCGTGGTTCGGCCCGCGCTCGTTCTGGCCGTTGAAAAGATTTTTCCAGGCGAAAAAACGGTACTGTACGAGGTCGGGAGGGAGAGCAGGAACCGGCTCCCCGTGCGTATTGCCGATCTCATGGGTCGGGAAGGATAACGGGAACCGGCTTTCCACACGTATCGCGGATATCATGGGAGATTCGGATTCTTTCCGTGGCCGTCCAGTATAGCGTCAAAGCCCCGCGCGTGGGCGGCCCTGACCACCTCGTCTCCCTCTCTCAGCACCGCGCATATCACCCCGATGAGAAAGAGCCTGGTGCCGGCCAGGGGCCGCCGAAAACCCCCGCGGAGACGAATCGTGCAGAATACGGCGCGGCTCATCCCGGAAAGCGTCATGAGCATGTTGTGCGCCACCCCGAGAGCGAGTCCGAGCCCCGCCATGTGCCGTTTTTCGAAGGACGCGATCAGCCGTCTGGTCGATGCCCTCGCAAGGAGCGTTCCGAAAGCCAGGATCAGGCAGAGCGCACGTCCTGACATGTGCAGGCCCGCCTGCAATCCTTCCTGCGAGTAATGAAAAAACCACAGGGATCCGTCACGCTCACCCAGGAACAGCCCGATGACGACGGGCGAGATGATGAGGATCCAGAAACGGCCCCGTGTGAAGAGCAGGCGGCCCTCCCGGTTGAAAATAAGCTGAACCGCTAAAAGGGCCGGAACACAGAAGAGGAGGAACACGGGCCGGAGCGTCACCGCGAGCACTCCGAATACCGTGCAGAGTAGAACCCGAGACCATTCTGTAACGTGCATGTCATTCATGGGTCTTTGCCATCCTTTTCTCCACGGTTCTTCCGATCCGGAGCGCCGCAAGTCCCGCGGCCGCGCCCGCCGCGAGCGACGAGATCAGGAGCGACGCGAGAACGGCCCAGATCGCGGTTTCGGGTATGCCGAGGAGCGTGCTCCCGTCCTTCGCCATCTTCAGGGCCACGTCCGTGAACCGTTTTCCGTACAGGAGCCTGAGCATGATGAAGCGGTGCAGGAAGTTCCAGCCCAGCGCGAGCATTCCGGCCGGGATATGCGCGATACTCTTCCCCCGGAAGAGATCGAGGGCGCCCTCCATGAGCACCGCCTGCATCACGATGGCCGTTATCGGTCCGATCCTGATTCCGCCCGGGCTGAACGCCTTGAGCAGTCCCGTGATGAGCCCGATAAAAACGAGGCTCCCCTTCCTGTCAACGAACCTGCGACCGGTAAGCGCGATAATACATCCGAGCATTCCCGGTATGAGCCCCGCGAAGAAGGTATTTGTGAGCGGGGGGAAGATGATGTGAAGGATCGAGCCCAGGCTCAGCTCGACCACACCCCAGAGTGCTCCGAAGAGCCCGATATACACCCAGTCCCGTGTCCCATACCCGTTCGTTTTTTTCTGTTTTCCCGTCATGCCACGGCCTCCGGCCGTCCCAAGGCCTGCAGCGGTTTTACCGCTCCGTCGGCCGTTATTTTCCCGTTTTCGAGGTGTACGACCCGCTCCGCGAAGCGGCAGACCAGTTTGTCGTCATGCGTGATGATCAACACAGCCGTACCCTTCCTGCTCAGCGACCGCAGGTAGGCCATGAGCATGCTCAGGTGTCTCCAGTCCTGGCCGATGGTCGGCTCGTCCAGTATGAGCAGGGCGGGGTCCGCGGACAGGAACGAGGCCAGGGCCGTTCTCTGCATCTGGCCCACGCTCAGGGAGAGAGGGACCCGGTTCGAAAGCGGTTCCATATCCGTCGCCTTCATGGCCCTTGTCGTGAGCTCGCAGGGAAGATGGAAATTTTTCTGCGCGAAGGACACCTCGTAGAACACACTGTCCGTGAGGAGCTGAAGCGCTGCGTCTCCCCACAGAAGGCCCGTTCTCCGTCCCCTCGGAAGACGCTTCGCCGGTTTCGCCCAGATCACCTTTCCGCGTTTCGGACGATGCAGTCCCGAGGCGATCCGCGCGAGCGTTGTCTTGCCCGCGCCGTTTCGTCCTACGAGCGCCACGAGCTCGCCCGGATGAATGGAAAGGTTTATGTCTTTCAATACGGTACGTCCCCGGTAGCCCGCGCATATCCCCCTCAGGCTGAGCAGGGGCTTCGTTTTATGGGATTTCGCGTGTATGCCCTCCGGAACGTACCGGCCCCATTCCCTCGTGAGCGCGCGCCAGGGGTATCTGAGCCCGAGGGATTCGAACCGCTCCCGCTCATCCTCGACCCGGCCGGGGTCAAGGTCAGCCGCGATCCCGCCTCCGTCCATGAGCAGTATGCGTGATGCGTGCGGAAACACCGCGCCCAGCCTGTGCTCGACGAGCACCACCGTCATCCCGTGGTCCCTGTTCAGGTCCCCCAGCGTGCGCATCACCGCGTCAACGCCGCTCCAGTCGAGGTTCGCGGTCGGCTCGTCGAGCACGAGCAGGTCGGGCTTCATGCTCAAGACCGATGCAATGGCCACCCTCTGCTTTTCGCCGCTGGAGAGCGTCCGCGGGCCACGGCCTTTCAGGTGCGTGATGCCCGCTGCATCGAGCGCGAAGCGAATCCGCTCGCGGATTTCAGAAGACGCGAGACCGAAATTCCGGGGCGCGAATCCCACCTCGTCCTCGACGGTCAGGTGAAAGAGCTGGGAAGCGGGATTCTGGAAAACGATTCCGGCCTTTTGAGGGAGCAGGTGCGGGGAGGCGGACCGGGTGTCGAGCCCGTCCAGCATCACCCTGCCCGACAGGGAGGCTTTCACACGGCAGGGGATGAGACCCGCGAGCGCGAGCGCGAGCGTGGTCTTGCCGCATCCCGAGGGTCCTGCCACGAGAACGAACTCGCCCCTTTCGATATGGAGGGAAATGTCCTTCAGAACGGTGGATGAGCCGTAACGTACCGTGAGGTTTTGTGCCTGGATCATGGAATAGGGCGCTTCCTTCCCGGCCGAGTATCAGTACACACTTAATCCGCGCGGGTGTCTTCTTTTAGTTTATAGTAGTCCCTGTCCGTATCGATGTCTTCGAGAATGCCGGGGTCCTTAACGGGGACCGCGAGGGTCGGGAAGAGGGCGAGAATGTCCCGGAGCGTCGAGGAATCCGGCTCCCTGCGTATGGATTTCAACACCCGGGACGACAGGAGCACGGGATGTCCCTTCTTCCCTTCGAATTTCGGGATGACGATATCCGAGTGCTCGTATTCCAGGAGCGTCTCGTACACGGACGGGCCCACCAGGGGCATGTCACCGAGCGCGATGAAGAACCGCCGGGTTTCCACCGCCTCCGCCCCGGTCTTTATGGAGGAGAACATGCCCCTTTGCCAGCCGGGGTTTCGTACCGTCATTACGCGTTCGTTTCCGCTGAAGAGCGCCTCGAGCTCCCCGGCCCGGTACCCCGTGACCAGAATGACCCTGCCGCAGCCTTGAAGCGCGTTTTCCACGCTTCGCCGTACAACGGTTGACTCCCCAAAGGGCAGGGTCATCTTCCATTCTTCCGTTCGCTTCGACCCGCCCGCCGCGAGCATGACGCAGTCTGAGGAAGGCATACCCCCTCCGTGTGAAAATATACAATCAGTATACCTGCAGAATCGCCTTGAGCCTCGTTACGGCGTACGTGGAAGCCGCGTCCACCTGCGCCTGTTTGGATGCGGCAGTCAGGGAATCTATACCGTACTCCTCGGGTACCGGGTCTTCCGACCCGCACGTGGTGACCACGATCACCTTGTTCCAGTCCTCGACCCCATCGAAGAACCGCTTCACGTCCCGCTTCATCCTCCCGACCTTTATCGCGTGAACGACTACGATCGCGTCCCACTCGTCTTCGCTCGTCTTGCTCAGGTAGGAGAGCGACTTCTCCGTGATCCCGACGCCTCTTCCCTCGGTCTGTTTCCGGATTTGAGCGATAACGTCCTTCTTGAAATCGCTCCCCTGGCTCACGATGAGGACCTTTTTCCTCTCAGCCCCGAGTGCCGTACCCGCAATTGCGGCCGCCGCCGCGCATATAAGCAGGACCAGGGTGAAAATAATCGCAACCCGTTTCATGTTTCCCCTTCCCGTCGGTTTTATTTTTACGTTCCGTCTCTACCGATACGGCTATGGCATCGTCGAGCCGCCTCCTTTTCCTGCGGAGCGCTCCTCCTATTATAATGGATGAAGCCGCATGATCAACGATTTCCGCCCCTGTTCCCGCGGATTATTTAAGTTGTAGGAGGGTTAATGGAGCTTCTCATGATCTTCATTGAATTCATCCTCTTTAATAATGAGATGGCTCCCTCTGAAATAGACTTCTACAGGGGTTTGAATCCCACTACAGTGGTCTCTAAAATTGTCGAAAGAGTTGTTTAAAAAATTGTAAAAATAATTGTTTTATTTTTTGAAAAAAGATATAATATAGGTACCTTTTATTAATTTCAAGGAGAGGGGAAATGGCTGCAAACGAAGATTCTCAGGGACGGGAAATATATAACGACTATCGTCATATATGCTTCCGAAATCAGTGGAAGCTCAGCAAGCAGCACTGGCTTCTTCTCGGGGAAAGTAACGCACTGATCAGGGCCATTAAGAATACACCTATACGTCCGGATTTCAGGAAAGATCTCTACAATGTCGCCTTGATCAGAGGGGCCAGGGCAACAACGGCGATAGAGGGAAACACCCTGACCGAGGAGGAAATACGATCGCTTCGCGAAGGTACGACCGAGCTGCCGGAAAGCCGCGAATATCTTCGAAAAGAGGTGGATAACGTAATTGCAGCACTCTCCACTATCCTGAAAGAAGTGATCGATGACAGGGTCGTGCTTATTACCCCGGATTTGATTCGCCGTTTTCACAGGATGATCGGTGAAGGGATAGGGGGAGCTTTTACGGCCGTTCCCGGGAAGTTTCGGAGAAAAAACGTCATTGTCGGGCCTTACAGGGCCCCTCGATTTGAAGAGGTACCGGGTCTTGTCAAACGGCTCTGTGAATGGCTTCGCAGCGAGTTTCACTATAAGCGGGGTCAATCGTTCAACGAGGCGGTTGTTCAGGCCATCGTCGCGCATGTCTACATCGCCTGGATCCATCCCTTCTCCGACGGAAACGGCCGGACCGCGCGTCTGATCGAGTTCTTTTTATTCGTACGTGCGGGAGTTCCCGATATCGCATCGCACGTGCTTTCCAATCATTACAACCTTACGAGGAGCGAGTACTACAGGCACATTGATCAGGCGATGCGGGATAACGATCTTACCCGGTTTCTGCTCTATGCACTCCAGGGTTTTCGGGACGGTCTGGAAAACGTTCTGGAGGTCATTCAGGAAAACCAGAGACAAATAACGTGGAACAACTACATATATGGGGTTTACGATCGTTGGATCGATGAACAGAATCAGCAGCGCACTGTCGCAAAAAGGAAACGCAACCTGATTCGCAGAATGCCGACCGATAGTTGGATGACGGCTGAAGAGGTATTGAACCTTCATTCTTCCATTTTTAAGGATTACAAGGACGATGAAACAAACAGAACGCTGATGAGGGACCTGTCCGACCTCGTAAATGACGAGCTGCTCGTAAAGGACGGGAAAAAATATAAGGCCAACATTGAGATTCTGCAGGCATTCATGGCGCTGTCATCAATCGATTGAGCATCGTTCTAATAAAAAGCACTCCATCCTTTATTGCCTTGGCAATTTTTTTAAAGAATGTTTCTGCGTATGTAAATATAAACAGTTATGGTGCGAACAGTTCACCCAGCACGGATAATATGGAATCCGACTGTTTCTTGTTTAATTTCCCCAAAGGTTTCATTAATCTCGATTTATCAATCGTTCTGATCTGATCGAGCACAACCTGTCCGTTTTTACCGGAAAACCGGACGGGTACGCGTGTGGGGTAAGTGCGGCCTTTCGTCGTTATCGGGGCTATTATTACGGTCCGGATATTCCGATTCATTTCATCGGGGGATATGATTACACAGGGCCGGGACTTCCGAATCTCACTGCCGATAGTCGGATCAAGATTTACCAGGAATACATCGAATCGTTTTATATCCATTCCCATTCTTCATCGTCAAATGAATGATCCATTTGATCCATCGAGTCCATTAAACCGTCATCATGATCTTGTGCCATAATGGCAAAGGATTCGTTCCAGCCTTCCCTGGGTTTTTGCACCCGATGAATAATAAGCCGGTCCTCATCCACTGAGATTTCCACCTCGTCCTTCAGTTCGGTCTGATCCAGCAGGATTTTTGGGATACGTATTCCCTTTGAATTACCAATTTTTACGATACGTGTTTTCATAGAGGCATCTCCAGGTAATTACATTGTAGCTACATGATTTATCACAGTCAAGCTGTATAGTACCGTTTGTCTTCAATCCGTGGAAGTCGGCGGGATACCTGTCAGATACCGGGGAAAGGCGAATTTACAGCTCTCCGGTTGATAAACGGCGCCCGGTTTTCGGCTGAATCCGCTTATTGCAACCGTGATGCCGTTTTTTCTTGACAGACATTCGGGCATCGGTACACTATACTTATCATAACAGGATAACAAGATAATAGAATAATAATTTTTGCGGGAAAGGGACTATGAAAGAGATTACCTATTTAGAGGCGATAAACGAGGCGCTGATCGAGGAGATGGAGCGGGACGAGCGGGTATTCATCATGGGAGAGGACGTGGTCGTGGGGTACGGCGGCGGCGGCGTGTTCGGCGTCACCAAGGGGATCGCGGACCGGTTCGGTACCGACCGGGTTATAGACACCCCGCTTTCGGAGGTCGCGATCGCGGGCGCCGCGGTGGGTTCCGCCCTGCTCGGGCTCAGGCCCGTTGCGGAGATCATGTTCGCGGATTTTCTGTCCATCATCATGGACCAGCTCGTGAACAACGCCGCGAAGATGAGATGGACGCTGAACGGGGAGTGGGACGTACCGATCGTGTACCGTACCGCGTACGGCGCCGGTATCGGAGCCGGATTTCACCACTCGCAGAGCTTCGAGGCATGGGTCGCGGGCATACCCGGCCTCAAGGTCGTCATGCCCTCGGACCCGAAGGACGCGAAGGGTCTTCTGAAAACGGCCATAAGGGACAACGATCCGGTCATCTTCCTCGAGCACAAGCTTCTCTACAAGCGCGCCTCCGGCCCGGTTCCCGAGGAGGACTACGTGATCCCGTTCGGCAAGGGGGAGATCAAGCGCGAGGGTTCGGATCTTACGATAGTGGCAACCGGCGCGATGGTGAAGCTCTCGATCGAGGCCGCGGACGCACTGGCGAAGAGAGGGGTTTCCGCTGAGGTCGTGGACCCGAGAACGCTGCAGCCGCTGGACGAGGAAATCATCGTGGAGTCCGTGAAGAAGACGGGCAGGGCCGTCATCGTGGGAGAGGCTCCCGCGTTCTGCAGTTTTGCATCCGAGATCGCGGCTATCCTGGCGGACAAGGCCATAGACTATCTCGACGGGCCGGTCAAGCGTGTGGGCTCGCTTTTCACTCCCATTCCCAACTGGATCGAGATGGAGACGTACTACCTGCCGAGCGTTCAGAAGATACTCGATGCGGCGGGCGAGGTAATACGGTATTGATGCGGGTAAAAAAGATATCTGGAGCATGTATATGGTAGAGATAAAGATGCCCGAAGCCGGGTTCAATATTACAGAGGGAAAGGTGGTCCGCTGGTATAAAAAGGCGGGTGAGACGCTGGAGGCGGGCGAGAACGTCGTTTCAGTGGAGACCGACAAGATAACGGTGGACGTGCCTGCCGAGATTTCCGGTGTCTTGAAAGAGATACGGTGCGCCGAGGGGGAAGTTGCTCCTGTCGGCGGGGTGCTCGGCATCATAGATAAAACGGGTGAAGCTGACGCGGCATCTTCGATAACGGAAGATGTGAAAAAGGCGGAACGGCCGGAGGGAACACCATCCGTTGAATCGCCGATACCCGTTACGGCCAAGGCGGGAAAAGGGGGCGGGAGAAGGATCAGTCCCGCTGCCAAGGCCGCGGCACGAAGCCTCGGAATAGACCTGTCCTCGATCCCGTCCGGGACCGGTCCTGCGGGAAGGATAGTGAAGGCGGATGTCGAGGCGTACGCGGTGTTAACACCGGCCGCGTCGGATCGAGTGGAAGAAAAGTTCCCGGCCGACCGGAGGGTCGAGTTTGAAGGGTGGAGAAAAACCCTTGCCGACCGCGTCACGATATGCGTGCAGCAGGTCCCGCAGTGCACCATTATTTCGGACGTGGACGTCACGGCGCTTTCGACAATGGTGAAAGCTCTTCGGGAAAGGGAGAGCGGTCCGAAAGTCAGTTATCTGCCGTTTCTCATGAAGGCCATGGTATCCGGTATCGACGCGGTACCTGAAATGAGCGCGCATTGCGACGGGAAGGGATTCACGGTAAAACGGGACATCAATGTGGGGCTGGTCGTCAACGTCGACGGCAAGCTCATACTGCCGGTGGTGAAGAACGTCCGCGAGAAGTCGGTTATGGACATCGCGGCAGAGACCTCGGCGCTGATCGTACGGGCGCGGGAAGGAACCCTGCAGCCGAAGGACGTGGAGGGCGGTACCATTACCCTTACCAACGTCGGGCCCTTCGGCGTGAATTACGGGACCGCCCTGATCTTTCAGCCGCAGACGGCGATCGTGTGTATAGGCGCGGCTCGGGACATGCCCGTGGTATACGAGGGCAGGGTCGAAATCAGGAAGATGATGGGGTTTAGCGTGACCTATGACCACAGGGTCCTGGACGGCGCGATGTGCGGGATTTTCCTCAAAGAGGTTGGGCGTGTTATACTCGACCTCACCATGCTCGTTACATAGAATTTAACCGGAGGATAGGGGAGTGAAGCTCAGTCACGAAGATTATAAGAAGATGCTCTACTGGATGATACTGGGGAGAAGGATAGAGGAGAAGATAACCGTTCTGTTCAAGGAAGGACGGATGCGGGGGCATCACCATCCCGGCATAGGCGTGGAAGGCATACACGTCGGAAGTTGCTACGGGCTCGGGAAGGACGACTACGTTGTTCCGTCTCACCGGGGAAAGCTGCCCGAGCTCATGATGGGGGTCGACCTGAAGTACCTGCTCGCCGGATACTACAACCGCAGGGAGGGCCTCGGCGGCGGCAGGGTCCCTACCGGGTCCCATATGTACGGCGACATGACGAAGCACGTCATCCCCGGAACCGGAATCATCGGGTCGCTCGTCCCGATCGCGACAGGTGCGGGTTTGAGCATAAAGCTGAAGAAGGAACGCGGGGTCGTGCTCGCGTTTTTCGGGGACGGCGGCTCGAACAGGGGCGATTTCCACGAGGGGCTCAACATGGCCGCGGCATTGAAGCTGCCGGTGGTGTTCGTGCTGCAGAACAACAGCTACTCCATATCCGTATCGCTGAAACAGTCGACGGGGTTGTCAAAGCTTTCCGAGAGAGCAAGGGGCTACGGGATGCCGGGCGTCACGGTGGACGGGTGCAAGGTGCTGGATGTGTATCGGGAGACGGAAAAGGCCGTGGAGCGGGCGAGAAGCGGCAAGGGCCCGACCCTCCTGGAGTGCATGTGGCACAGGTGGACGGGACATTCCATCAGTGACGCCGACGTCTACAGGACGGACAAAGAACGGGCGGAGGGCGAAAGCAGGTGCCCCGTGGCTACGTTCAGGGACCGGCTCATCTCTGAGAAAATTATCACGAAACGCGCTTACGAGGACATGGAAAAGCGGGCGGTAAAAGAGATAGAAGACGCCGTCGTATACTGCGAACAGGAATGCACTGACCCGGATCCGGCGGATATTCTGAGAGGCGTGTACTCGGATTGACGGGCATTACACTTTAAAAAATTAAATAAATCTTGACAGCAATACCGGTTGAAGATAGGATCAAGCTATCTTGTTATAACAACATTAAGTCGTGATAAGGAGAGGACGAATGAAAAGAAGTAGATTGTTTGTCATTATCGCAAGCGTTTTGTTGCTTCCGGTAATTGCGTTCTGCCTGATAGCCGCCGGTGAAAAAGAGGAAAAGGCGGCCCCGGCCGAAGGTGCGAAGGTATTTCACTTCGGTAATATGGTGGCACTGACCGGGAACATGGCGGCTCTCTGTGTTCCCGCCAGCAAGGGCGTGGAGCTTGCCGTGGAAGAGGTGAACGCGGCCGGCGGTCTGCTTGTCGGTGGAGAAAAGTACATGATCGAGCTTCACACCTATGACGGCCGCTGGGACCCGAAGACGGAGGTCGCGGGCGCCATTAAGCTGGTGAATGAAGGATGCAAGATAATTCACTGGATGGGCGGAGCAGGAATCGCGGCCCAGGCTCATACGGAGCCTGCGAAGGTCATCATGGCGGGCTGGGGATTTCCATGGGAATGGGTTCGGGAAGGCATCAAATATACCTTCATCTGGGACAACACCGGTTCGTGCATGATGCTCTATCCCAACCTCATAGGCGGTCCGGGTGCGGACACGCTCTTTACCAACGTCAGCACGGTCGCATTGCTCACCGAGAATTCAGTAATGGCGATCAGTATTCGCGACAAGATGAAGCCGGCGCTCGAAGCCAAGGGAATCAACATCATATTCGACGAGGTAGTGGAGATGGGAACGACGGACTACTCCACGACCATAGCCAAGATCAAGCAGTTGGATCCCGATCTTGTCGTGTCCAACCAGTTCAGCGCGGATTCCATCAATTTCTATCCGCAGGCCGCGGGCGTGGGCTACACGCCGTGGGTCCTGAATATGGACGCCATTATCAGCAGGTCGGCTGAAGCGAAGAGACTGGCGGGTTCGGCCGCGAACGGCATCGTGGAGTACATGTTCGCCATACCGCCCGGAGAGGATGCGCCTGACTGGCTCTATAAGGGGCTGGGAGTCGACAAGGCGAAGCTGGATCACTTCAGTGAAGTATTCCCGGACAGATTTGGAATGGAGAATTTCACCCTTTCTTCCGTTGCGGGTTATTCCTTTGCGAACGCCATGTTTTTCCATCTGCAGCAGGCCGGCACCGTTGATGACATGGACGCCGTCGCAGCTTCTCTCGAGTCGGATATTGTCTATAACGGCGCAATGTGCGGCTGGTCCTTCGGCGAGGACCACATGTATACGATGCGCTACGGCATGGCCCAGCTATGGGACATTGATGAATCAGCAGGTACGTGCAGGGCCGAATATGTCGCGGTCGGTCATCCCCTTGATCCCACTGTCACGGAAAACTGGGACGTATACGTGGGTAAGAGCATAGACGTTACAAAGCCGAGAATAACTGAATAGCGCAGGTGTTATATAACGCGGTGCAGAGGGCACCCGAGGGTGTCTGAGGGTGCCCTCTGTTCTCGTATATTCCTGAAATCGAGCCTGAGACCGATATCGGTCCAATAAGTTATGACGGGGTTGTCCGGACTTTGATTACTGCCTTCGGATACCGGTAATCCCTGAGCCGGCCTGAAATAATCTTTGCAACATCCAGACATGAACGGTATAAGATTTGACTGGTGTTGGTATAACCGAAGTTATATACGGTCTTTATTGATAAATAATAAATTTTGTGGCACGATTATTTTTTAGTGCCCTCGTGAGAGTGTTCCGTTATGGAGTTATTTCTTCAAACCCTGATCAATGGTATTGTAGTGGGCTCCGTTTATACCCTGGTCTCCATAGGGCTCGCCCTGACCTTCAGCATAATGCGTGTCATTAATTTTGCGCACGGCGAGTTTTACATGGTCGGTTCCTTCATGACCTATATGGTCATGCGTTATATAGTGGATAATTTCTGGCTCGCCTCTCTTATAGCCGTAATCATCGGTGCCCTGCTGGGGTTCATTGTTGAGAGAATATTCCGTCCCACCTACGGCAAGGGCATGCTGGTCCAGTTTATTATAGCCCTGGGACTGGTGGTTTTTCTGCAGGAAGCGGTGCTTGCGATTTTCGGGGGACAACCGAAGGCCGTGAGGAGCGTATACCCAACGGTACGCCAGTGGGGTGTTATTTCGGTCACGGATGAGCGTCTGCTGGTTACCGGCGTGAGCCTTGTTCTGGTGATATTTCTGTTCATTTTCCTGACGCGAACCAAGCCGGGCAAAGCGATGCGGGCGGCCGCCTGCAATCCGCTGGCCGCCAGCCTGGTCGGAATAAGCACGCACCGGATGGCCTCCTTTGCCTTTATGGGAGGTATAGCTCTTGCCGCCATAGCAGGGGCGCTGCTGGCACCGCTTTACAGTATTAATCCCTTCATGGGTATGCGATTAACCAGCGTCGCCATGGTGATTATCGTGATAGCCGGAATAGGAAGCATCGGCGGGGCCGCCATAATCGGTTATATCATCGGTATTATGGAAAACCTCTTTGCGGCCTATATCTCGATCGAATGGGCTTTCGCAGTGATGTTTGTCATCCTGCTTATAATACTTGTTGTTAAACCTATGGGACTCTATGGGAAAGAGCGGGCCGGTATAGCGATGTAGAGAACGTTTTACCGCGGTCATTTTTCTCTTCCAGCTCGTTTGATTAACCAGGCATGGGGACCTTGCAATAGGGGGTAAATTGTTAAAAGCTAAGAAATGGCCTCACTATTTAATCGGCATTGCCGTTGCCGGGATTGCTCCGTTCGTTTTCGGACTGGCCGGTTCATTCTGGGTGCACATACTTTTTCTTGTAGCGATTTTCGGTATCATGGCGGTGAGCCTTAACCTCATACTCGGTTATACCGGACAGGGTGACCTGGCGCACGGCGTGCTTTTCGGTATCGGCGCCTATACCTCCGGATTACTGGTGATGAGACTGGGCGTCAATTTCTGGGTAACCATACCCATTGCCGGAATCGCCGCCGTATTGATCGGTTTTCTGGTGGGCTATGTAACGTTGAGACTAAGGGGGGTCTATTTTGCGCTCGCGACCTTCGCATTTACCCAGCTCATGCTGGAGGCCTATATCAACCTGCGGGGCTTAACCGACGGGCTCGAAGGGCTCATGCCCATTCCCATGCCGACGGTAGCGGGTGTAACGCTCGGTTCGCAGCACACGCTCATCTGGGTTTACATAGCGTTCGGGTTTCTGCTTCTTACTGTTTTCGTCACGGAACGGATTATCAATTCCCGCATAGGAAGGGCCTTTATCGCCATTCGTGACGACGAGGACCTGGCCGATAGTACCGGGATCAACACCTTCTGGTTCAAGATGCTCTCATTTTGTATAGCCACCTTTTT
>Ga0180431_10002366_pt1 | contig 25350 bp, 27 predicted proteins | sample SS_ome_11_FD_132459 | JGI IMG/M metagenome (GOLD analysis project Ga0180431, IMG submission 132459) | Hypersaline lake sediment archaeal communities from the Salton Sea, California, USA - SS_1_MS_1 metaG | ecosystem: Environmental > Aquatic > Non-marine Saline and Alkaline > Hypersaline >... | reverse complement strand
GGCATTGGGACAGAATTAACCAGGTCTGATTCTAACATTGAAAATATTATGCAAAAGAGTGATTGAAAATAAAGCCATTTCTCTTCTATCCTCCCTTTTCTGCCTGATTAACCCACCAAACCGTCTTTTATCAGCAGAAAAACCTGCTTCACTTAGATTTCTCAACGTATAATTCTTCAAAAAAAGATAAGGATCCTCTTTCATCCTTGTTATGATCGGTTTCCATTCCAAACCAGTCGATGAGATATTTTTCTTAGGAATCAAAAACAAAGAAACCTCCTCACCAAATGTCCTGATTACTTTCCGTGAACTATAAAACCGATCAAGAGAAAAACTGTCAATTTTTATCCCCCACATAGCTAACAATTTCATTGCTTTATAAAACGCCTTCATCTCAGAATTATTTGAATACCCAAAAGCAACATACATACCCGTATCTACATCAATTACCCTAAAAACATAAAGAAATCCTTTCCCTTTCTTCTTAGGATACGATCTATAATGTTTGGTCACCGTCATAGAATAACCAGTACCATCACCTGAAAAATCACCAGAAACACCTTCATCCCTCAAGAGAAGAACAAAAAGATTATACAAAACCATCCTTACTTCATCATCAGAATACAAACGTTCAATATACTTATAACTCACCGTGACACCGAACAATGGTTCAAACATTCCCAACATATCTTCAACATCACGATTGCTCTTATTCATCAAACGAGCAAAAAGAAACAACATCGTCCGTTTCACAACATCAAGCTTTTTAGACTGCCCCACCTTGGGTTTTGAAAACTTAATCATACCTGCTGCTTGTTCAACATAAACTGGTAGATTCCTCAATCTCTGTTTTACTTTCTCTCGTTTACGTTCCCATTCTGCAAATGGATATGATTTTTCATCCTCTGGAAGAACATGTTCTCTGATTTCATCAAGGACCTCAAGCATATCTTTTGCCATTTTGGCTGTAATCCTCATCCAAATAGTGTAATACATAGAAACCTATATAAAGATATCTAAAGATATCTTATATTATGCGGAAGATTAAGATGACAACTAAAGATATTGTCTTAACAGACAATGTTGAAGTTTTTTATGAGAAAAAAGTAACATCTTTTGGGACAAGTGCAAAGGTCGATGCACCAAAAAAGTATATCGGTAAAAGAGCTTATGTGATCATCTTGAAAGATTGATTATGGAATTCTGTCCCAATGCCGTTTGGTCTATAAAATTTATATACTAAGTCGTCTTATTTAGTAAGTTTAAGGGGGATAATGGATTGAATACTAAAAGAATGAAAAATAGTATGGTATTGGGAGTAGTGTTTCTTTTTATTGTTTCATTTATTAATCCTATGGTAATTGGAAATAAAACTAGCAGGGATATAAACTACGAAGAAGAGTATTATTTTGATAAAATGTTTTTCAATAATAATCAGACTAATTGTTTAGATATTGAAAAGATTACATATGTAAAACAATTTTCATCAACAGAGATAGAAAATAAAAATAATATAAACAAAAAAACTTCTTTAAGTATTTCCCAAGGTCTGATGGATTCGGCTTGGCCTATGAAATGCCATGATAATAGACATACCGGTAGGAGTCCTTATAGTACTGCTGGTAATCCCGATGGTGTTGAGAAATGGAGATTTCATACAGATCATTGGATTGAACAAGGTCCTGTTATTGATAATGATGGTATCGTCTATTTTGCCGATGGTTATGGTTATATCTTTGCTTTATATACCAATGGAACAGTTAAATGGCAATTTGAAACAAGTGGAGGTATTTTATGTTCGACTCCTGCAATAGCTGAAGATGGAACTATTTATGTTGGCGACTGGGATTATTTTCTGTATGCAATCACTCCAAATGGTACAGAAAAATGGAGATTTCCATCTGGTGGCACTATTGCAACTTCACCTGCGATTGCTGAGGATGGGACAATATATTTTGGGACTTTTAGTGAAGGATTTTTTGCATTGAATCCCAATGGTACATTAAAATGGAATTATCATCCTGGTGCTGATGTCCTTTCAGATCCAGCAATTGGAGATGATGGTACCATATATTTTGGTTGTTGGAATAATAATTTTTATGCACTTTATCCAAATGGAACATTAAAATGGAGTTTCCCGACAGGTGGAATTATTAAAGGACCAGCATCAATTGCTGAGGATGGAACAATCTATTTTGGTTCATATGATGACTATCTTTATGCATTATATCCCGATGGTACAGAAAAATGGCATTATCCTATTGGAACTGGTACAGAAACAAATCCTACTATAGGGAGTGATGGTACAATTTATGTCGGTGATGATCGGCTATACGCTATTTATCCAAATGGAACACTTAAATGGGCATTTTATTTAGGTCCTGATACACGTATTCATAGGTCTTCACCTGCAATTTGTGACGATGGGAGTATATATGTTGGAACATTAATTGGGAATGATGCAGGCGGTGAGATTGTCGCTGTTAACCCTGATGGTACTGAACTTTGGAGTAAAAGAATTGCAGATTTGCGTGTTCAATCATCTCCATCAATTGGTGAAGATGGTACAGTATATATAGGGTCTTCATATGATATGGGCAGTGGTTATCTACATGCTTTTGGTATAGGATCATTAATTGTAGATGCAAATGGCCCTTACAATGCACTCATCAATGAGGATATTCAATTTATTAGTACCATATGGGGTGGTATACCACCTTATGAATATAGTTGGGATTTTGGAGATGGAAACACATCAGATGAAGAAAACCCTGTTCATTCATACAGTGAACAGGGTGATTATTTTGTTAATTTAACTGTCACTGATTCAGAAAACAATATATCTACAGATACTACCATGGCATATATTAGAAGCCCACCATATGCTCCAGAAGTTAATGGGCCTTCTAGTGGATATTTTGGTGAAGAATACGATTACAATTTTACCACCATTGACCCAGACGATGACGATATATGGTTGTATATAGAATGGGGAGATAATAGTAATACTGGTTGGATAGGTCCATACAATTCAGGTGAACAAGTAGTAGTAAGTCATACCTGGAGTGAAGAAGGAACATATACAATAAGGGCTAAGGCAAAAGACATCTTTGATGATGAGTCAGATTGGGGAACTCTTGAAGTAACTATGCCAGTAAATCAGCAAGAATCAGAAGAACACCCATTGCTTAGTTGGTGGTTAGAACGATTTCCTTTGTTGTATCAGATATTATCTTGTGTTTTGGAGGAGTTGAATATATGAAGAAATATGTTGTAGTTGGAATTGTATTTTTGTTTGTAATCACATCAGTAACTCCATTAGTTATTGGATTTGATTCAGAAATAAAAGATATTGATAATGAGCTTGAAGAAACACTAGCTAACCTACGTTATATGTGTACATCTCCAGATGGTTTTGATGATGCTACATATGAATATTATAAAGAAGAACTATTAAATAGTTATTCAAAGGATGATACAACGCTTACAGAGCCTGTTGAGACTGTAGTTCAAGTTGATTCTTCTAAAACTGTATCTTTTGGTCCTATGGATTCACCTTGGCCGATGAAATGCCATGACACACATCATACCGGACGGAGTCCTAATAGTACAGCTGACAATCCTCTTACAGAAAAATGGAGATATCACACTGAATGGATAGAAAGTGGCATTATAATTGGAGATGATGGCTCTATATATTTTGGTAGTTTCGATCGTTATGTATATGCATTATATCCCAGTGGTATATTAAAATGGAAATATAAGACTGATATGTGGATTTGGTCGTCACCAGCGATTGATGAAGATGGAACTGTCTATATTGGTTCATGGGATGGCATCATGTATGCCATAAATCCTGATGGTAGTGAGAAATGGAGATTTTCTTCTGGTGATATAATCGATTCTTCTCCTGCTATTGCGGAGGATGGAACTATTTATTTTGGAACAATGGGTCCAGGATATATTGGTAGAGTTTATGCAGTTAATCACGACGGCACTGAAAAATGGCATTATGACACAGGATATTGGATTACTGCAGATCCTGCAATCGGAGATGATGGTACTATATATATTGGCTCAGGTGACCACTGTTTCTATGCCTTGTATCCCAATGGGACGCTTCGTTGGTGTTTTCCAACTGGAGATGCTATTAGAGGGTCTGCATCAATAGCCAATGACGGAACCATATACATCGGTTCCTGGGATGATTACCTATATGCACTCTATCCCAATGGTACTATGAAATGGCGTCATCAAGTCGGATCCGGAACAGAAAGCAATCCCTCTATCGGAGAAGATGGCACCATTTATGTCGGAGGAGACTATCTCTATGCAATATATCCCAACGGTACTCGAAAGTGGACGTTTGATTTTGGAGAAAATATTCATTCTTTTCAATCTTCTCCTGCAATATGTTCTGATGGGATCATTTACATTGGAACGCATATTGGAATTGCTGGTGGTGAAATCCTTGCCGTAAATCCTGATGGAACCGAAAGATGGCGAAAGACAATTGCGAATGATCATGTTGATTCTTCTCCATGTATAGGAGATGACGGTTCAATTTATATCGGCTCATCTTCGGATGAACATGGATATTATTATGGCTATCTCTATGCATTTGGCGAGAACTATGTCAATAATCCGCCTAATAAACCAACAATAACAGGTGAAACACAAGGATACATAGAAGAATCATATGAGTACACATTCACCACGACTGACCCAGATGATGACGATATCAGGTTTTATATTGAATGGGGAGATGATAGCAATAGTGGTTGGATTGGCCCATACAACTCCGGCGACATAGTTACAAGGAGTCATACATGGAGTGAAGAAGGAGATTATACAATTAGGGCTAAGGCAAAAGACATCTTTGATGAAGAAAGCGAATGGGGAACTCTTGAGGTTACAATGCCGGTTAGCCAACAAATAATACAAAAACATCCATTAATTAATTGGTTTTTACAGCACTTCCAAATTCTTTCCCATTAATTAAAAACTTGTTAAGATAATACATTATGGAAGGTTTTTTTCCTTGGGTCCATCATACTCACATTCAACGTTAAACATTTTTCTCATTGGTTTTTCCCTTGTCTGCTCCTCATATACCTGTGCTGTTAAACCTGCAACTCTGCCAAGTAAAAAAAATGCTTTACCAAGTCTATAATCAAATCCCATATCAGAGATAATGGCAGCAATAGCACCATCAACATTTATAGGTAGCTTCCTACCTGATGATATTTCAAGCTCTTTTTCAATAACTTTTGAAAGTGAGATATGATCACCTGAAATATTAAGCTCATCAGCAAGTGAAAACAGTCTTTTTGTTCTAGGATCAGCTGTATGAACTCTATGACCAAATCCAAGAATCCTCTTATGTTTCTCCTTGGATTCTTTTACAAGAAGTTTACCAATCTCATCTATTGATTTATTTTCATCTTTCATCCTAGAAATACCATCTTGAAGAAACTTAGCACCCTTCTCAATAGCACCTCCATGGGCATCACCAATAGATAAAACACCTGCGGCAACAGCAGTAGGGAGAGGAACCCCGCCAGATGCAACAGTTCTTGAAGCAATAGAAGAAGGAGGTGTGACACCATGATCAATACAAGAAGTAAGTATTGCATCAATCATCTTACCATGCTCTTCTGAAGGTAGCTCACCTTTTAAAAGCAGGTAAACAACATGAGGATAAGGTATATTTCCAATCAGATCCTCCTGCTTGTAACCAAATGTTACAAGATGATTAGGCTCAACTTTAGTAATTTTACTTTTCCAAGTCATTATAATCACTCTTTAACTCTTTTAATAACATCAAGTACTGTTCCATCAATCCATTTAGTCATACCAATTATCTCATCACCAAGATCAAGCTCAGCAGGGCCACCAGTTGCCTCATAAGCAATGTTTTTTAAATCCTCAATTGAGACAATATCAATAACTCCTTTTACTTTTTCAACTAGATCCTTTCTTCTTGGATTAATAGCAATTCCATGATCTGTAACAATAGCATCAACAACATCACCCGGAGTTGTAATTGTTGTAACATGTTCTCTAACTATTGCATTTGTCTTACGGTAAACAGGTGCAGATATTATACAAAGAGATGAACCAGCAGCGGTATCCTGATGACCACCAATTCCATGTAACAATCTTCCATCGCTATGAGTATTAACATTTACATTAAATGATGTATCAACCTCAGTAGCACCAAGGACAACCGTATCAAGACCATCAATAGTCCGACCTTTAGAAGTTGGATCTGCATAATGACCAATATCTGCAGGAAGTCCTAGATCTTTTTGAATATATTTTACAGAGTAATCATCAAAAACCTGTGAATAATAAATATTTTTAACACGCCCTGCCTCATAGATATCACATATCAGCTTTGTTAGACCGCCAGTAGCAGTTGAGGCAACAACGTTTTTTTCCTCAAGTCTTTGATCCAAATATTTCATTGCAGCAAGAGAAATACCTCCCGCTCCAGATTGAAAGATCATGCCATCTTTTATAAGACCTGCGGCATCCATTAGATCAACGCAGCTATGAGCGATTTGAAGCTTCATAGGATCCTCAGTTATCTTTGTTGTACCTGACATAATTTTTTTAGGATCTCCAATCTTATCAACCTGTGCGACATAGTCCACATGTCTTTCTTGAACTTCTTGCTGTAAACAAGGATAGTCTACTATGTTATCAGACACAACTATTACATGATCTGCACACATCGCATCAACTTGAGAATATGAAATTGGCCCAAAGGCACTTTCACCCAAGACACCAGTGCAATTACCTCGTTCATCAGCAGCAGAAGCAGCAATTATTGCAATATTTACATGCAATTCATCAGTTTTAACAGCACCCCATCTTCCACCATGAGATCGAAGTACAACAGGGAAATCAAGTGGGTGTTTTGAAACATAATCACCTACAGGTCCATTGATGCTACCCTCGATTCTATTTATAGTTCCATCTTTTATAAAATCAACTAAAGGTTCATGAACGGGAAACATAGCAGTTTGGGCCATACGAATATTTTTAACACCAAGCTGGGCAACTTCTTCAAGAGTTTTTTGGATTACAAAATCACCATTTCTAAGTTGATGATGAAAAGATAAAGTATCCCCATTTTTTAAACCACATTTCTTTAAAGCATTTTGAAGTGATGTGACTTTTGAACAATAACTATGTTTTTTAGCACCAGCAAATGGTTTAAGTTTTCTACCAGCAATTTCTGTTAATATATCTCTACCTGCAGAGTTTTTTACAATCATACATCTACACCAAAGATTTTTTGATTTGAAAATCAATAAAATCACAGTGATTAACAATTATTGCCTCGGGGCTTCTTTTAGTTTTATCGCCCTCATGTGAATGTGCATAAATTATGTGAACAACCTCATCTGGTAGACCCACTTGCCAGGCAAGTTTTGAACCAGATACCGGATGTCGGAATACTTCACCATACTCACTTTTTACAATTTTTCCATTTTTCCTTTCATATTCAACTATTTTACCAACATCATGTAAAATAGCTCCAGCTATGAGATAATCCAAGTTTATATCTTCATCGCGTTGATCATAAACTGCTTTTGCAAGAGTAGTAATTCTTTTTGTATGCTCTATTAGCTGACCTGAATCCTCAAATAGTAGTGTAAAAGGTATTTCATCAAGTGAGTTCCATCCTCTAATATCTACAGCTTTTTTCCATACTTCAATAACCAGGTTTTGTAATTCAGCGTCTTTTATCCACTGTAATTGTTTGGAAAAACATTCTTTAATATCATTTTTTTCGATCATGATATCCTCCGTTTATAATTTTGTGGGTAATAAATCTCTCCAATATAAAAATATGCTCTCTTCTGGTTTTGATAACAATTGTAAAGAAAAGTATTAATATACTATAATTTAAACAATTATATAAATATAATATACCTTGGTGGAGAATGCAGCTGAAATTAAAAAAGATTGATGCCATAATCGTGGCAGCATTGATAATAGTCTCAGGACTTTTTTTATACAAAGCAGGCTATATAGACTCTCCTGTACCAATAGGGCCAACACCACCACCTCCACCACCTATTGATGAAAATGAAACAGAATTACCAACTCCACCAGCTTCTTTTATACCTTCTTTTAGAAGGGATGTTTCACCAGAGGATGAAGGAGTACATTATGATAAACTTAGAATCGCCAGGGAATGGTGGTACTTTGGAGCTGTTTTTTCAGATGAAGAAAGCGAACTAAAAGACTGGTCTATACAGATAAGTTTTAACCACATGGCCCGCGGAGATTTAATTGGAACATTAAAACCAGATCTTCTTGTAGTAAATCTATATGGGCCAGATGGAGAAACATTTGGAGGAATGATCAACAAAAAAAGATATCTTGGAATCCTTAACACTGGTACATTAATTGCAAGCTCACCTGGTGTATCTGTAGAATTTGAAGACTCATGGGCAGAAGGGTCATATCCAAATTGGCATGTTCATGCTGAAGATAAAGATATAGATGAATCAGCTGAGATTATTATTGACTTGGATTACAATTCTGATTCTCTACCAATATGGACTATTGGAAACAGAGCATTTGATGAATCAAAAAGTAGCATTGCAAACTATCTATTCTCAGGTTGTGAGGTATCTGGAACAGTTAAAATTAATGGAGAAGAATTCTCAGTTAAAGGAATTGGACATCACGAACACTCATGGACTCCAAAAGCTATAACCCTTGGAGTAATAAACGGCTGGGATTGGTTTAACCTAGTACTTGACAACGGCTGGAGTGTATATTCAACAACATATTATCCAATGCCTCAAGCAATAACAAGTAAAACAACATTGATTAATCCACTAAGTACATTATTAATAACCACTGATAACGGTGAGACTTTTACAGAGCTAAGAAATGTGGATTTGAAGATAACAAGACAAGATGAACAAATCTTTCCATTTGTAAAAATGCCTACAGATTTTGAAATAGTAGCACAACCAAGTTTTAACCCAATATATGCAGTCAGTCAGGCATTATTATTTGGAACAAGTACAGAACTTGATGTTGATATTGAAGTAGAAAACTCAATAAATAAAGTATGGAAATTTCCAACTTATCTAGGCATGAAAACTAGCTCATGTGAAATCGAAGGAACACTATCATGGTCAGATGAGGAAGGAGATCATAATATTCCAATAAATGGAATAGGAGTAGCCTGGAGTATGAGAGCTTTACTATAATTAATCTATTTAATATCAACAGATGCATTATCTGCATCTAAAATAACTGTATCTCCATCATTGATTTTCTCAATTTCAATCTGATCAACACAAGGAATACCCGCAAGAATAACACCCGTGGCAACAATTGTTTCAGTTTCTTTATTAATAATGCCCTTAGGAGCTACATTATTCTTCTTAAGCCCATATATAACATATGATCCAACAGTTGATCCCTTTCCACAAGGGAAAACCAATATTTTATCTGTAACACATTTTCCCTCAAGTGGATGACCTTTCTCAATAACAATCCCTGTTTTTGCATCAATACCGCCATAAAAACCAATTGGATCTGGTGATACAATTGCTTCTCCTTCAACCTTTCCAGGAGATATCATTCTTCCTTTCATAATTGCACCTCAATTAATTTATCAATATTTGCAAAAACCACATCTTGTTTACAAAATCCAGGTAGATAATTAGCAGCTTTACCTGAATTAACACCAGTTGTCTTATACCCCATATCTTCAATAGGTGAAACAACCATACAGGTATCAGCAACAATATGTCCACCTGCTTTTTCTATAATCTCTGTAAAACCCATTCTATCTGATGCTTCTTTCATCACCCGAGATGTACATATCCAAATTGGTTTTTTCAAATGTTTTCCATCAAGCTTATTTGAAAGTGCTGAAATCTCTCTAAGAGATGCATGTGGGCAACCAAGTATTACTACATCAGGATTCTTACCAGAGCTAAGCTTTTCATATGTCTCATTTAGTTCTTTTTTTGAAACATTAATTGTTTCAACCCCATCTTTTTTCACAAGATCAGCTTCAGGCGTTAAATCTTCAACATGATAAAGAGCAACAGCACCAGATGCTGCCATAGCTGCACCAAGAGCTTTTAATTGATCTGTATTTGCATCTTTTATACCTGAAAAATATGGGATTTTGTTTTTTACCTGTTTACCAACAAAATATCCAAGTGCACCAAAATCAGAATTAAATTCTAGATTAGTATCAACTTTTATTTTAATTGTTGGTTGTCTTTTTTCCCATATATGAAGTCCATAATTAGGGGTTCTACCACAAATTGCTGCTGCAAGTGCAGAAGGACCACCCTCACGATTAGTTCTAGCGCCAATTACTGAATTTGAAAATGAAACAGCAGAGGATTCTGACCATGCAATATGTTCCCTAAACCTTGGTAGATTTCCAGCTAGATAAGGGGTACAAGTAGATGTTACAACAATACCCATCTTTTTAAAAGCATTCATAATTCGGAGCTGGTTTTTAGCAAAATCCTTTGGAAAACCAATTTTTTCCCAATTTTCAAGATCCATTCCTGCTGGATTAAGATATGTTAAAACCTTTACTTTTGAATTTTTTAAAGCCATATCCTCCAAAAACTCTGTGCCTGGATCACCAATAGATTTATAGGACACACCCGCTACTTGAACAGATCCCACTGGAATCATTTTATCTGCACCGTATATATCTCCAAGTCGGACAAGCAATCTGAATAATCTTTCCATTACTTCTCCTTCATCTCCATTAAGTATCTTTTCTTCATCTTTTGTTAAATACATTTTATTAACTCCTTACAATTTCCAACCAATATATCTATTTCTTCTTTTGTTGCATTATCTATATGAACTCCGCCAATAACAACAACTTTTGTTTTATATTTTTTACATGCAAATTCTGCTATTGGTTTTAAAACAATATCATCATAATGCCCATTTATTCTTATAACCTGAGGTTCTTGCTTTGGCTCACAAATTACAACCCCGCCGATATGAGGTTTTTGTCCTCCTCCAAGAATAAATATTAAATCCTTACCGGTCTTTTTTTCTTCAAGCCAGACTTTGTATTTCCCTTCACCTGAGGTAATCATCAAGATCAACTTTTTTATATTTTACAATCTCATATTTACTTTTGTCTATATGAGATGGAATAGTTGCATCAAATCCAATTTTTGTTGTAAGTGTTTTCTTACCTGGTTCATGTTTTCCAGATGGATCAAGTGAACTACCTGGTTGATCAGGTTTAACAATCATGTCATTATCCCCTTGAAATCTTGTTGCCATTGCCCATTCAACAGAGTTTGGATTGTAAATATCAACATCTTCATCAATAATCGTAACATGTTTCATACTTTTATGTCCATTAAATGCTGCTTCAATTGCTTTTTTTCCATCATCTGGATTCTTCTTTTTTATCTGAACAATTCCATGAAGCCAAGAGCCGCCTCCCATTGTTACAAGCACGTTTTTACAATCAACTACTTTACTTACTTCGTCATAAATCGTTGGTTCTTTTGGCATACCCATAAGCATTTTATGTTCAAGTCGGCCTGGTATTAAAGCCTGATACATAGCATCTTTTCTATGGGTTATACAATCAACAACAAACACAGGTTCCTGGCGTTCAAAATCTCTTGTTTCAGTAAGATCAACAAAAGGCCCTTCACGATCAAGATCTCGTGTAATCCTTCCTTCAAAAACAAATTCTGATTCAGCTGGAACCTCAAGATCTTTTGTTATACATTTCACCATTTTTGTCTCATCAAGTGCATTTGCAATAGAAAATTCATCAACACCTGGAGGTGGACCAAGAGATGCAGCAACCATAACTGCAACTGAGTTACCAACGCAAACAGCCATCTCAATATCCCCATCAATCTTATCATATGTAGTCCTTGTCTGTCTTTTTTTAATAAGTCTTGCCGTAAACTTGTTTTTACCAATTTCCATTAATCTATGATAACAAACATTTCTACCTGTCTCTGGATCTTTAATTGTTGCAACAGTTGCAGATCCATATCTGCCGCCATCCCCATCCAGATGAAAGAGAAGAGGTATTTTTGATAGGTCAGGATCCTTAATTACTACTTCTTGGCATGGAGCATTATCAACAATTTCAGGTTCTTTAGGATTTCGAAGTGCTTCTACTAGTTTAAATAAAAGTTTATCTTTTGTTGTACCAAGGCCTTTTGCAATGATATCTCTATCTGAGGTGATCCCTCCAAATATTTTAAATGGATAACCTTTGATGTTATCAAATATTACAGGCTTTTCGTTTAGAGAGTATATAATATTTGCAATCTCATATTCTACTGATACTTCTTTTTTAATACGAACTAATTCATTTTCTTTCTCTAGTTTAGTTAGAAAATCTCTAAGATTCATTATTTAACACCACCCAGAGAGGCACCAACAACAGTTTTTATTGTTTGATAACCTTCTTTTTCAATCGCGTTAGCTACTTCCTCTTGAAGTTGTTTGCCTGGAGTTAATGCAATCATATTTCCCCCCAGTCCACCACCAGTAAGTTTTGCTCCATAAGCTCCTTTTTCTCGAGCAATATTAACTAGAAAATCAAGATCTTTTGAGGATACTTCTATCTGTTGTAAGAGTTTATGGTTTTCATTCATCAATTTTCCAACTTCTTTAAAATCTCCATCTTGAAGAGCATCTTTTGCAAGATATGTTATATTTTCTGCTCTATCAAATATTTCTTGATATTTTTCTGGATTTTTTTCTTTCCTTTCACGTACACCTGCAACAGCTGCAACTGTGTTTGCTACTTTGCCTGTGTTGCCAATGACTATCTCAACTGGATTTTGCATAGATATTTTGTCAATAACATTTGGTTGCCCTTTCTGAAACCATATTAGCCCTCCAAATGTTGATGCGGTATTATCAACACCCGATGGAGTTCCATGATATCCCATTTCGCCTTCATATGCAATATCATTGATTTCGTCATCTGAGAGATTCATATTAAAATAATCTGAGAGAGCTCTTGCAATAGCAACACATGATGCTGCACTAGCGCCAATTCCACTTGCACAATAAAGATTTCCTTCTAATGTTATTTGGAGGCCATTTTTTAACACATCTATATTCATTTTTTTTAGAATTCTATCCAGTGAATCATTTTGTTGGTCGATTTTGTCTTCTTTGTAGTTTGGTGTTGCATTTCTATTGTCTACAAGTTTGATTTCTTTTTTATCATATGCTTCTATTTTAGCTACAGTATATTTGCCTACTGCGGAAACAATAGATGGTATACCATAGACCACAAAATGTTCATTAAATAGTATGGCTTTTCCAAAACCAATGCCTTGTCCTTTCATACTAATCCCATTGAAATCTTCAATTTTTTTTTTGGGGTACAATACTAAAAATAGTATATTATTTTTATGCATGAAAAAAAAATATGCTATTAATTTATAAATAAATCAGAATATTATAATAATAGATCTTAATTTCTCCTTATAATAACCAAAATTAGTTGTTTTATTTTTTTGAAAAATATATAAAAGGGAGAAATGCTGATTTAATCGCAAGTACAAAAAAAGGAATCGGATCTGAATAATCAAATACTGCATACTCTTTTTTCCCTTTATATGAAACAATCCACTTATTAAATGTTAAATTTGCTTTTCTAATACTTTTTATTGATGATTTAAAATCATCAGGGAAATAAAGCCATTTAATTACTTTCTTAGTTTGCTGTTTTTTTTCTATTTCCTTTCCAATAGCATCTAAATATGCTATATATGGTATGTTAATACCACATCTTGAGGGTAGGCTATTTTGCATCCATATACGTGGATTTATTTCTATTATTTTGAATAGATTGTCCCTTGGATCTTTTACAAACTCTGCATCAATTACTCCAAAATATTTCATACTTTGTATAAGAGGCGAGATTAGCTCTTTAAGTTCTTTAATCCAGATGTTTTCAATAAAACACCCATTTCCAAAACTGTGTGGCCACTCTCTTATTCTCCTATACATAAAAACTCCCATTGATTCGTGTTTATGGTTGTAATATGCATTAAGACCGTATTGATCATTTATTTTTTTTGGAATTATTTCTTGAATTACTACTTCATGGTCCTTTGATTTTGCCTTTTCATAAAAATATTTGAGTTCATTTTTTGATTTTGCGGTAAAAAGCTTTGTATTAAAATCTGAAACAAAATAACTAGAATAAACAGGTTTGATAATACAAGGAAAATTTATTTTTTTAGGGATTTCTTTTATATCCTCAGAAAAATAAGTTTTTGGATGAGGAAGATCTTTTTCTTCTAATAACTTGTAAAAATTCTTTTTATTTACAATCCTATTTACAATATCTAATTTTGCAGATGTAAAAATAAAATATTTTTTTAGTATCTCTTCATTTTTTAATATTGCAATTGTATCTGTATCACTAATCGGTAACAAGACGCCTTTTTCATTTAGTTTTTCTCCAATTTCTAAAAGAAAATTGATATATTCTTTTTCATTTTTTTTTGGATCAGGACAAATTACACCTTGGGTATATTTTGAGTAAAAAGAAAGCTGATCCTTTTTTGACGCAACTACTAATGATGGTATTCCCATTCTTCCTATATTTCTAACAACACCAAGACCTGATGTTAGATAACTTCCTAGAACTATTGCCAATGGTTTATCAGCCTTTCTAATAGCATTAGTACATCTTTTAGGAATCATATGATTAATCATCTTATAATTTTATAAGCTAATTATATTGAGGTTTTAATTAAATAGTTAATCAAATAAACTAAATAAACTTAAAATAATACCAATTAAAATGAAAAATGAACTAAGAAATGATATTCTTGTTAAAAGAAATTCATTGTCAAAATCAGAGGTATTAGAAAAAAGCTTAAAAATAAAAAACCAACTTTTTTATATGAATGAATTTAAAAATGCAAAAATGATTTTATTTTATGTATCATATGGTAATGAGGTTTATACTCATGAAATGATAAAACAGAGTATTTCTAATGGGAAAAAAATTATAGTTCCAAAATCTGATACAAGTAATTATTCTTTGGTTCTTTCAAGACTTATTAGTTGGAATGATTTAGAGTTAGGTGCTTATAATATTTTAGAACCAAAAAAACAATCAATTAGAGAAGTTGATCTTGAATTAATTGACCTCATTATTGTCCCAGGTGTTGTTTTTGATGCAGATGGTAATCGAATTGGTCATGGGAAAGGTTATTATGATAGATTATTAAAGGATGCTAATAAGTTATCAATAGGTCTTGCTTTTGAATTTCAAATAGTAAAAAATATTAATGCAGAAAAGCATGATGAAAAAATAGATATTATTGTAACTGAGGATAGAATAATAAGAAGAAAAATGTGATATAATGAGAATAACTGCTTGTCCTAAATGTGGTAGTAAAAATATATCTATGGGTACAATGGGATCAGGTGTTACTTTTGGGATTACATCCTGGAATGAGACATGTAGAGACTGTGGATATCAAGGTCAACCATTAGTCTTTGATTCGGAAAAAGAATATATAAAATTCTTAAAAGAAGTAAAACATAAAAAGGGAAAAAAATCAACAGAAAAAAAAGAAAAACCTTCAGTTGAAGAAGAAGTAGATGATCTTATTAATTGTGCTCAAAAAGACAAAGAAATAATTAATATACTTAAAGAATGTGAAAAAGAAGAGGTAAAAAAACCAATTTGGCCGAAAAATAAAAAATGGTGGCCTGAAATTGTTGTATCATTAATAATTGCAATATTTACATATTTTTCAGGAGTTAGATATGAATCGTCATTAATGGGTATTGAAGTAGCAATTATCTACAATATTTTTTATTTTATTGTAAGTTTTATTATTTTCCTTTTTATGATAATTGCATTAGAATACATTATAAGAGCAATCATTCGTTTTTTTATTAAAGCAAAATAAAATACATATTTGAATCTATTAAGTTACAATTTGTTTTAATTTTTCTTTTTTAATTGCTTTTTTAATTTCCATAGCAATTCTTTCTCCATAACTAATAGAATCACCATAAAGATATCCGGAATGGGGTGTAAATCTTGTTAGAGGGCTACCAGGTATTCTCATTGATACATCAAAAACAACCATCTCTTCTCTTCCTTTATCAGCTGCAATTGCTCCCTGAAGAGCAAAAGGTCCAATAATACCCGGCGGGCATTCTTTTTTTGTTGTGGAAACAAACTTTTCTCCAAGTGTAAATATCTTTTCAATAATTGATTCTTTTGTTGTTGCAGCTATATGACCTGTTTCAATTATTTTTGGCTTCATATATTTTAATACTTCAAGTTGTTCGTTAGCAGGAAGTCTTATTAGTCCATCTAGATTTGTTTGTCTGCGTGTATCAGTTCCCATAATCTCAAGTTCATCATCAACTGCAGAATAAAAATAATTAAAATTAACCTGTGCACCAATTATATATTCTTCAATAACCGATTGTTTAAGAGAATCCTTTGTAATCATCTTCTTTTTCAGAAGCTCATCAGATTTCTTTTTATAATCATCATAACTAGTTGCATAAAAAAAAGCCCGCTCATAACCTCTGATAGCCTCATTAACTTTTACTATTACAAGACTATTAATTTCCTTTGGTGATTTGAATATCTTAGGAAATCTAATACCTGCTTTTTCCAAAAGATAATACTGGTTTTTTGGTACATCTCTTTCTTCAAGTTTTAACATAGAACGCGTACCATATAATGGAACAACAAAATTGTTTTCAATATCATGAAAATCAAAATAAACCCAGAAATATCTATTATGGATAAAAATTGTATTTAGTTTCCTTAAATGTTCTTGAACCTCTGGTTTTGTAATATTTGAAAATTTATCAAGAATAATTGTTTCATCAATACAACCTCTACCATCTTTTCGAGTTTTGTAATATTTTGTATATGTTTTCTCTCGGCCTTTTTGACACACAGCCAGAGTTTTAAAACCATGTTTTTTAGCACCACGACATACATCAAGTGCAGAATGACCACCAAGAACGCCTATTGTAATATTATCTTTATCATAGGAATCTATTAGCTTTTGTATATCATCTCTTTTTATCATGATAGACATCTCCATATTTTATTAATTATTTGAATTTTGGTCTTTTAGAAAGATAATCAGAAATTGGAAGTGGTTCTTGTGGAAAACCTTTTGTAAAATCATCAATTAAATCAAATATTTCATTAATTGAATATAATTTTGAATTATCTCCAATATTTTCTGATCTAAACCTTGGATTATATTTTTTACTTTCTTTTTCTTTATCACCAATAACAACTATTATTGGAATCCATTCTTTTTCAGCATCACGTATCTTTCTACCAACACTTTCCTCTCGATCATCAATATCTATTCTTATGCAGTGATATTCTGATTTTTTGTTTATCTCATCTATAAAATTATTACAATCAGAGATAAACTCATCTCCAACTGGTATTAATCTGATTTGAACAGGTGATAACCAAATTGGAAGCATTGGTTTGATTCCTTTACTCATCTTTATTGCTTCTTTTTCTAGTAAAGCATACATAACCCGCTCAATTGCCCCTGAAGGACTACAATGAAGTATCAATGGATGTTTCTGCAAACCATCTTTATCTGTAAAATCAATTCCATAACGTTCCCCGTTTTCAATATCAATTTGATCAGTACTTAACGCAGATGCTTTATCTGACATATCAACAAAGTTGAATTCGTATTTTAAAATAAAATAAAAGATTCTTTCATCCCACATTTCAATTAAAACAGGTTTTCCAAGTTTTTTTACTAGATCAACTAAAAAATCCTTATTTTTTTCATAGAAATCTTTAGTTGTTCTTAAAGCCATTTCTATATCTTTGTTTTCAATTCCTAGATTTTTTAAAACACTGAGACATAAATCGTATCTTACTTTAAATTCATCAATAGCCATATCCAAGTCAGATGTAAAAGCATGTACATCTGGCATTGTAAAAGCTCTAAGTCTACGAAGACCAGTTAGTTCACCAGATTGTTCTCTTCTAAAAGAATAACGTGTTAATTCATATATTTTAAGCGGTAAATCCTTATAGCTGATAGTTGCATCATGAGCCATTAAGAACTGTCCAAAACAAGCTGCAAATCTTAAAAAAAAACTTCTTTTATCACTTTCAATTTGATATTGTCTTGCGGGAAATCTCTGCAAATATTTTGAAAGGGTTGGATGATCCATATCATACATAATGGGGGTTTCAACTTCAAGACCCCCATAATCAATTACTCTTCTAGTGACATATCTTTCAATTAATTTTTTAATAAGTCTACCCTTTGGATAATACCTCATGTTTCCCGCATCAGAAGCTGGTTCATAATCAGCTATCTCCATTTGTTGCATTAATTTAACATGAGGGGGTTCTTGTTTTACTGCTCTTGATTTTTCTTTCTCATAAAATGCAAATTTCTTTAAATTATCATTCTTGCTAAAATCAAATTCTCCAACATCATGAAGAGTTCCATCTTCTGTTAAAATATGCCAATATGAACTAAGTTTTCTTTCTTTTTTTAATGAATCGGTTTCCTCACCTACGGGTATGATCTCTCTTGATAGCTCTGAGAGAGGATGGCCTTTACATGATATTTTAAATGATTTATACCAACCAAATGGTGATCGTTTTACATTAAAATCTTTATTTTTTAATTCATACTCGAGTTCTATTAGTATTTCTTGAGCCTTTTTTGGGTTTGCTAGATTTGAAGAAAGATGCGCATATGGATAAATCATTATGTTTTTTACTTTTAGTTGTTCAGCTGTTTTTTCAATTTCAGAAACTGCTTGGGATACTGCTTGTGCTGTGGATTTTTCATCAATCTTTTCAACAGCTGTAAAAACTGTGAGGGCTTCTTCTAATCTTCCTTTTTTATCATCAGTTTTTTCAGGATTTTTTATTGCTTTATCTTTGACTTCATATTCAATATAGTCACTATGGATAAGTAATAGTTTCATGGAATCGAACTGTAAAACAAATTAATGTTCTTAAAGATAATGATTAAAATTGTAATGGGGGAGGCGGCGGAGGTGTTAAACACCGCACTAAAAAATCTTAAAGTTACACTTGCAATCCCATCTCTCCGCCTATAAAACAAATACGATATTTAATATAAGAAAGTTTCGGAAAAATTATGTTTTATATCTGTTAAATATTATTTTTAAATAAATTAATAATATGTGCTATTAAAATAAAATCTTTTAATCTAAAAATCCCAATGCTTCCTCAATTCTACCCATCTCAATTCCAGTTGTAAGATTACCAATAATAGCGCCCTTAGAATTTGCCACAAGACCACTACCAATCATTGGATGACCATGATTAACTGTACCAATCATTACATCAACATCTAATAAATCTTCAATAATACTTTTCTCATCATCAGTAACTTTTGGATGACACAGACATCCTTTATTTGTAACAACTGCTGCCATTCCAACAGTTTTTAATGAAGCAATAGTGCCTCTTTTAATGGGCACCTCAAGGGTTTCTTCAATTTTTTTCAAAGAATAATCCTTTATGTCAGGATGTATAAGACCCCCATGATCATTAACAAGTATATCATTTCCAGCAGCATTAATAACATCTTCAACAACAAAAACATTAAGCCCTGTTTTTTCAATCAATGACAATGTTTCTTTATCAACAACACTTGTAATAACAGCTCCATTTGAATTAAGTGCCATAAGTGAGCCAATAATTGATGAATCAGCAATAGTCAGCTCAACAAGGGAAACATCTAAAGCTGAAGATATCTTTTTTTTAACTTTTTTTAAAAGTTGTTTCTGTAAAAAGATAACAGCATCATTTGCTCTACAATAAATACCTACATTTGGATTCTCATTGAAATCCAACAACTCAAACATGATGCATTCACTTTTTCTTTTTTGATTTTGTCGAGGTAGCCTTCTTTTTAGTAGCTGTAGATTTTTTAGCAGGAGTTTTTTTCTTAGAAGTTGTTTTCTCTGATTTCTTCTCAGGTTTTTTCTTCTCTTTCTTTTCTCCTTTTTTCTCAGCAGGTTTCTTTTCAGATTCCTTTTTTTCCTTTGGTGCTTTTTTCTTTTTAATCTTTACTTCACCATCTGCAGATGGGCTGATATCATAGTCGTCAGCTCCAGCAACACCTAAATCTTCACCTGCTTCTTCCTCTTCTCTTCTAAGTATTGGTGTTTTCTTCTCTTTTTCTTCTTTCAATAGCTCACGACGTGATTTTTTAACACCTAACTCTGGAATTGTAGCTTCAACAACACCATCTTCAAATTTTACAGCTCTAACTCGAATTTTACTTGGAATCTTATATTTACCTCTAGACCAAAGTTCTTGATTAAGAGAGTCATCTATCCAGACATTATCTGAATCAACTTTCATATGTTTTGTGAGAAAACTACGAACTTGTTTAACAGCTCTTGGAGCAGCAAGAGAGGATCTACCGATCTTGGCTTTTCTAAGTGGTATCACATAGATTCTTTCAATTTCTTTCTCTGATTCTTTTTCAGCCATAAAAATCAACCTTTCTTAAGTTTCCCTCTACGCCAGTTCCTTGTCTTAGGGTGCCTTGTAAAACGTCTATTAGTACGAATCATAACCCACGCAGGAACACGCCTATTACTTTTTGTAGCCTTCTGTAAACGAAGCTTCTTACCCAATGATTTATGTGTTGACATTTAAAACACTCTTCTTCTGATTTTAATATCTCTTTTCTTAGGAATTAACTTTGAAAGTAACTCCCGTAACTGTTCATCATTTATTTTACTTTTGAGCTGACCTGATTGAGCAAACATGATAAGTTGATTTTCAACATTTTCTGCTTGATCTGGTCTAGCGATCTTGACTCTACCTAAACGCTCTCTTGCTTCATTTGTTAGAATCTTTCTAAGAATTGCCTTTTTTTGTTCATCAAATTCCTTCTTTTCTTCTTCTATAGCTTCTTGTGAGCCTATTTGTTGCTTTTGTAGTTCTAACATTTTTTTTTTGCGAATGGCTTCTAATTCATCATCCATAATTTTAAAGCCTCAAATCTAGTGAAATAATTTATAACTAATATTTTTTTAATTCGGGATAGTAATCTAAAAGACTTTTCTTAACTTCAAATGAAGTATTGTCTAAAAATGATGTTCCTTTTGGTGTTAAAATCCGTCCTTTTCCTCTTAATTTAGTTACATATCCTGCTTTTTCTAATTGTTGTAAAGCATGACGTACAACAGCTCCACTACCACTTCGTGCTTTATAAGGTTTCGATCCTTTATCTCGCTTGCCACCATATTCGTTTTTAAGATGCTCAATGCCTATACCATTTTTTATATAGATTTTACGAAGAATAGAAGCGCATCTTGTATGCCACCAGTTTTTGTCCTCAGGTGGATTTTCTTTGGAGACACCTGTTCGCACAAAATGACTCCATTCAGGTGGAACTATCTCTTTTTCACCTTGTAATTTTTTTGTAAGAGCATCAATCAACTCTTTTGCAGGAACATCAAATGCTGTTGTCATATTAATTCTCTTCCGTTGTATATAAAGCAGGGTATCGGTAATAAATCATTTGTTATTTAAGTATATTGGATAGAACATCTGTTGTTAATAGATAGAAAATTCTATTATATTTTTTATATTAAAAATATCATTTTCCTATCTTTGTATGGATTATTATTCTTGTATAATTCTTGCATTTATTACAATAAGTTACAATTTTCCCATTCTTTATTCTCGTTCTGCTGCTAACACTTGGTAATAAATATGAATAACAATGTTTACAAAACCGCCGTTTAAATTGCTTTGGGATTGGAACTAAATATCTCATTGAGATTTTACGAGCTAAATAAACATATCTATCTGAAAGTTTTAATCTTCCATTAAGCGCATATTTTTCTGCAAGTAAAAATAAATAATTAATTCTGTTTTTCGCTATTTTTTTGTGTAATTCTTTTTTACGATTACGTTTTTTTACCATAAATTTCTACTCAGTTAGATTAAAAATCAGTTAATAAATACTTTATTTAAAAATACATGGATTATAAAAATGTGATTTGGAATAAAAAGAAAAAAGAAGAAATAAATATTTACTTCTTCTTCAAGTATGGAAGTCCTGTTCTTTTGTTAACACCAACAGTGTATTTATCTGGTTTATCACAAGGTGTACCACTCTTTGGTGTTCTCTTACTAAAGAAATATATTGTTTGATTCCTTCCACCTTTTAAGGTTACGTCTCTTGTATATAAAGTCCAACCTTCATGTGTATATGCCATAAATTTATACCTCCTATGAGGGGGAATATATCTTGTGTGATTTAAATCTTTCCTTATTTTCCTCCTTATAATGTTATCGAAACTTCTAAAAACTAGTATATTTAAAATTATTGTAAAACTCTAAATAAATAATCATTTGAAAAGGTAAAACGAAAACATAAAATATAATAAAAGGAGCCGGTAGTTGTCGCCCACACTTCAGAATGTATTTTTGGTTTTAAACACTTTCGAATTTATCAAATTTTAAACAAACATTTTTGTATGTTTATTAAATGAACGTATTTGATAATATGGCAACTGGACAGTTATTATTTATCGGTCTTGGTCTTTATGATGAACAGGATGTTTCATTAAATGGATTATCAGAAATTAAACAATGTGATAAGGTTTTTGCTGAGTTTTACACATCAAAGCTAATTGGTCTTAAAAAAGATGGTTTTGAAAAAACCTTTGGAAAAAAAGTTGAGATATTATCCCGAGAAGAAACAGAGAAAGGTGACAAGATTTTAGACTGTGCCTCTAAGGAAAATGTTTGTTTTTTAACTTGTGGAGATCCTATGATTGCTACAACACATGTTGATCTTAGGATAAGTGCAATAAAAAAAGGAATCAAAACAAGGATTATTCACAGTGGCAGTATTATTACTGCTGCTCCAGGGCTTTTTGGTCTTCAGAATTATAAATTTGGTAGGACAACAACACTTGCTTTTCCTGAAAAAGAATATTTTCCGACAAGTCAATATAATGTAATTTTAGATAATAAAAAAATGGGCTTGCATACACTTGTTCTTCTTGATATTCAAGCAGATATGAACTTGTTTATGACGGCAAATGAAGGATTAAAAATTTTGTTAGAGATGGAGAGCAAATTACAAAAAAAATTGTTTGATGATGAGTCAATTGTTTGTGTTGTTTCACAAGCTGGTTCTCCAAACCCAATTGTTGCTGCAGATTCAATTAGAGAATTATTAAAAAGAGATTTTGGAAGCCCCCTTCATACAATAATTATTCCTGGGGATCTTCATTTTATGGAAATTGAAGCATTAGAAGTTATTGCAGGTTTGCCTCAAAAATTGAGTAAAAAATTGCAAAAAGTATAAGAAGTCCTGCTATTATTCTGTGAATATTGGGGTTATGGATGCAACAAAAAAACGGATCAATTGGAATTATTTATGGAGATGTTGGTTCAACTGAGTTTAATTTTACTGTAGATGGTCATAATCTACGTAAATTTGACTATGTTACAGCACCACATAAAGAAGGCTATATACTTGCACAAGTAATGGATATTAAAAGATATTCAGATCTAAAATTTCAAGATGCAGTAACACTAAAAAGTGATGAGGAACTACCTCATATCAGAAGTAATATTTCTGCATATGCAGATGTAATTGGCTATAGGGACCGAAGAGGATATCTTCAGGCTCCTCGTACTCCTTTTGATGCGGGTGGTAAGATAACCCTTGCACAAGAAGATCTAATACGTCATGTTCTTGGTCTTCATAATGATAAAACAAACGGAGCTTATCTTGGTCTTCTTAAAGGACATAACCTTCCCGTTTATCTAAACATTGATGCACTAGTTCAAAAACATATCTGTATACTTGCAAAAACAGGTGGTGGAAAAAGCTATGTCTGTGGAGTTTTAGTTGAGGAGCTATTAAAGAAGAAAATCCCAATGGTAATAATTGATACCCATGGCGAATATATGTCATTAACCAAGTCAAACAATGACAGAAAAGATAAAAAAAATATGGAGAAATTTGGGATTAAACCAAGACAATATGCTAGTCAACTTATTGGATATTCACCTCTTGGAGGCAAGGGAAATGTTAAACATTTGACATTATCTGGTGTGAACCTTGAAGCTAGAGAAATCATTGATCTTCTTCAAGCAAAGCTTTCTGGGCCTCAGATTGGTGTTTTGTATCAGTCAATTAAAGAGATGAAGGAGTATAAACAACATTATACTATAAGAGATATTATTGAAGCTGTTAATAGAAGTAAGAGTAATGCAAGATGGAATGTTATTGCTTCACTTGAATCTCTTGACTCTATTGGTGTTTTTTCAGAAAAGGGAACAACCACTTCTGATTTTGTAAAAAAGGGAAGTTGCTCTATTGTCAATATGAAGGGCGTGCCACCTGATATTCAGGATGTAGTTGTTGCACGTCTAACAAAGGAGTTATTTGATGATAGAAAAGCAGGTAAAATACCGCCATTTCTCCTTATTGTTGAGGAGGCACATAATTATTGTCCAGAACGAGGTTTAGGATCTGCGGTTTCATCAAATATGTTGCGTACAATTGCTTCAGAAGGTCGAAAATTTGGTATGGGGCTTTGTGTTGTTAGTCAGCGACCTGCAAAGGTTGATAAAAACATTATTTCCCAATGTAATACAAATATTATTCTAAAAGTAACAAATCCAAATGATCTAAAAGCAATTATTCAATCAGTTGAGGGTCTTACTAGTCAGACTTATCGTGAGATTCAAAGACTACCTATTGGTGTTGCACTTATCTCTGGTGCGTCAATTCAGATACCTATTATGATGGAGGTAAGAACAAGGGAAACTAATCATGGTGGTAAATCTGTAACTGTATTTAAGGATGGCCAACCAACTGATTTTAGACCAAAGATACCAAAGGCACCCGCTCCACCAAAATCAAGTGAATCTAAAACCTCAAAACCTGAACCTGTAAAAAAAGAAACAGTAACTGCAAAAGCAAAAGATGTTTGTAGAGTTGCAAATCGACTTGGATGGGTAAATACTGATGATCCCGATAAAACAATTGAGATTTTAACTGAAGAAGCACAGAAAATGAAGGAAAATGTCTATAAATATCTAGATTCTCTTGCTCAACTTGGAAAAAATTTCTGCTATGAAACAGATCCAAAATGTATAAAATGTCCAATGAACGAAGGATGTAAATATAGAAACTCTCAAGGGAAAACTAAAAGATTCTTTAAAAGATAACTATTCGCTCTTATGAATAATAAAAAACTGATTCCAATAATTACAATTATTATAATACTGCTAGCTATGTTTTCTGGTTG